>Ga0075421_100000477_pt1 | contig 42013 bp, 35 predicted proteins | sample SoiMetdeltSBSDD5_FD_75292 | JGI IMG/M metagenome (GOLD analysis project Ga0075421, IMG submission 75292) | Bulk soil microbial communities from a Populus tree surrounding site in Tennessee, USA - Soil MetaG P. deltoides SBSDD5 | ecosystem: Environmental > Terrestrial > Soil > Tree plantation... | reverse complement strand
ATCTTGTCCACGGCGTTGTGGCGGCCCACGTCCTCCATGTAGATCAGCGGCTTGTCCTGAAACGCCAGCACGCAGCCGTGGATCGCCCCGGCCTTCAGGTAGAGGCTCGGCGCCGTGTTGATCTTGCGCGTGAGCTGGTAGAGCCAGGATGTCCTGATACGGGCGGAAGGGTCGAGGCGGACCTGGTCGAACTCCTCCATCAGGTCGCCGAACACGGTGCCCTGGGCGCAGCCCGAGGTCTGCGTCTTCTTCTTGAGCTTCTCCTCGAAGTCGGTCTGCCGGCGCGTGCGCACCACGACGGTGGCGATATCCTCGTCGTATTCGATGCCCGTGATCTCGTCGTCGGGCCTCAGCATGTTCTGATTGAGGAGATAACCCACGGCCAGGAGATCGGGCCGATCGCCGATGGTCATCATCGTCACGATCTCCTGGCCGTTCAGAAACAGCGTCAGCGGCCGCTCGGTAACCACCGCCGTCTCGACGCTCTTGCCCGCGTGGTCGACGCCGGGCACGCTGACCGACAAGCGCGGATCGTCCGGGTCGGGGCGGACTTGGAATTCCTTCACGCGATCTCGCTCCACCGTTGCCGTGGGATTACAGCTCCGTTACGCGGCGTTCATGCGATGTAGCCCCCGGCCCGGCGGCCTGCAAGCTGCCGCAATCCGCCAGTTCGATCATGCTTCCGATCATGCCTGAGCTTGACGCTGACCACGAACACGACACTTTTTTCTTATTCATGTCCCGCCTGGCTCGCAGCCCACCCCTCCGCATTTCCGCGACGACGCGGCCATCGGGGCATCGGCGCGGGGCGGCGAGGGGTGCTAAACCTGCTCTTGCCGCGGCTGCGGGCGCACGCCGGACAGGCCGCAGCCGGCTTGGCCGCAGCTGGCCCGGCCACTCTGGCGCCGCTCGGCCCGCCAGGGTAGTTCTCGATCGCATCAGGGAAATGCAAGCATGGCTCGCATCACACGCCGCAGGCTCCTGAGGACGGCGGGCGCGGCCGGCGCCGGCGCAGCGGCGGCCATTGCGAGCCCGGCCATTGCCCAGGCCTCGCCCCCGCTGCGCTGGCGGATGGCGACGAGCTGGCCCAAGACGCTCGATACCGTCTACGGCGGCGCCATGCATTTCGCCGAGTTCGTGGCCGACGCCACCGACAACAGGTTCCAGATCCGGGTGTTCGCGGCCGACGAGATCGCCCCCGGGCTCGCCGTCACCGAGGCGGTGTCGGCCGGCACGGTCGAGCTGTGCCACACGGCTCCCTACTACATGTGGAACAAGGATCCGACCTTCGCGCTCGCCTGCGCGGCGCCGTTCGGCTTGAACGGCCGCATGCAGAACGCCTGGTGGCGCGAAGGCGGTGGCGAAGGGCTCATCAACGCCTTCTACGAGAAGCACGGAATCTTCGGGCTGGTGGCAGGCAACACCATGGCCCAGATGGGCGGATGGTTTCGCCGGGAGATCAACACGCCGGACGACCTCAAGGGCATCAAGATGCGCGTCGGCGGTGCCGCCGCCGCCGTGCTGAGCAAGACCGGGATCGTTCCACATCAGCTCGCCGGCGGCGAGATCCTGGGGGCGCTCGAGAAGGGGACGATCGATGCCGCGGAGTGGGTCGGGCCCTACGACGACGAGAAGCTCGGGCTGCAGAAGGTCGCGCGGTACTACTACTACCCGGGATGGTGGGAGGGTGGCGCCATGCTGCACGTGCAGATCAACAAGGAGAAGTGGGATGCACTGCCGGCGCCCTACCAGACCATTCTGGGGGCCGCTGCGGCCGAGGCCAACCAGTACATCGTCGGCCGCTACGATGCGCAAAACCCCCAAGCCCTGAAGCGGCTGATCGCCGCCGGCACCCAGCTGCGGCCGTTCTCCGAGGCGATCCTGGACACGTGCTACCGCGCCGCCAACGAGTTCTATGCAGAGGTCAGCGCCAAGAACGAGGACTTCAAGCGGGTCTGGGAGTCCCTCAAGACCTTCCGCCTCGACCAGTACCTGTGGCTGCAGGTGGCCGACAGCAGCTACGACAACTACATGATCGTCCAGCAGCGCAAGCATACTCTGTAGCGACCGGGTGGCGGCCGGGCAGAACTCTGGGCCGGGACACCGTTCAGCGGGGCTGGATTGGCATGCGTTCTGCGCCGATCCACGCGTCCTGCCGTGACATAGCGTGAGCTGTCTGCCACTATGGCCAAAGAACAGGCCGCGGCAGCGGCCGGCTTCCGAGCGAGCCCGTGTTGCGGCCCGGCCGCGCCACGTCAACGTCAGGGAAGTGCGAACGTCATGAGCCCAAGCAAAGAAGCGGTCCTCGAGCAGCTGCGCCGGGTCAAGGGACCCGACCTGGAAGGCAACATTGTCGATCTGGGGCTGGTTTCGGAGGTCCTTCTCAAAGACGGCCGCGTCTCCTTCTCGATCACGGTGCCCGCCGAGCGCGCCGCCCAGCTCGAGGAGCTGAGGCGGGCGGCCGAGAAGGTCGTGCGCGAGATGGAGGGGGTGAAGAGCGTGCTCGCCGTGCTGACGGCGGAGCGTGCCGCGGGCGCCAACGGCGCCACCCCGGCTGCGAGCCGCCCGCCGAGCGCCACGGGGCCGGCGCCGGGCAAAGGCCTGCCACGCCAGCTGCCGCAGGTTGCCGGCATCAAGCACATGGTGGCCGTGGCTTCGGGCAAGGGCGGTGTCGGCAAGTCGACCACCGCGGTCAACCTCGCCCTCGGCCTCGAGGCCATCGGCCTCAAGGTGGGGATTCTGGACGCCGACATCACCGGTCCCTCGCAGCCGCGCCTCCTCGGGCTCAAGGGCCGGGCGCAGGGTGTGCAGGCGGGCGGCGCGACGCGGATCGCCCCCATGGAGGCCTACGGCCTCAAGACCATGTCCATGGGCTTCCTGGTCGACGAGGCGACGCCCACGATCTGGCGCGGGCCGATGCTGGGGTCGGCGCTGACCCAGATGCTGCGCGACGTGCTGTGGGGCGAGATCGACGTGCTGGTGATCGACATGCCGCCGGGCACCGGCGACGTGCAGCTCACCGCGGCGCAGCAGATGCCGCTATCCGGCGCCGTCATCGTGTCGACACCCCAGGATCTCGCGCTGATCGACGCCCGCAAGGGGCTCAACATGTTCCGCAAGGTCAACGTGCCCGTGCTCGGCATCGTCGAGAACATGAGCTATTTCGAGTGCCCGAAGTGCGGCGAGCGCTCCGACATCTTCGGTCACGGCGGGGCCAGGGCGGAGGCGGAGAAGCTCGGCATCCCGTTCCTCGGCGGCGTGCCCCTCGACATGGAGATCCGCGCGACCTCCGACGAGGGCCGGCCGATCGTGGCCTCGCACCCCGACGGGGCACACTCGGGCATCTACCGCGAGATCGCCACCAGGGTCTGGGATCAGCTGCAGGCGGGAGCCAATGCGGAGGTCAAGTCACCCGAGCTCGAGGTGAGTGCCGACCGCAGCGAGCTCGTTGTCGGCTTCCCGGGCGCGAGGCCGTTCACGCTGCCGGCCGAGATGCTGCGGGTGATGAGCCCCTCCGCCGAGGTGCAGGGCCACTCGCCCGACCAGCGCGTGACGGTGGGGAGAAAGCGCAACGTCAAGATCAGGGAGCTGCGCCCCGTGGGCAGCTACGCCGTCAGGATCGTGTTCGACGACGGCCACGACACCGGCCTCTTCACCTGGTCCTACCTCGAGACGCTCGATCGGGACCGCGACAAGCTCTGGGCCGAGTACCTCTCCGAGCTGGCGATGAAGGGCCTGAGCCGGGGCTAGAGGGCGAGCACGATGCGCAAGGCGTCGTCGATATCGGACATGATCGTATCGGGCACTCTGCCTATCCGGTCGAAAAGAAGCCGCTTGTCGGTCGATCCGACCTGAACAGCCAATGCGACCGAGTTCCTCGCCAATCCGGTGCCGCGACTTGGAAGGCGCACGTTCCCGATCACGCTTGCGCGGGCCAAGTTGCTCGTGACCGGAATGGTCGCCACGGTTCTCAGAGCACTTTCATTGAAACGATTGCTGGACACGATCACTACGGGGCGGCGGTAGCCCGGCTCAGAGCCGCGCGGCATATCGAGCGCTGCCCACCAGATTTCGCCGCGTCTCACTCTTTCCACTCCACCTGGCGCAACAGCTCTTGGTTGTGCGCCAGCCAGGCTTCGTCCTCTTTACTCAGCTCCGAGCCGTGCTCGGCTATGTACCGGTTGATGGACTCGGTAATCGCATCCTCACGCCGCCCCTTCAGGAACTGCTCCAGCGCCGTCTGAATGAGCCTGCTGCGCGACATGCCAAGCTCCTTGGCGGCAGTATCCGCCTCTTCGAACAGGGCGTCAGGGAGCGATATGGCAGTCTTCATGCTGCTCGCCTTGCTTCGTTCATTCGTGCCACAGGTGCGCGCTTCATCCTGATCCAAGGGTATAACCATCAGTAGTACCAGAATTATAACTTCAGGTGCTACCACGAGCAATATCGAATAGACCGACGTGTTCGATGTCAGTCATCACTCCGCCACAGACGTTAACGCTTTGTTAACCAAATCGCCCAAAGCTCAGGGTCGAGCAGGGGACGGGGACACAGCATCGGTGAGCCCGGCCTGCCGAGCGAGGATAATGCGTGTCAGCGCGCATTAGAGAATTACCGGGGGCGAGGCGGACGTGGATGGGGCCGCCGCTACCAGCTCTCGGGTCTATTTGTCCGCGCAAATTCGCGGTCCCATCCCAAGCCGCTGGACACACCCGAGAGCGTCTGCCGCAAAACAGGCCGGTGCGGGCTACCTTGCCTGCATGCATCGGCGCGGCGCCGCGCCTCGGATGCCAAACCAGCACTATCTCTCGAAACGGAGTGGCACATGAAGCGCCTCTGCCAACGGTGTCGCGTGTCTGGAAGCTCCCTGGACCCGACCCTGACCCTCGATCCCGACCCTGGATGGGTCTTGCTGCTCTGGCGCGACAACCAATGGCACCGGCCTCCAAGTAAGTGCTGATCCCGCCCTGCCGGCGGGGTGGTGCGAGCCGCCGCTGGCCACAAGAGATGCCGCCGGCCTTCGGGCCGGCTTTCTTTTTGGCTGCCGTGCAGGCCCGCAGATGCGGCCGCCCGGAACCTTCTCCGGGCGGCCCGAGAAAGCTCAGTGGTAGTAGTTGTAATAGCGATAGCGATACGGCCTGTAGTCGTAGTAGCGGTACGGCCTGTAATAGTAGTCGTCATAGCGATAGTGCCGGTAATCGTGGTAGCGGTAGTAGCGATACCGGCGATGCACCTGCTGGACGAGGCCGTCCGCACTGGCCTCCTTTTCGACAGCGGCCGCCACCTTGGGACCGGGCGGGGCCGCGTGCGCCGACGGCGCGACCATACCGAGGGTCAAAGCACCGAGTCCCGCCAACAGCAGCAATCTCATACGCATCAGCGTCTCCTTCTCTGCAAAGATGCTCCTCTGGGAGCGATCGAAGATACGCTCGGCAACAGCGGCTGGTTCGCTGCGCGAGATCGCGCCGCAGTCACAAAAGCGCGACCCCAAGGCTCTGTTGACAAAGGGAAAACAGCCGCACGGAAGGCTCTCCAGGGAGAGCGCTTCCGCTCGCACCGAAAGTACCCGCGATCGTCGTACGGCAGGCATTGCCGTTTGCTCGTCGAACGCGCCTGCGGCATTCAGCAGGCACGCCTCCTCAGTGCGCCGCAAACGGCCTTGCCGGTGCCCTTCCGTCGCCGCGCGATCGCGACCGCGGCTTCACACCACGCCGGGCGTTCCCAACCCACCCGGCCGACCAGGCAGCGGAACCCGGCCCCCCCGGCGCCGGGCACCCGACCACGGACAGCGCGCGGAGGGACGGTCTCGCTCAGAGACGCTCGACGCTCGCCGGGCGACGGAGCCTCGAAGCGCATCCCGCGCTTGCGGGACACGCGCCAAGTCGGACACGATCGGGCATAATGGGGCAAACGGGAATGGGCCCGCACGCCGCTCTTCCGGCGAGCCGGGCCAGGGAGGACGCCCATGCCCCACATCGAGGTCCGGGATGTTTCGCTCACCTACGATACCCCCGCGGGGCGCGTGACCGGCGTCGCCGCGGCGAGCTTTGCCATCGAGGCGTCCGAGTTCCTGTGCCTGGTCGGGCCCTCGGGCTGCGGGAAGTCGACGCTGCTCAACATCATCGCCGGCTTCCTGCCCCCCACCGGCGGCGAGGTCCGCATCGGCGGGGAACTCGTCACGGGACAGGGGCTCGATCGCGGCGTCGTGTTCCAGGACTTCGCCCAGCTCTTCCCCTGGCGCACGGCGCTGCGCAACGTCGCCTTCGGGCTCGAGATGAAGGGCGTGGCGAAAAGCGAGAGGGAGCAGGTGGCGCTCGAGCAGCTGCGACTGGTGAAGCTGGAGAAGTTCGCCCACGCCTATCCGCACCATCTCTCCGGCGGCATGCAACAGCGTGTCGCCATCGCCCGGGCGCTCGCCTACAATCCCTCCGTGCTCCTGATGGACGAGCCGTTCGCCGCGCTCGACGCGCTGACGCGGGACGACATGCAACGCCTCCTCGCGGATGTATGGTCGACGACGCGCAAGACGGTGGTGTACGTGACGCACAACGTGGCGGAAGCCGTATACCTCGCCGACCGCGTGGTGGTGATGACCCCGCACCCCGGCACGGTCAGGACGCAGATCCCGATCCGCCTGGCACGCCCGCGCGACCCGCTCAGCGTGGAATTCCTCAATCATCAGAAGGAGCTGCTGCGCCATCTCGGCGGCCCGTCCCAGCGGGCATGAGGGATTGGCAAGCTGGACAGCGTGCGCACATGGACAAATCGGCGCTGGCCTTGCAAATGAAGCGGCTGACCATCTGGCTGGACCGTTGCTGCCAACCCGAGAGTCTCGTGCGCGAGCGCTTCTCCGCCCCGCCGTTCGGAAGCTGCTATTTGACGATCGATCCCGATCGCCAGGGCCCTTTCGCCTCGTCCAACTACAATCGCGTCCACATCTGCGGAAGCGAGCCGGGCCTGGAGCACGACGGCATCGGGCGCCTGGTCGAGCGGTTCACGGGTGCGGGCGTGGGGCGCTTCTTCGTCTGGCTCAGCCCGGGCCCCGACAGCCACGTGGTGCGCGGCTGGCTCAAGGCGTGCGGGTTTTCCCGTATCCGGCGCACCGGCTATCCTACCCTGCATCGCCAGAGCACCGCTCCCGCGCCGTTCACGACCGATCTCCAGGTTCGAGAGGTGACGGCCGAGGAGATCGCCGGCGCGCACGATCGGCTCGGAGACACGCTGTGGCCGGAGTTCGTGAGGTCCTCGGGCAGGCCGGGGTTCTTCCATTTCATGGCGTTCGATGGCGCCCGTCCCGTGGCCATCGCTTCGCTGTGTGCATTCGAGGGCCTCGGGTATCTGATGGCAGCGGCGACTGCTCCCGGCGATCGCAAACGCGGAGCGCAACAGGCGCTCATCGCCAGCCGGATTGCACGGGCGGCGCGGATCGGTTGCTCGGCACTGGCATCCGAGACCCTTTACATGCTGGAACACTCCTATCGAAACCTGCGGCGGGCCGGCTTCGATGAAGTCTACGAAAAAGAAGTCTACGAATGGAATGCACCGAAGAACGAGGAGGACACGGAATGACTTCCAGACTACGCATTACCCGGCGGCACTATCTCGCGGCATCCGGCGCGGCCACGCTGGCGGCCGCCGTTGGCCTTCCCGGCCGCGCGGCGGCGCAGACGGCGCCCGTGCGCCAGGGCTATCAGACCAACATGTGGGGGATGCCCACCTACTACCTGCTGCGCTCGGGCGCGCTCGAGAAGCGCGGAGTGAGGTTCGAGGAGTTCGCGGTGCCCTCCGGCAACATCACCATGCAGCAGATGGTGGCGCGCCAGGTCGACCTCGGCACCTACGCCGGGCCCTCGTTCGTGCTCGGCCACGACAAGGGCGGCATCGTCGGCATTGCCGTGATCGAGCAGGTCGGGCGCACCGTGCGCGTCATGGCGCGCAAGGAGCTGAACCTCGCCCGGGTCGAGCAGCTCAGGGGCCTGAAGATCGCCAACCAGACGGGATCGTCGATCGCCAACATCTTCGTCGACCAGATCGGACCGGCAGCGGGCCTCAAGCGCGGCGACTACCAGGAGGTGCGCATGGACGTGAACAACATGGTCGCCGCCATGGCCGCCAAGACCGTGGACGCGATGGTCAACGTGGAGCCCTACAACGCCATCGCCGAGGCCGACGGCATCGCCAGCACCATCATGGACTTCTCGGGCGTCGACAGGATGCCGGTGTTCATGGCCGCCACGCCTGAGCTGGTGGAGAAGAGGCCCGACGCCGTCGTTGCCTACCTCAAGGCCTGGCTCGATGTGGCACGCGACTTCAAGGAACGCCCCAACGCGGTCGCCGACGCCATCTACGGCTTCTATGCCTCCAAGGGCTATTCCATGTCGCAGGACACCTTCCGCAAGGCCCTGGCGACGGTGGACGTGGACCCCGGCTTCCCCTCCGACCTGCGGCCCTACATGCAGGCTCACGCGGAGGTGCTGCTGAAGGAGAAGAAGATCGCCGCCATCCCCGACTGGAGCAAGGCGCTGCGCCCCGAGTTCATGGAGCGCGCGCGCGCGAGCACCTGAGAAGGCGGCCGGCGGGCGCCGCGTCGACGCCGAGGCTCGCGCGGCGTTCGCCGATCGCACACCTGCGCTGCTCGCGGCGTTATTGGCCGCGGGCCTCGCCTCGACTAACGTCGCTGCGAGCGAGAAGGCGCGCGCGGGCACCGAGGGAGGGGCGAGACGATGCCAGACTGCCGCGAGGCGGCTTGACCGCGCCCGCTCCCAATTCGATGCTGGCACCGTTCCGGGTTCGCAGCTTCCGCTTTCAATGGCCTTCCGACCTCCTGACCTCCTGCGCCTTCGAGATGGAGGTGCTCATCCTGGGTTGGTACGTCCTGGTCGAGACCGACTCGGTGAAGCTGCTGTCGCTGTTCGGCGCACTCCTGTACGTGGGCACGCTGCTGTCGCCGTCCTTCGGTGTCGTCGCCGACCGCATCGGCCACCGCAACCTGCTGTGCGCCATGCGCGCCTTTTACATGGCGATGGCGGCGACGCTGATGACGACCGCGCTTGCCGGTGCGCTGAGCCCCCTTGCCGTCTTCTGCATCGTGGCGCTGATGGGCCTCGTTCGCTCCTCCGATCTCGGTGTGCGCTGGGCGCTGGCTGCGCACATCGTACCGCCCGCCCTGCTGACGGGTGCCATGGGCATCTCCCGCACCACCTTGGACGCCGCCCGCATCATGGGGGCGCTGACGGGTGCCAGCCTGTTCGCCGGTCTCGGCATCGGTGGCGCCTACCTGGTCGTCACCTGTCTCTATCTGGCCGCGCTGCTGCTCGGCCTGGCGGCGGGCCGTCCGACGGGCGCGCACACCCCCGCCGCGCCTCCGGCGGCCGAGGCGAGTGGGCCCCAGCCGCACCCTGCGGGATCCTCGCACTGGGGCGATCTGAAGGAGGGGCTGGCGCTGGTCTGGTCCACGCCCGTGCTGATGGCCGCCATACTGCTGGCGCTGCTGGTCAACCTGCTCGCCTACCCGTTCTCCATCCAGTTTCTCCCATACGTCGCCAGGGAGCTGTATGCCGTCGACGCGAAGGGTCTTGGCTTACTGGTGGCGAGCTTCGGGCTCGGGGCGCTGTTCGGCTCGCTGGCAAGCGCCCGCCACACGACCGCGCCGGCGCGCACCATGATGCTGTCGGGACTTGCCTGGTTCGCGTGCCTTCTGGTCTTTGCCCAGATGCGAAGCTTCTGGAGCGGCGCATCGGTGCTTGCGCTCACCGGCTTCGCGCAGAGCATATGCATGGTGACCGTGGCCGTGGTGCTGCTCGACATCGCCGGGGGCAGGTTCAGAGGGCGCATCATGGGCGTGCGCATGCTGGCGATCTACGGTCTGCCCCTGGGCGTGCTGGCGGGCGGCGCGCTCATCGATGCCATCGGCTTCGGCGTCACGGGCACGCTCTATGCCCTGACCGGCATCGCGCTCACGCTTTTCATGATCTGGCACTGGCGCGAGCCTCTGCGGCGCGCCGACCTGCCGGCGAGGTTGGGCGCGGATCGACGCCCGTGATACAGCTTCCAGTGCGGTGGCCGCGCGCATTTCAAAGGGAGAGCAGATGGCCTACGAGCCGACGATCCGCAATTTCACGCTCCTCGCCCAGCACGATCTCGGCGGCTTCGGCGGCATGGGGGAGGGCATGTCGATCCAGATCGCCAGGGACGGGCGGCGCATCCTGTGGCTGGCGCACGAGAGCGCTCCCAAGAACTTCACCGGCGTCGACGTCTCCGACCCGTGCCAGCCCAAGGTCGTCGTGCAGACCGACCTGCCCCAGCCCTACATGCGCTCGAACTCGCTGGAGACGGTGGGCGACATCATGGCGGTGGCCTACCAGGTGCAGCGGCACGGGCAGCAGCCCGCGGGCTTCGAGCTGTTCGACATCTCCGTCCCGGAGGCGCCCAAGTCCATCGCCTTCGTGGATGCCTCGGGGCCCGGATCGCGCGGCGTGCACCAGCTGTGGTTCTGCGACGGAGAGACCGTGCACATGGCGGCCGGCGCGCCGGACTTTATGGCCACCAACCCGCTCGACGACCAGTTCTACCGCGCCTTCGACGTGCGCAACCCGGCGAAGCCCGTCGAAGTGAGCCGCTGGTGGCTGCCGGGCACCCGCCAGGGCGACAGCGCGCCGCCGCCCGCCCGCCACACCGCACCGCGCCACGACATGGGCTTTCGCGCCCACAACACCAACGTCTATCCGGAGCGACCCGACCGCCTCTACCTCGGCTACATCGACGGCGGCATGCTGATCCTCGACATCTCCGACAGGGCGCATCCGAAGCCGCTGTGCCGCTGGGACAACTCCCCGCCGTTCTCGGGCTTCACCCACACCGTGCTGCCGCTGTTCCAGCGCGATCTCTTGATCGTGACGGACGAGTCGGTGGTGGACGATGCCGAGGACTGGCCGAAGCTGATCTGGGTCATCGACGGGCGCGACGAGAGCAATCCGGTGCCGATATCGACCTGCCCGGTGGACGGCGTGGAGGACTATGCGAAGCGGGGCGGACGCTTCGGCGCCCACAACATCCACGAGAACGTGCCGGTGCCGACCTCGTGGCGCTCGGACCGCACCATCCTCGGCACCTTCTTCAACGGCGGCCTGCGCGCCTACGACATCGCCAACCCGTATCAGCCCAGGGAGATCGGCGCGTTCGTGCCTCCGGCGCCCAAAGGGGCGCCGACCGGCGCCACCCAGCTCAACGACGTCTTCGTCGACGAACGCCAGGTGGTCTACACCGTCGACCGCCACGCTGGCGGCCTCTATATCCTGGAAATGGGCTTCTGATGCCAGCAATGTCGAGATCGGCGACTGCCACTGAGATGCGAGGCCCGATGCGTAATGCACTTGCCCCCGTCCATCCCGGCGAAATCCTGCGGGAGGAGTTCCTGGCACCGCTCGGCATGAGCGCCGGAGCGCTGGCCAAGGCGCTGCGCGTGCCACGCACGCGCATCGAGCGTCTGGCGCGCGAGGAAACGCCTGTCACGGTCGACACTGCGCTGCGGCTCGCCCGCTACTGGGGTACCACGCCGGACTTCTGGCTCGGCATCCAGGCCCAGTTTAGTTCGACCTGGAGACGGCACAGGGGGCCATAACGGCGGACGTCGCCGCCATCAGGCCGCGCAAGGTGGCGTAGCTGAAGGTCGACCCCGCGCCGCTACAGGACCTTGGAGACCTCCAGGAAGCCGCCGCGCTGGGCGTTGGCGGCGGCGATCGCCTCGGGCGAGCCCATCACCACCACCCGCGCCTGCCCGGCGAGCCGGGCCAGCGCCGCGCCGAAGGCGCGGAAGTCGTCCACGCGGGTCGACAGGATCTCGTCGCGCACTCGCTGCAGGCGCTCCTCGGTCTCGCCCAGGAGGTAGCGGCGCAGCGAGACGAGACCCTTGGCGTCGGGCAGGAGATAGTCGTCGACGTGGCCGATGACGCCGATGATGCTGCGCGTGACCTCCTCGCCGCTGATGTCGGAGTCTTTCAGGTAGCCCGCGGTCTCGTCGTAGACGCGCAGCGTCTCCAGGAGGTTGGGGTCGCGGTAGGAGGAGAAGGCGAACACGCCGGCCCTGCGGTCGAGCGAGCAGGAGCCGCCGTAGGCGCCGCCCTGCACGCGCACCTTGTTCCACAGCCAGGTGGTGTTGAGGTACTTCTGGACCACGGCGAGCGCGCCGCCGGGCTCGACGCCGAGGCGGCGCAGGTCGCCGCCCTTGACCACGTAGTTGACCTTGCTGGGGATCGTCAGGCCCTCTGGGCCCTCCTTGGACGACAGCGTCCAGCGGGCGGCGGCAGCGGGCGCATTCGGCAGCCGGGAGAGAAACTCGGTAAGCCGAGGCTGGAAGCGCTCCCAGTTGGCCGCGTCGGTCGTGACGTTGCAGATCATAGCGCCGCGCGTCACGAGCGCCTCCCTGATACGCTCCAGGTCCCGATGAATGGCATCCCAGCCGGTGGCCATCGTGTCGGCGAGCCGGCGCAGGAAATCGAGGTGGCTGACGCCACCCATCTGCTCGGCGGCCCAGCCGGCCTCGCTGAGGCCCGACATCAGCCGGAGGGCCGCGTAGCGGCTGCCCGCGAAGGGAATCGACGACTCGACCTGGGACTTCTCCTCCAGCACCAGCTGGTGGAAGCGCTCGCGGTTGTCCAGGCGCGCCCGCGTCAGCACATCGTGGAGGATCGCGAGCAGCTCGCCGGTCTGCTCGGGCATCGCCTTGGTGCGCAGGAGCATCCACGCCGCAGCCGCATCCGAGCCCTCGACGGCCGACGTCCAGGTGCGCGCCGCGATGCCGCCGGTGGACCGGCCGATGCGCCGCGACAGCTGCACGAAGTCCATCTCGCCGGCGCCCGTCTCGAGCAGCGCGCGCCCGAACAGCTCCACGTAGGGCACGAGCTCGGCCGGGAGGGTGTGCAGGTCGAGCCCGAGATCGAAATAGACGATGCCGTTGGTGGGCTGGTCGTGGAACAGGACGCGGGTATCCGCGCACGAGGTCACGACGCGCGGAATGCGCCGGTTCTCCCGGGGCAGATCGGCAAGGGTGAGGCTCGGAATGGTGGCGAGCGCCGCGGGCGTGTCCGGCAGCTCCTGCTGGCGCTTGAGCGTGCGGGTGTCCTCGACCAGCGCCTCGATCTCGCCCTTGTTCATGCGCGCGCGGGCGGCGTCGAGGCGGGCGCGCTCCTCCGCAGCGTCGTGGCCCGCCTGCTCCGGGTCGGGGGTGACGATGGTCGTGGTGCGATGCGGGTTGGCGATCAGGTGCTGCGCGATGAGGTCCTCGAAATAGCGCTCGCCGCGGGCCACACGCTCCTTGACGCGAGCGAGCGGCGCCTCGAACGCGAGCGGCGCCAGCGGATCGCGGCCGTGCAGCCAGTAGGTCAGCGCATGCAGCATCAGCGACAGGCCGCGCGGGAAGCGCCCGGTGTTCCGCTCGCGCAGGCTGAACTCGAAGGTGTTGAGCGACGCCTCCACCGCCTCCCGCTCGATGCCGTCCTTGGCGAGACCCTCCAGCGTGGAAAGGATCAGGGCCTGGACCTTGTCGGCGTCGGCCGCCTCGATGCCGCGCATGCCCACGCTGATGTAGCTCTGGCGCAGCCCGTCCTCGAAGCTGCCGCTCGCCTCCTCGCCGAGGCCGGAATCGAGCAGCGCCTTGCGCAGCGGCGACGCGGGCGTGCCATTCAGGATGTGGTTGAGCATGCTGAGCCCGAGCTCGCGCTCCACGTCTCCGATCTCGGCCAGCATCCAGTTCACCTGCATCATCGCCTTCGCATCGGCGTCGCTGGCGGGGTAGGGCCGCACGAACCGCCTGGGCGCGGCGAAGGCCGGCTGCAGGCCGACCGGCGCATCGATCTCGGCGCGGTTGAACTCCGAGAGATAGGCATCGAGCAGGCGCAGGCGCTCGGTCGGGTCGTCGTCGCCGTAGAAGTAGATGCGCGCGTTGGAGGGGTGATAGTACCGTTCGTGGAATGCCTTGAAGGCCACGAACGTGAGATCGGGGATGCGGCGCGGATCGCCGCCCGAATGCCGGCTGTACTCGTTGTCCGGAAACAGCGACTCCATCGACAGGTCGGAGAGCAGCGCGTCGGGCGAGGAGAAGATGCCCTTCATCTCGTTGAAGACGACGCCCTTGTAGGAGATGGGCGCGTCGGGCGCGTCGATCTCGAAGTGCCAGCCCTCCTGCTTCAGGACGGCGGGGGTCAGGCGCGGGTGGAACACCGCGTCGAGATACACGTCGACGAGGTTGTAGAAGTCCTGCAGGTTCTGGCTCGCCGTCGGATAGACCGTCTTGTCGCTGTAGGTCATCGCGTTGAGGAAGGTGTTGAGCGAGCCCTTGGCGAGCTGGATGAAGGGGTCCTTCACCGGGTACTTGCGCGACCCGCACAGCACCGAGTGCTCGAGAATGTGAGGCAGGCCCGTGGAGTCGGGCGGCGGGGTGCGAAAGGCCACGCCGAACACCTTGTTCTCGTCGTCGTTGACGAGCGAGAGCAGCCTGGCCCCGGTCTTGACGTGCCGGTACTCCAGCGCCGTGGAATTGGCCTCGGGAAGCCCCCGCTCGCCGGTCAACTCGAACCCGTGCACAATGGTCATTCCCGGCTCCATCACCGCCGCATCCGATACCCGGCTGGGTTATACGCGAATTTCCGCGCGACTCTAGGTATCGCGCGCCTTGCGCAATTGCACGTAGAACGCCCCACTTCCACCGTGGCTTCGGCTCGCCGTCGTGTAGCGGATCACGAGGGCGCGGAGCTCGGCCTCCTCGAGCCATTGCGGGACCTTGCGGCGCAGGATGCCGCGCTCGGGATGGCCGAGAGTGCGCGAAAAGTGGTCATCGCTCTCGGCCCCGCCGCCTTTGCCGGTGATGATGAGGACCATGCGATGCCCCTGCGCCTGCGAATTGCGCAGAAACGCGCGCAATCGGGCATGTGCGTCGTCTCGCTGCAGGCCGTGCAGATCGAGGGTGGCGTCGATGGCGACCTTGCCGGTGGAGACCTTGCGAAGCGAACGGCGGTCGAACTCCGCGACCGGCCGCGCGGCAGGCTGGGGCTTGGCCGCCGGCCGTGGCGGGAGCTCAGGCGGCGCCGCAGCCTGCCGCCCTGCCCGAGAGGGCCCTGGTTTGGCTGACTGGGGCGCTGCAGGGGCCGACTCCGCAGCGTGTGTGGCCACCCGCGGCTTGACCTTGACCTTGCCGACGGAAACGGTCGTGCGGCTCCACAGCTCGGCTTCGTCGGGCGTGATATGGCGGCTGGTCGTGCCGGGTTTGCCGCCTTCGCGGCTCATGCTGCGCCTTTCTCCTTACCGGGCCGCCGCCTCCTTGGATGCCGCATTGGGCAGGAGCACGAAGAACTTGCCGGGGTGCCCGGTGACGCTGGCAAGCTTACCCGCCGAGTCGCCCGATCCGAAATAGATATCGCCGCGCTCGGGCCCCCTGATCGCCGAGCCCACGTCCTGCCCGATCATCAGGCGGCTGAACGGGGATGCATCCGGAACGTGCTTCATGGTCGGCACGCTGATGTAGATCGGCGTTCCCAGCGCGTGGTAGGCGGTGTCGATGGCCAGGCTGCGCTGCGGGGTCAGAGGCACCCGCATGGCGCCCAGCGGCGCGCCGGTCTCGTCCCTGATCTCACGGAAGAATACATAGGAGGTGTTCTGCCACATGACCAGCTTGCCCCGCTCGGCGTCCGCGCGCAGCCACGCCTGAAGCGCCGACATCGACATCCTGTCGGCCGCGAACAGCGATTTCTCCGTGAGATAGCGCCCGATCGAGCTGTAGGGGTGGCCGTTCTTGCCGTCGTAGTGCACGCGCACCGTGGTGCCGTCGGTAAGCTTGACGCGGCCGGAGCCCTGGATCTGCATGAAGAACACATCGACCGCATCGGTAAAATAGAGAAGCTCCAGGCCCTTGCCCTTGAGGGCGCCGCCGTCGATCTCGGCACGCGTATAGTAGGGCTCGGTGCCGGTCGGGGTTTTGCGCACGTGCGTGAGGGCGCCGGGCTTGAGGGCGCCGCGCCGGGTGTCGTCGACGACGTTCACGAGGTCGGGCGGACGCTTGTAGATGGGCACCTGGTAGGGCCCCTCCCTCTTGCGCGAGCCTTCCAGCACCGGCTCGTAGTAGCCCGTGAGCAGCCCGGCCTTCTCGTTCTTCACGACGGCGTTGGGCGTGAAGCGCTCCTCGAAGAAGGCGCGCGCCTTGTCCTTGTCGGTCACGCCGCCGGTCGCATCCGTGGCGGCGCCGCACACCGCCACGAGGGGGCGCGGCGGCCGTTGCGGGGTCTTGCCGCTGGCGGGCGCCCGCTCGCGCCCGCTGGCGGCCACGCGCTCGCAGGATTTGAGGAACGCCTGAAACGCGGCGAGGTGGTCGTCCTGCGCCCAGCCCGGCAGATCCTCGAAGGCAACGGGGCGGTACCAGGCCGCCGCGCCCTTTACAGGGGGGATGACCTTGGCGACGGAGGCGGTCTTCGGGCCGGCAGGCTTCGCCGCAGGCTTGCGATCCGCAGGGGGCTTGGCGGTAGGGGTGACTTTCGAAGGGGCTATCGTCTTCGCCTTCGACACACGCGTCTTCCAGCCGATATCCTCGTCCTCGCCAAATCCGGTGTCGGCCCTTACCACGGCCGCAAGCCCTAGGGCAAACCCTGCCGCCGCCCCGACCGCAAGCATAGCGGCGGCGAGGCGCCGTGAAGCAACCCTACAGTCCACAGCCCGTTTCCCCCGTTTGGAGCCCGCGGATCAATCGGACGCAAGATGGGCTAATTTGCGGCCTGGGTCGCGACGAGCTTCCAATTCGGATCGCGCGAGGAGATGTCGCGCGCAAAGGTCCAGATGTCGGTGACCTCGCGGATGCGCTTGGGATCACCGTTGATCACCACGCCGGCGCGGTCGCGGGTCGCCGATATCAGCTCGCTCACGAACTTCACCGTGAGCTGGGCGATGCCCGCTTTCAGCTCCGCCTCGACCAGGTCGGCCGACTTGATGCCGACGAAGCTCTGGTCGATCTGCTCGCCGCGCTTCTCGCGATCGGTGATGGCGGTGTTGAAGCCGTCGAAGACCTCGCCGTTCAAGAGATTCTTCAGGGTTCTGCGGTTGCCTTCGGCAAACGCCGTGACGATGATCTCGTAGGCCGCCTTGGCACCCTGGACGAAATGGTCCGGATCGAAGGCGTTGTCCGCCCGGAAGATGTCGACCAGCCCCTGGCTGAGCTCGCTGTTGCCGGCCGCGAAATCGCGCACGCGCTGCTCGCCGTCGGCGTGACCCGCCTGGGCGGAGGCCGTGCGCGCCTCGGCCTCCTCGCGCTCGCGCCGAGGCAGTGTGACCACCTTGTCCTGGCCCACCAGCTCGCCGTTGCGCTGCTGCCGCGCCTCCTGCTGCGCCTTGTAGCGCTCGAAGCGGCCCTGCTCGTGCCCCGTCCGGCGCCCGAGCACGCTGCGCAGCTTGAGGAAGATGACGACTGCCAGAACCAGGAATACGATGGTGAGTACGTCGATGCCGCCGCTGCCGCCCATCACTTTAGCTTTCGTGCCAGAGCTTTCGTGTGCTCAACGTACCTGATGTAGGGTACCCCGCGGGCAAGAACCAGACCGCACGCCGCCCGTATTCGACGCCCTGCCTCTCGCCGCCTTGGAACCTTACGGCATTGCAAGGCACAAGCCAACCGGAATGGCCTACATTATGGTAATCGGAACGGGCAAGGGATCGCCACAATGCTGCGCTTGGCAGTAGGGCTCGCTTTCATTGTCGTCCCGGTCCTCGACCTGGTGGTCCTCATCAAAATCGGGCAGGTCATCGGCGGCTGGGCAACCGCGGCCCTGGTGGTGACCACGGCCCTCACAGGGGCGCTCATTATCTCCCGCCAGGGCCTTGCCGTGCTGCGCAGGACGCTGGAGGCCGTCGCTGCCGGCGAGCCGCCGGTCGCCCCGGTGCTCGACGGGCTGTTTCTTATGGTCGCAGGGGCGCTCCTGCTGACGCCGGGCCTGATGACGGACGTGGCAGCGCTCGTGCTGCTGGTGCCCCCCATTCGCCGGGCGATTGCGAGCACGGCGGTGCGCTGGCTGTTGCGCCGGGCCAACCTGCACATAGAGATCTACGGCACAGGTGCAGACGGAACGTCCGGAGCGCGGCGCCGGCCGCCGGGGATCGGCGAGGGCCCCGTCATCGAGGGCGAGTTCGAGCGCATGGACGACAGGCCACAGCCGCGGCGCAACGACCGCCGCGCCCCTCCGCCGTAGGCGGGCGGTCCCCGGGGCAGCGTTGCCGAAAGCGGCATCATTGTGCTAGCCACCCGGCGCAGCACCGTCGGCCCGAGTCGAAAGGGGACACCAGCATGTCTGAGGCAGCCAAGACCGGCAACGGCGGCGGGAGCACCCCGGCAGCCGGTGCGCAGCAGGTTCAGATCCGGGTCGTTGCCCAGTACATCAAGGACCTGTCCTTCGAGTGCCCGAACGTGCCCAAGCTGCTCGATGGCCCGGGCGAGGCGCCCAATCTGCGCGTCGAGGTGAACGTCAACGCCAACAAGATTACGGGCTCCACCTACGAGAGCACCATCAACTTCAGGGCCGAGGCCGCCAGCAAACAAGCGACCATCTACGACCTGGAGCTTGCCTATGCGGGCCTGTTCCAGGTGGAGGGCCTGCCCGAGCCGGCGCTGGAGCCCTTCCTGCTCATCGACTGCCCGGCGCTGCTGTTTCCCTTCGCGCGACGGCTGATTTCCGATCTCACCCGCGAGGGCGGCTTCCCGCCGCTCCTGCTGGACCCGATCAATTTCGCCAACCTCTACGCCAAGCGCCAGCAGGAGCTGAGCGCCCAGACGCAGGCCAAGCCGGCGCAGTAGGCCGCAGAGTGCGCCGGACGGCGGCTGGAGCCGTTACGGCCCGCCCAGCCCGAGCCAGGCCATACCGAAGCAGATCATGAGCAGGACCAGGAGACCGAGGCACATCCGGTCCTTGATGGCGAATGCAACCGGATCGTCCATCATCTCGCCGCGCGCGCTCACCAGCCAGATGCGGATGATGAACAGGAACATGAGCGGGGGAAAGCCCCACAGCCAGCCGGTGCTTCCATAGAAGCTGCTCCGGAACGCCTCCTCGACGATGTAGAGCACCATGATCATGACGGCGCCAACGCCCGTCGACAGGCCGATGGTGAGCACCATCGGCGCATCGACGGGACGGTAGCCGCGCCCGTTGATGCTCTGGCTCTGACGCACGATGGCCCGGCTGATCTCCGTGTAGCGCTTGGCGTAGCTGAGCGAGGAGAACAGGAACATTGAGAACACGAACAGCCAGGCCGACGGCGGCACGCCCGCAGCCGCCGCGCCGATCCCGAGTCGGATCGTGAACAGGGACGCCAGCGTCAGGCCGTCGACGAACGGCGCGGTCTTCAGGTGCACGGTGTAGCAGAGCGTCAAACCCAGGTAGAGAAGCAGGAAGGCGCAGGTGACCATCGACACCACCGCGCCCAGGGCGATGCCGGCGGGAATGAGCGCGAGGGCAACCGCCAGTGCGGTGGCCGCGGACAGGCCGCCGCTCGCAATCGGGCGCTCCCTCTTCGACCAGTGACTGCGATCGTCGACGACATCCCAGATGTCGTTCAGCAGGTAGGTGCCCGATGCCACGAGGCTGAGGCCGATGAACGCCAGCAGCGTATGCATGAAGGACGGCAGGTCCGTGAGCGCGCCGCCGAGCACGATTGGCACGAACACCACGACATTCTTCACGCACTGGTGCAGCCGCAGGCACCTGGCCAGCTCGCGCAACGTCGATGGGTGCGGGAACTCCTCCTTCGCCAGCGCCGCCGACGGCGCGGCCGCGAACGTCGGCGCCAGCGCACTGTCGGGTGCATGCCTGACCACCTCGACGCGCCGGCGCCGGCGCACCAGTGCATCGTAGCCTTCAGGAAAGCGGTCTGTCAGCTTCAGCGATCCGCGGCTCAGCGCCGAGCCGCTGGCGCGCGGCTCGATCACTACCCCGGCGATGGCCGGGTGGCTGGCGGCGACCGCCTCGAACAACGGCGAGCACCGCCGCGCCAGAAAATAGACGGCGCGTCCCTCGGCGGCGGCAGCATTGACAACGGCGGCCAGCCGGGGCGTGAGCGCCAGCGCCGGGTTGACGCCGGCCTCGGCCAGCTTGCGCTCCAGGCACTCGCGGCCTCTGAGCAGCCATACCACGACGCTGAAGATGCCCATCAGCGACGACTTGAGATAGGCGAAGAGCGCGGCGACCAGAAGGCCCCTGCCGCCGACGACGTCGGTCGAAACGAGGACCGGCATAGCAGCTTCAGCAGTCAGGACGCTGCTGGGAAAACTCCCACGGTCATCCATAGCGGCAATCCTCCCTCGCCCGCACCGAGGCAAGCCGGTCGCGAACGGCCCTTTGCTCAATCTGCCGGGCTGTTACTGAACCTGGGATGAACCCTGGCGCGTCGCAGCCGGCGGTTGGCCTTCCGGCCGAGTTTATACTCCCGTAGCTCCGATGCTTAGTCTCCGGCTGTCGCGGCAAGGTTCACGCGCTTCTCCCCCGCGAGCCATGCTTCCGGCGCAGACCTTCGCCCCCGGGTCGACCGCCGGCGGCGCCGCGCCAGCCCCCGCGATGCGATCGCGACGGCCGCGCCGGCCCCGCCTAAGCGCCCAGCGTTCCGATGAAGTGCAGCACGAGCTCGCGCCGATGCGGGCTGTCCCGGTGCTCGACGAGGTAGATCGCCTGCCAGGTGCCGAGGACGGCCTTGCCGCCCAGGACCGGCACGCCGAGGCTGACGTCGGTCAGCATCGCCTTGATGTGCGCCGGCATGTCGTCGGGCCCCTCGGTGCGGTGGCGGTATCGCCACTCGCGCGGGGCCGCCCGCTGCAAGGCCTCCGACAGGTCGTGCAGCACGTCGGGGTCGGCGTTCTCCTGGATCGTCAGCGACGCCGAGGTATGGCGCAGGAAAAGCGTGAGCAACCCGTCGCCGGCTCCGATCGCCTGGAGCCACTCCACCACCCGGCGGGTCACGTCGGTGAAGCCGGGCCCTCGCGTCTCCACGGCCAGGCGATGATGCGCTTGCTGCAGCAAGAGTAGCTCCTGTGAGACGGGTCGAGCGCCCGCTTCCGGCGTTGTAGCCGAGATGCCGATGCGGGCGCGAGGGGTGTGACCCAGTCTGACCCCGGCCTGCGGCCCGGCGCCGGCGCGAGCTTAACGAAAACTTTACGCGGGGTTGCGACCCTCGTGTCGTCCGCGTTTCGATCGAGTGGCCGCGTACCTCCGGACAATTCGCGCTAGCCGGCACGACCGACGCGGGAGTGAGCGCTTCGGATTCCCACTGGGCGACGCAGGCTTCGCGCATCTGCCATCGCATGCGTGACCACAGGGACCATTATGCTCTCCTCCGATCGCGTCGAGCCTCCGGGCCGCCGGCGCCGGCGCAAGACCCGGCGCAATGCCGCAATCCCCCATGCCGGCGCCGCCAGGGCAGCGGCCCACGAGCCCTGGGACAGCGAGGCCGCCGAGGTGCTCACGCGCCTTTACGAGTCCGACGAAGGCCAGTTGCACAAGCCGCACGGCGGCGAGCGCCCCGCTCGCGCCGGGACCGGGGCGGAGACGGCCGCAGGGCCCGAGCCCGCAGCCGACGGCCGGACCTGGCTCGAGATGCATCTTTCCGACCTCGCCGAGCGGCTGCAGCTGTCGCTCGCGCGCCTCGATCCCGAGGCGTCGCTGGGCGGCCTCAACGGCCGCCTCGAGGCGATCGAGGAGCGCTTCGGCCGCGCGCTCGAGCGCGTCGCCCTGCGCACCGACGTGCACGCGCTGCCCTCCATCGAGACCCACGTGCTCGAGCTCGCCGGACACCTCGAGAAGACGCGCGACCGCATGGAGCAGATCGGCTCCCTGGAGGAGGAGGTGCGGGGCCTCGTCCAGCGGCTCGATGCCCCGGACCAGCAGCAGATCGGTGCGCTGGGCAAGCTCCTGCGCGACTACATCGCCGAGTGGCGCGAGAGCGAGCAACGGACCGCCAGCGCGCTGCACGGCCTGGAGGAAGCGATTGGCCGCCTCGGCGACACGGTCGACGCCATGGAAGCCTCCAAGCCCGCGCCCGACCTCTCGTTCGCCACACTCGCCGCCCCCGACCCCGCTCGGGCCCGCACGGGCAGCGACCCGCTGGCGCAGGGCCCTGCCGGGCCCAAGGCCTACCACTCGACGCTGGATGCAGCCGACTATGCACCGAAGGCGCCTCCCGGGGTGCCGCCGCCCGGCGGCGAACCGGCGCCCGCGCGCGGCAAACGCCGGCTGCTGGCGCTGCCGGGCGCCGCCATCGCCTGGTCGACCGCACCTGTGCAGGCCGCCGGCGCAAGTGTGGAGAGCGCCGAGCCGATGTCCGGGGCCTCGCCGGTCATGGCGGTGCGCGCCAAGCTGCGCCGCTCGGCGACGCTGACTGACGGCGAGGACGCGAGCGCCGACAGCACGCCTGCGCCCCAGGCCGACTGTGCCGACCCCGCTGAGCCTGCCCCCGGCAGGCGCACGCGCCCCGGCCTGCTGCTCCTCGCCGGCATCGCGCTGCTGGCCGGGGGTGCCTACCTGCTGGTGCACGCGCTGACAGCCGCCACGCCGCAGCGGGCGATCCCCGAGCGCAGCGAGCCCGGCAGGCAGCCCCCCAGCGCCAAGACAGGGCCCGAGCACGGCCAGGTGGACCCGGCGCCGCAGCCGGAGGACAGGAAAAACGACACCGCAGGCTGATCGAGCCGGTCCGCGGCATCGTACTCTTGCATTTCGGGGCAGCATGGTGTCCCTATCGCCTGGCCGGGCAATTCGGGGCGACCAGGAGGCCACGGGCTGCCGTCCGGGGTACGAGCCGCGAGGTGCCAGCCGCTTGGCCAGTCGCTTGGATCGACACGAATTCGGTGCGGAAGCCGCGGGCGCCCAGTCTGCTCTTTCGATGACCGCGTTTGCGACCGGGCGGCGGTCGTCGGGCGGACGGTCGCAGCGCCAAGCGATAGCGCCGTGCCCGCGCAGAGGGGCAGCCAAGCCAGCCGCACGCCGCAACTCGTGGACGCGGGTCGCATGACGTTCTATCTGCCGGTCGCCGAGATGTCGGCGAACATCCTCTTATTCCTGGCGATGGGTGGAGCCGTCGGCTTCCTGTCGGGGATGTTCGGCGTCGGCGGCGGCTTCCTCATGACACCGCTCCTGATCTTCGCCGGCATCCCGGCCGCGGTGGCGGTCGGCACCGGCGCCGCGCAGATTCTCGCCGCCTCGGTCTCGGGCGCTGTGGCGCAGTGGCGCCGCCGCAACGTGGACGTGAAGATGGGGACGGTGCTGCTGATCGGCGGCCTCGTCGGCTCGGTGCTCGGCGTGGAGATGGTGCGCCTGCTGCGCCACCACGGGCTCTTCGACGTCGCCGTCGCCGCCTGCTACGTCATCTTCCTCGGGGTGATCGGCCTGCTGATGCTGATCGAGAGCACCAACACCATCCGGCAGGTGCGCGCCGGCAGGGTGGTCGCCGGGCGCCGCTCGGGCCAGCACAACTGGGTGCACGGCCTGCCCCTGAAGATGCGCTTCCACCGCTCCAGGCTCTACATCAGCGCCATCACCCCCTTGGTGCTCGGCCTCTTCGTCGGCCTCCTGGTCGCGATCATGGGCGTCGGCGGCGGCTTCATCATGGTGCCTGCCATGATCTACCTGCTGCGCATGCCCACCAACGTTGTGGTGGGCACGTCGCTGTTTCAGATCGTGTTCCTGACAGCGGCCACCACCATCCTGCAGGCGTCCGTCAACTTCAACGTCGACGTGATCCTGGCGGCGATCCTGATGGTCGGCGGGGTGGTGGGCGCGCAGTTCGGCGCGGCAGCGGGGGAGCGCCTCAAGGGCGAGGAGCTGCGCTTCCTGCTCGCCACCTTCATCCTGTTCGTGTGCGCCCGCTTCGCCTGGCAGCTGATCGCGCGGCCGACGGAGCTCTATTCCATCACCGGCATGGGAGCGTTCTGATGCTCGAGTTTCGGCGCCGCCGCGGCATCGTCGCCTTCCTCTCCGTGCTGACCGTCGGGCTCCTGGCGCCCGGCGTCAGCGAGACGCTGGCGCAGAAGCGCAAGGCGCCACCGGTGCCAGTGGCCGAGGAGGCGCCGGGCGTCAGGCGCCCCGAGGTCAAGCGCGAGCAGCAGCCGGGCGCCAAGGAGTTCGTCGAGGCGACGGTCTCCAAGCGCACCATCGCGGTGACCTCGAGCTTCAACGGCACCGAGATCTTCATCTTCGGCGCCATCGGCGGCAGCCAGCAGCCCAGCGCGGAATCGGGCTACTACGACGTGGTCGTCGTGGTCGAGGGTGCGCCCAGCCGCGCCGTGGTGCGGCGCAAGAGCAACGTCGCCGGCCTGTGGCTCAACACCTCCTCGGTGGCATTCGACAACGTGCCCACCTTCTACGCCATGACCTCCACCCGCCCGGTCGACGAGATCGCCACCGAAAGCGACAGGGCGCTGTACGGGATCGGGCTCGATCATCTGAAGTTCACCCCGGCCGTAGGCCAGAGCGTGCCGCTCTCCAACGAGGACATCAAGTCGTACCGCGCGGCCATCATCCGGCTGAAGAGCAACGCCGGGCTCTACGTCGACAAGAAGCAGTTCGGGGTCACCTTCACCGGCAAGAGCATCTTCCTCGCCAGCGTGGTGCTGCCGGCCAACGTGTCCGTGGGGCCGTTCTGGACGCGCGTCTATCTGTTCCGGGAGGAGAAGCTGCTCTCCAGCTTCAGCGTCAGCCACACGCTCGAGCGCGAGGGCCTGGAGCGCTACCTGCACGCCTTCGCCTACCGCCTGCCGACCCTCTACGGCTTCACCACGGTGGTCATTGCCCTCGGTGCCGGTCTCGCCGCCTCCGCCGCCTTCCGCCGCAGCGGCCCGGCCTAGACCCGTCATCCCGGACGGAGCGATGCGCGCCGAAGGCGAGCAGCGCTCCGATCCGGGACCTCGTGAGGTTCGACTCGCTGCCCGAGGTCCCGGATAGCTTCGGGCTGCGCCCTCAGCTTCCGGGATGACGGGTGCTGTGCCTAATGCCCCTCGAAAGCGACCAGCGCGTGCCAGCGCACGCCGAGCGATGCGAGCTTGCGGGAGCCGCCGAGGTCCGGCAGGTCGATGATAAAGGTCGCGCCGGCCACTTGGCCGCCCGCACGCTGCACCAGCTTCACCGCCGCCTCGGCGGTGCCGCCGGTGGCGATCAGGTCGTCGACGATCAGGATGCGCTGGTCCCGACGAATGGCGTCCTCGTGCATCTCGATGATGTCGATGCCGTACTCCAGCGTGTACTCCTGGCCGATGGTCTTCCAGGGCAGCTTGCCCTTCTTGCGGAACGGCACGAAGCCGCAGCCGAGCTTGTCGGCAACGGCTCCCCCCAGGATGAACCCGCGCGCCTCGATGCCGACGACGCTTTCGATCCCCGCGCCGGCGAACGGCGCCGCCATCTGCTCGATGGCGTCCCTGAAGCCCCGGGCATCGGCGAGAAGCGTCGTCACATCACGGAACAGGATGCCCTGCTTGGGATAGTCCGGGATGGTCCTGATCAGGCTTTTCAGGTCTGGCACGGCGCATGACCTCCACTGCCGAGCCTCCCGGCAGCATAGCAACACCACCTGTCATCCCGGAAGCCGAGCCCCGGCCCCGCCCGGGTCGAGGCTGTCCGGGACCTCGGGCCGCGAGTCGCACCCGGGTGCCTTCAACTCGCGGAGATCCCTGATGCGGGCGTTGGCGGCGTTCCGACCGGGATGACGGTGTCCGGTGAGCCTGCGCTACCGCTTGCCCTTCGCCTTGGTGGGCGCCGCCTTGCCGTCGGTCATCTGGTAGACCTTGTAGGCGCTGTAGGAGCTGGAGGCTGCCGCGATGGCGGCAAACAGCATGACCCACAGCGTCTTGTCCCTCAGCCATCGCATCCAGCGCCCCTCCCTTCGCGCCGCGGCCGCACAAGCCCCCGCCGGCGCGCAGCTTCGGTCAGGCGTTCCAGCGCCTGCCGCGGCGCCGCACTGTCCATCCGCTTCACGGCCCGATCAAGGCGCCGCGGCCGCACGGGGCACGGGGGCTTCCCCGCGCCACGGTTGCAACGAGGCCGGTCCGCAATCGGTGCGGATGGTCCGCGCCTGGCCCTACCTGGGGGGCCGTCTTTACCGCCTCCCGAACAGGCGCTCGATGTCGGCGAGCTTCAGCTCCACGTAGGTGGGGCGGCCGTGGTTGCACTGGCCGGAGTGGGGCGTGGCCTCCATCTCGCGCAGGAGGGCGTTCATCTCCTCGGGTGCAAGGCGGCGGCCGGCGCGCACCGAGCCGTGACACGCCATGGTGGAGCAGACCGCCGCCAGCCGCTCCGCGAGCAGGCTGCCCTCGCCCTCGCCGCCGAGGGCACCGCGCGCCAGGTCCCTGACGAGGCCCTTCACGTCGGTGTCGCCAAGGAGTGCGGGCACCTCGCGCACGAGGATCGCCCCGGCGCCGAACGCCTCCAGCACCAGCCCGAGACGCTCGAGGTCCGGCGCGGCCTCGCAGAGCGCCGCCGCCTCGTCCGCCTCCAGGTCGACCACCTCGGGAACGAGGAGGACCTGGCGCGCCACGCCGGCGTCGGCGAGCGCGGCCTTGATACGCTGGTAGACCAGGCGCTCGTGCGCGGCGTGCTGATCGACGATCACCACGGAATGGCGCGTCTGAGCGACGATGTATGTGCCGTGCAGCTGCGCCCGCGCCGCGCCCAGCGGCCGGTCGAGCAGCTCCGCCGGCGCAGGCCCGGCGGCGGCCCTGGTGTCGGCGCTGGGCCCAGCGAGGCCATCGAGGGGCGCCTGCCAGTCCTCGGCGAAGCCGGGCGGCGGGGTCGGACCCGCAGCCCCGGCGGAGGCCGGGGCCGACCCCTTCGCCAGCACGCCGGCCGCCGCGAGCCCGCCCGCTGTCGACGAGCGGTGTCCTGCCGCCCCCAGCGCGGCCCTCAGCGCGCCGGCGATGAGGCCGCGCACGCGGCCCGCATCGCGGAAGCGCACCTCGACCTTGCTCGGGTGCACGTTCACATCGACCTCGCGCGGGGGCAGGTCGACGAACAGCGCAAGCAGGGGATGGCGCAGCCTGGGGACGAGGTCGCCGTAGGCGGCACGCACCGCGCCGATCAACAGGCGGTCCTTCACCGGGCGGCCGTTGACGAACAGGTACTGCTGCCCCGCATCGGGCCGGTTCAAGGTCGGCAGTCCCGCGAACCCGGTGACGCGCACGCCCTCGCGCTCGATGTCGATGGGCAGGGCATCGGCCAGAAACGCCCGCCCCATGATGCGGCCGAGCCGGGCGAGGTGGCCATCGGGCCCCGGCGGCTCGGGCCGCAGCTCGAGCCCGGCGCGCTCGCCGGTCGTGAGCGTGAAGGCGACGGCCGGGTAGGCCATGGCGCAGCGTTTCACCACCTCGGAGATCGCCATGGTCTCGGCCCGCTCCGACTTCAGGAACTGGAGCCGCGCCGGGGTCGCGGAGAACAGCTCGCGCACCTCGACCCGGGTGCCCCGGTTCAGCGCCGCCGGACGCACTTTGCCCTTCCTGCCCCGATCGACCACGATCTCGTGCGCCTGCGCCGCGTCGGGCAGCCGCGAGGCGATGGCGAGACGGGCAACCGCGCCGATCGAGGGCAGCGCCTCGCCGCGGAAGCCCAGCGTGGCGATGTCGAGGAGGTCGTCGCCGGCGAGCTTGGAGGTGGCGTGCCGCTCCACCGCCAGCGCGAGGTCGGCGGCGCTCATGCCGGCACCGTTGTCGGTGACGCGGATGAGCGAGACGCCGCCGGCCACGGTCACGACCTCGATGTCGGTGGCGCCGGCATCGAGCGCGTTCTCGACCAGCTCCTTCACCGCGCTGGCCGGGCGCTCGATCACCTCGCCCGCGGCGATGCGGTTGACGGTCTCAGGCCCGAGCTGGCGGATAGGAGGCGGCGGGGCGGGACCCCTGACCTCCACGGTCGTCTTCAATTTCAGCCCCCGTCATTTCGTCGATCAATTCGGGTCAGCCCCATCTTTCGGGGTCAGACCCCGACATCCGCGGTCATTTGGGGTCAGACCCCTGACCTCCACGGCCCGTGTTCAATTTCGGCCCTCATTCGTCAGGGGTCTGACCCCACTGCGCCCGTTGCGCGGCCACGCGCTCGCGCGTCAGCTGCTTGGCCAGCTCCACCGCCGGCTGGTCGAACGGATCGACGCCCATCAGATGCGCAGCGAGGATCGTCTCCACCATCATGTGCATCATCAAGGCGCCCAGGCCCGTCTCGTCGAGGCGGGCGAGGTCGAAGGTGCGCACCGGCCGGCCGGCGCGCAAGAGCGCCTGCGGCACGGCCTCGGCCTGGGCGGCCACCAGGTCGCCGGCGGTGCGGCCGGCGAGGTAGGAGAGGCCCGCCGCGCCGGCGAGGCCGGCGTCGATGCGCGGGCCGGTGCCGGCGCAAGGCGCGCGCACCACCGTGATCAGGTGCTCGTGCGGCCCGTCCATGAAGAGCTGCAGCTGGCTGTGCTGGTCCACGGGACCGAGGCACGCGACGGGCTGGGTGCCCTGGCCGTCCTTGCCGAGGCTCTCCGCCCACAGCTGCGCGAACCAGTGCGCGAAGCGCCCGAGGCGGTCGCTGTAGGGCATCATCACCTGGACGCGGATGCCTTTCTCGCGCGCCAGCGCCACGGCCACCGCCGCGCCCAGGGCCGGCGCAAAGGCGTGCGGGCCTTCGGCGGCCACGAGAGCCGCCAGCACGGTCCTGGCGCCGGCGCGCACGGCGCGCGCGTCGAGCCCGCGCGCGATCGCCGGCAGGAGCCCGACGTTGGTGAAGACCGAGAAGCGCCCGCCGATGCCCGGATGATGATCGAGCAGCGGTATGCCGTGCTGCTCGAACAGCGTGCGCAGGCCGTTGGCCCTGCCCTCGACCCTGGGCTCGGTGATGCCGAGAAACAGCTCCGGGATGCGGCTCTCGAGCCCGGCCGCCTTCACCGCCGCGAGGGCGGCGAGCGCCTGCACCAGGGTCTCGGGCGTGCCGCCCGACTTGGAGATGACGACGAAGCGCACCACCGCCGGGTCGTCGAAGGAGCCGAGCGACGCGGCCAGGGTGTGGGCGTCGAGATTGTCGTAGAAGCGGGTGCGCGGGCGGCGCTTCTGGGCGAGGTCGGCCGAGCCGGGGATGTTCCAGCCGGCGAGCTGGGCCAGGGTCTGGCCGCCCAGGCTCGATCCGCCGGTGCCGAAGAACACGATGGCATGTGCATCGCGGGCGAGCCTCGCGTAGGCGGCCTCGGCCTGCACGATATCCGCCGTTTCCTCGGGGACGACGAGGTGCGGCAGGCGGCGGCTGCGGTAGCCGTCCTTCAGGCGCGCGATGGCCGGCGCGAGCCGCTCCAGCCAGCGCCCCAGGGCCGCCTCGGAGAGGCCATAGGGGCCGACGGCGCCTTCCAGGCAGCCGGCGATCGACTGGCGGTAGGGCTGCCCCGTGTCGTCGCCCGTGTCGTTGCCCGTGTCGTTGCCCGTGTCGTTGCCCGTCTCGTCGCCTGCGCGCCTGCTGGAGGGATCGCTCACCATGGTCGAGCCGTAGCGCGAATTTCCCCGTCTGTCACCGGGACGGCTGTTGCAACCGACACGCACCAGAGCGTCCCAATTCGGGACTCGCGCGCAGGCCGCCTGGCGAGCCCCAGGAGAGGCGGGAGCGCTCGGGGCACCCAGGGGACCGCCCTGGCGGCGAAGGGCCTGGAATCGCAAAATTTGCAGCGGGAGAGGCCGTCTGCAGGCGAGCCCCGCCGGCATGCAGACGGGGAGGTCTGCAGGCGGGTTGCATCCGCCCCTCGCTTTCTGCGGGGTTGCATAGCCCGTCTCGGGCCGTCAGCCTCCGGAGCCCAGCCCCTTGGGCCGGCCGACGACGGTCACCAGCAGCTCCTGGCCCTCGAACAGGCGCTTTGCCACCCGCCGCACGTCGTCGATGGTCACCGCCTCGATCTGGGGGTTGCGGGTGTCGACGTAGCCCGGGCCCAGCCCCTCCATGCTCATCCACAGAAGCTGGTTGGCGATGTTGGTGTTGGTATCGAACCTGAGCGCAAACGATCCGGTGAGATAGGCCTTGGTGTCGGCCAGCTCCTTCTCGGTGGGGCCCTCGCTGACGATGCGCTTGAGCTCCGCGCGCAGCACGTCGAGCGACTGGCCCACCGCCTCGTTCTTCGTCGCCACGCCGCCGTAGAACATCGAGGCATGGCGCATGGGGAGAAGCCCGGTGTCCACGCCGTAGGCGAGGCCGCGCTTCTCGCGGATCTCCTGGTAGAGTCGCGACGTGAAGGAGCCGCCGCCGAGGATGGTGTTGAGCACGAACGCGGGCATGAAATCGGCGTCGGTGCGCCCCATGGCAGGCAGGCCGAAGCGCACCACCGACTGCGGCACGTTCATGTCGATGACCTTGAGCTTCTGCGCGGCCTTCGGCTCGGTCTTGGGGACGGGCGAGAGCGTGGCTTTCGCCGGCAGGGCGCCGAACACGGTGTCGAGCATGCCGCCGAGCGTGGCGGCGTCGATGTCGCCCACCACTACGACGCGCAGGTTGTCCCTGGCAAAGACGCGCCCGTGGAAGCCGGCGAGATCCGCGCGGGTCGTGTCGGCCACCGACTTGGGCGTGCCGTTGGCCGGGCGACCGTAGGGATGCCCCGCGAAAACCTGGGCCATCCACTGCTCGGTGGCGACGCGGGTGGGATCGCGCGCAGCGAACGCCAGGCTTGCCAGATGCTGCTTGCGCATGCGCTCGACGGCCTCCTCCTCGAAGCGCGGCTTGCCGATCGCGAGCGCCAGGAGGCGGCTGGCAGCGTCGCGGTTCTCGGTCAGGGTCGTGAAACTGCCGTAGAAGGCGTCGCGGGCGGCCTCGAAGCTCATGCGCATGGCGAGCCCCTCCATGCGCTCCTGGAACGCCTTGGCGTTGAGGTCGCCGGCGCCCTCGTCCAGCATGCTGGCGAGGAAATTGGCGACGCCTTCCCGCCCCTCCGGATCCTGGGCGCTGCCGCCGCCGTCGAAGCCGAAGCGCATGGCGATCAGGGGCACATCGTGGGTCTCGACCAGCCAGGCGGTGATGCCCCCGGGGCTCTTGACCTCCTGGATCTTCATGGCGTGCGCCTCGCGGGGGAAGAGTGACAGCGTCGCCAGCATCAGGGCGAGGAAGGCGGGCGCCATCCAGCCGCTGCGCATGCGTCTCGAGAGGGGGCGAGGCATGGTCATCTGACCTCCCGGCCGCTCTTGTCGACGGAGGCAGCCGGGGTCACCGGCGGCGGCGCGATGTTGTCGGGCCCCGGCTGGCCCGGAACCAGCGTTCCCGTCACCGAGCGGCGAATGTCGAGGTATTTGCTCGCGGCCTTCTGCACGTCCTCCAGGGTGACGTTGGCGATTGCCGCCGGCCAGCGCTCGATCTGCGCCACCGTCAGGCCGAGCGAGAGGCCGGCGCCGTAGCGGCGCGCCAGCGCCTCCTGGCTGTCGGTCTCGTAGACGAACTCGGCGAGAAACTGCTTCTTGGCCCGGTCGAGCTCGGCCGCCGTGACGCCCTTCTCGCGCAGATCGCGCACGACGCGGTCGATGGCGTGCTCCACGCGGTCGAGCGACACCCCGTCGGCGGCGACGGCGGAAAGACCGATGGACCCGCTGTCGAGGCTGAGGCCCGAATACCAGCCGCCGGTGGTGGACGCGACCTTCTCCTCAGCCACGAGTGCCTGGTAGAGCCGGCTGGTGCTGCCGCCGGCGGCAATCTTCATCAGGAGGTAGAGGGCCTCTCCCTCCCCCGGCGCCGCCCTGGTGAGCGCCGGCGCCAGATAGTAGCGCCGCACCGAGGCGTTGCCGGCGCGCGGGTCCTTGAGCTCCACGCGGCGCGGCGAGCGATGCTCCGGCTCCTGCGGCCGCACGCGTGGCCCGATCTTGGGGTTCGCCGGCAGCAGGCCGTAGGTGGCCTCCGCCAGGCTCTTCACCTCCTCGGGGACGACGTCGCCGGTGACGACGACGATGGCGTTGTTGGGCGCATAGAAGCGCTGGTAGAACGCCAGCGCGTCCTCACGCGAGAGCTTCGCCATCTCGTGCATCCAGCCGATCACCGGGACGCGATAGGGATGGTTCTGGTAGAGCGCCGCCGCCATCTGCTCGCCGAGTATGCTCGAGGGCACGTTCTCGATGCGCACGCGCCGCTCCTCGATGATGACCTGGCGCTCGGTATCCACCTCCTTGGGGTCGAGCCGAAGGTTCATCATCCGGTCCGCCTCCATCTCCATCATCCACTTCAGGCGGGCCTTGGAGACCCGCTGGAAGTAGGCCGTGTAGTCGGGGGTGGTGAAAGCGTTCTGCTGGCCGCCCAGGCGCGAGACGATCGCGGTCATCTCACCGTTGGCGAGCTTCTCCGTCGACTTGAACATCAGGTGCTCGAGAAAGTGGGCGATGCCGGACACGCCCGGCGGCTCGTCGGCGCTGCCGACACGGTAGTAGACCATGTGCGTGACGACGGGCGCCCGGTTGTCCGGCACGACCACCAGAGTGAGACCGTTGGCCAGCTTGAATTCGCTGACGCGCCTGCCGGAGCTGGCCTGCGCGGTCGCAAAGCTCGATGTCATCAGCATGAGGGCGAGAAGGAAGAGGAGGAGGGGGAGGCGGCAGCCATGCGCCTTGTCAGGTGCTCTGTCGGCGGTCCACATGGGGCTATCCTGAACGCGGGGCTAGTGCCCTCGCCGGGTAGGAACCCCAGGCTGGGCCGGCGGCCGAGGCGGCCGTTGCGGAACGGGCACACATGGCGCTCATGTTCGCCGTCCGCAACCCCAAGTCAAATGAAACGGGGGTAATGTCGCGGCGCCAACACTTTACGGCGTTCTGGCAAGTCTTGTCGCCGTCCATCGGCCGAATGACGGTGCGCCACGGTCATCCTGCCGCGACTGCCAACGGCGCCCCGGCTCGGAGTTCCCCATGCAGCGGGCGGCGCTGTCATGCCGGGCGAGGGCGATCGCCCGAGACCCGGTACCCAGGGTTCGGGGCTCCATGCCCTCCGCCTCTGGGCCTGGGTCCCGGATATTGCGCAGCCTGCCCCGGATTTGATCAGGGGCGCAATTCCGGGATGACAAAACCTACTTGGTCAGGTTGTCACCCATGCCGGAGAACAGGCCGGGGCATGGTCCGTACGGACTGCGGTTGGCCCCCGACTCGGGGTTGAAGGCCTTGTCCTTCCATTGGATCTCGCCGCGGCAATAGGCGAGATGCAGGCGCTCGCGCTCCTTGGCGTCCGCGAGCTTCTTCTGCTCCGGATCCTTCAGGGACGCGAGGTCGGTGTCGGGCGTCTTGCCCGACCCGGGCTCGGGCAGGCGCTTGGTGTTGGGCGGCACCACCAGCGGTGCGCGCTCGGTCATCTTGGGGTCGCGGTTCCTGCCTTCGAGAGCCGATCCGCTGACACCCATCATGTCGAAGAGCTTGCCCTCGAGCTGGATCCCATCCATGCAGGCCCCCAGCGTGAGCATCACCGTGGTGGCCACAGCAGCGCAGGCGGTGACGCTCAGGCGCGACCGAAGCATCTCGTCTCGTCCCCCTCGAATCCGCTGCTTCCCCGCTCCTTCAAAGGCTTACGGCGACTTTGCGGCGCGATTGCGACTCGAAACGAAAGATTCATACAGGAGCCCGCAGACCCCGGCAACGATGGCTGCATCGGCAATATTGAACACGTACCAGTAGAATCCGAACGCGTGCAGCTGGATGAAGTCCGCAACGCCACCCAGCGCAAGGCGGTCGATGGCATTGCCGACGGCCCCGCCCATGATGAGCCCGAGGCTTGTCGCAACCAGCCGCTCGGTGACGCTCCAGGCGAGCCAGACCGCCATCGCCAGCACGGCAATCACCGCAAAGCCCGCCAGCAGCCATTGGCCGAGGTCGCTGTCGAGCTGAAACAATCCGTAGCTGATGCCCCGGTTCTCGACATAGACAAAGTTGAGGAACGGGGTCACCGGGACCGTCCGCGGCTCGTCGCGAAGGCGATAGACGAGGAGCACCCACCACTTGCTCGCCTGATCCAGCGCCAGGGTGAGAAGCGCGACCGAGGCACCCAACCCCGACAAGGGACCCCACAGCCACCGCTTGAGTTGCGCCACCTGCATCAGGTCCCCAAGCTTCCAGAGCTTCCCCGAGGCTCGCAGCTGCTTCGCGCGGCGGCCTCCGACTCAGCGTCCGGGTAATATCCGGAACTTGGCGCTGCGTCCAATGCGATAGGTCTCGAAGTCGCTGTGGTCGGTTGTCAGGATGGTGCGCAGTCCTTCGCGCTCGGCCACGTGGACGAGCGTGGCGTCGGCAAAATCCATAGGCCGGTCGGCGTAGCGGTGCATCAGTTTGTCGAGCGCAGGTAGATCGGCGGTGGAAATAGGGCTTACCTCGAAATGGCCACCTCGCAGGAGCCTCCAGCCGCCCTCCTGGTTTCTGAAACGCCGGACCAGAAAATGAAACAACTCGGTCAGGACAGCGGGCGTGGTAACGAGCGGCAAGGGCGCTTCGCCGAACGCTGCCCTGCGCTGCGCGTGGAAGGGCTCATTCTCATCGAGCAATGCATAGAGAGCACTCGTATCAACGAGCGTGCCGGCGGCCATACTTGGCCTCCAGGTAGTCGCCCACGACCTCCCTGACGCGCTCGTTCGTCGCCGACGTGCCATCGCCCTTGTAGTATCCGGCACATGCCATCAGGGCGGCACGCCTCCTGACCTGATCGGCGTCAACTTCCTCTTTGGGGGCACGCTTGGCCAGCCATTCGCGCACTGCGCGTTCGATGATGGAGTCGATGCTGGCCCTCTCGTCCTTGGCTGCCGCCTCCAGCTCTCTCTTGAGCTTGTGGCTCAGCCGCCAACGGTAGGCTTCACCCTTGCTGATTTTGCCGAGCTTGTTCATGCAGCACACGTAGGATATCGAGCGGTATCTGTCAACGTAGTCGCCGAGGCGCGCGCCGCCGGCTCGCGCGGTATTTTCTCCTCCAGGCACTCGGCCATGACCTTGCGAAGCACCACGTTCGTCGCCGAAGGTCCTCCGACCCGAAGCCATACCGGGCGCTTTCAGCAATAGTTCGCGCAGGCGCCGTTTGCTCGGCGTCCTCTTCCTCGATCTTGCCGGCCTTGTTCATGCCGCCCACGCCCGATGTCGTGGCCAGCGGGCGTCAACGCGCCGCCGCGGCCCGCGCCTCGTACTCGCGCACCGCCACGGCGTCGCGCGCGGAGAGCTCGGGATAATCCGGGTCACTGCCCACGTCGTCGGTGAAGCGCCAGGAGCGCGCGCACTTCTGCCCCGTGGCCCTGCGTGGCACGACGGCGACACCCGGCGCGTCGGGCAGGGTGAAGGCACCCTCCGGCGGCTCGCCCTCGATCACCTCGATGCCCGAGGTGATGCACACCTCGGCGAAGTCGACGCCCTCGAGCGCGGTCAGCAGCTCGTGCTCCTCGATGTAGACCCGCGGTGCTGCCTCCAACGAGGAGCCGATCCGCTTGTTGGCGCGCTCGATCTCCAGCGCACCCGTCACGACCCGGCGCACCTTCTTGATCGCCTCCCAGTCCTCCGCGAGCGCGTCGTTGCGCCACGAGGCGGGCACCTCGGGGAACACCTCGAGATGCACCGAGCCGTCCTCGGAAGGATAGCGCGCAAGCCACGCCTCCTCCGCGGTGAAGCACAGGAGCGGGGCCAGCCACAACGCGGTATGGCGGAAGACCTGCTCGATCGTCTCCAGGGCCGCCCTTCGCTTGGCGCTGGAATAGGGCTCGCAGTAGAGCGCATCCTTGCGGATGTCGAAGTAGAAGGCAGAGAGGTCCGTGTTCATGAAGTGGGAGAGAACCGCAACGACGCGCTTGTAGTCGTACTCGGCGTAGGCCTTGCGCACGACCTCGTCGAGCTCGGTGAGACGGTGCAGCATGACCTGCTCCAGCTCGGGCATGGCGGCGGGGCTGAGCTGCTGGCGCCCTTCGTAGTGCGCCAGCGTGCCCAGCATCCAGCGCAGGGTGTTCCTGAGCTTGCGGTAGGATTCGCCGGTGCCCTGCAGGATCGAGCGGCCGAAGCGGATGTCGTTGGCGTAGTCGGCCGAGGCGACCCACAGGCGCAGGATGTCGGCGCCGCTGGTCTTCATCAGCTCCTGCGGCGAGAGCGTGTTGCCGCGCGATTTCGACATCTTCTCCTCGCCCTTCTCGTCGAGGATGAAGCCGTGCGTCAGCACCACGTCGAAGGGTGCGCGCGAGCGCGTGCCGCAGCTTTCGAGCAGCGACGACTGGAACCAGCCGCGGTGCTGGTCGGAGCCTTCCAGGTACATGACGCGGTCGGTGCCGCCGTCGCGCTGGCGCACGACGCCGGCGAGCTGTGGGAACGCCTCCGGGTCCTCGAGGGTGAAGGCGTGCGTGGAGCCAGAGTCGAACCAGACGTCGAGGATGTCGGTCACCTGCTCCCAGTCGGCGGGGTTGCCGACCAGGCCCCCGAGAAACCGCTCCTGCGCGCCGGCCTCGAACCAGGCGTCCGCGCCCTTCTCCGCGATCGCCGCGCGGACGCGCGCCATCAGGTCGTCCGACCTGGCGAAGCCGGCCGACGGGACGACCTCGCCCGTCTCCTTGTGCTGGAACACGGTGATGGGCACGCCCCATGCCCGCTGGCGCGAGATCACCCAGTCGGGCCGCGCCTCGATCATGCCGCGCAGGCGGTTCTGGCCCGAGGCCGGTACGAACTCGGTCTCGGCGATCGCCTGCAGCGCGATTTCACGCAGCGTCTGGTTGCCTCGCGCACGACCGGATTCCCTCTCCCCGCTTGCGGGGAGAGGGCTAGGGTGAGGGGCAGCCCCAGACTCCAACGTTGGAGATTGCCGCTGCCCCTCACCCCGACCCTCTCCCCGCGCTGATGCAGCGCGAGGCAAGGTCGGCGTAGCGCGGGGAGAGGGGGTACCCAGCGGCTTGTCCATGGCGATGAACCACTGCGGGGTGTTGCGGAAGATGACGGGCTTCTTGGAGCGCCAGGAGTGCGGGTACTGGTGCTTCAGGCGTCCGCGCGCGATCAGCGCGCCGGCCTCGATCAGGGCGGCGATGACGGCGTCGTTGGCGTCGCCCTTGTTGCCCTGGTCGTCGATGACACGGTTGCCCGCGAAGCCCGGCACCTCCTTGGTGAAGCGGCCGTCGCCGTCCACCGTGAACGGGATGTTGGTGTCGATGCCGCGCTGTCGCAGCCTGGCGGCGCTCTCCATCCAGATCTCGAAGTCCTCGCGCCCGTGCCCCGGCGCGGTGTGTACGAATCCGGTGCCGTCCTCGTCGGTGACATGATCGCCGTCGAGCAAGGGCACCTTGAAGTCGTAGCCGAGGCTCCTCAGCGGATGGGCGCACTCCATCCTGGAGAGCTTGGCGCCGTCGATCACGTCGTCGCGACGCTCCCAGGCCTCCACCTTGGCCGCCTTCATCACGGCATCGGCGAGCTTCGCTGCGAGGATGAACTTGTCGCCCGGCCTGGCCCAGTTGCCCTCGGGCGCCGCCGTCACCTCGTAGAGACCGTACTCGATGCGCGAGGAGAAGGAGAGCGCACGGTTGCCCGGCAATGTCCAGGGCGTCGTGGTCCAGATCACCACCGAGGTGCCCTCGGGCACGAAGCCCTTGGGGAAGGTCACCGGAAATTTCACCCACACGGTGTCGCTGGTGTAGTCGTGATACTCGACCTCGGCCTCGGCGAGCGCGGTCTTCTCCACCACGCTCCACATCACCGGCTTGGAGCCGCGGTAGAGCGCGCCGTTCATGGCGAACTTCATGAGCTCGGCTGCGATGGTGCCCTCGGCCTTGTAGGCCATGGTCGAGTAGTAGTGCTCCCAGTCGCCCTCGACGCCGAGACGCTTGAACTCCTCGCGCTGCACCCCGATCCAGTGCTCGGCGAACTCGCGGCATTGCCTGCGGAACTCCACCACGGGCACGCTGTCCTTGTCCTTGCCCTTGGCGCGGTACTCCTCCTCGATCTTCCACTCGATCGGCAGCCCGTGGCAGTCCCAGCCCGGCACGTAGTTGGAGTCGAAGCCCAGCATCTGCTGGCTGCGGGTCACCATGTCCTTCAGGATCTTGTTGAGCGCGGTGCCGATGTGGATGTGGCCGTTGGCGTAGGGCGGCCCGTCGTGGAGGATGAACTTGGGCCGGCCCTTGGCGGCCTCGCGCTGGCGCGCATAGAGGCCGAGCCTCGCCCAGCGCTCGAGCAGCCTGGGCTCGAGCTCGGGCAGGCCGGCCTTCATCGGGAAGGCCGTCTTGGGCAGGAACAGGGTCGCGCTCCAATCGCGCGAGGCGGACTTGGTGGAGGTCATGGGAATGCCGTGTGCAAAAAGCTGAGCGTAGCGAACTTGCGACGAGGGGACTGCCCCGGGCGCTCCACGGATCTAGTCCGGGGCGACCGGGCGTGTAATTCGCGCCAGCTGTGGCTTCAACCGTGACATGGAGGCCCTTGTAGCCGCCCCGCCCGCCGCGGGCAACCTTTCCGGCGCGGCACCGGCCCCGAAATGCACCGCCCCGTGTCGGATTGCATACAAACACGGCCACGTCCGCCCGCCGGCTCAGCGACCCTGCATGGGATCGGCCGGAGCGGTCGCAAGGATCGCCTGGGCCTCGGCGCAGTCCCTGGCGATCTGCTCCTTGAGGGCCTCGATCGACGAGAATTTGGCGTCGGGGCGCACGTAGGCGATGAACTCCACGGCGATGTGCTGTCCGTAGAGATCGCCGTCGAAATCGAACAGGAACACCTCGAGCATCGGCGCGCCGTCGTCGAAGGTCGGACGCGTGCCGAGATAGGCGGCACCCGAGCAGACCTTCTCCTCGATATGCACGCGCACCGCGTAGATGCCGTACGCGAGCTGGATGCCGGGGGAGAGCGCGATGTTGGCGGTGGGAAAGCCCAGGCCCGTCCCGCGCTTGAAGCCGCCGATCACCTTTCCCTCGACCCGCCACCAGTGCCCGAGCACGCGGGCCGCGCTCGCAACGTCACCCTCGGCCAGCGCGGCGCGGACGGCGCCGGAGGAGAACACCTCGCCCGCGTCGGCGACCTGCGCCACCACCGTGACGCCGAAGCCGTGCGCCTCGCCCGCGCGCCGCATGGTCTCCGGGTTGCCCCTGCGCCCTTTGCCGAAGTGGAAATCGTAGCCGACCACGACGTGCCGGGCTGCCAGCGCGCGCACGACCACCTGCTCGATGAAGTCCTCGGCGGAAAGGCCGGCGAGCGCCGCACCGAAGCCGAGGACGACGGCGAGATCGAGCCCGAAGTGCTCCAGAAGCTCGAGCTTGCGCGCCCGCGGCGTCAGGCGGAAATGCGACCTGTCCGGCTGGAAGAACTCGCGCGGGTGCGGCTCGAACAGGATCACGCCGGCCGGCGCCCCGAGCCTCGCGGCCTCCTCCCTGGCGACGCGCAGGAGGGCCTGATGGCCACGGTGCACGCCGTCGAAGTTGCCGATCGCCAGCACGGCGCCTCTGGCGGCCGGCGGCACGCTGTCGATTCCGTCGAGAACGATCATGTGTGGCGCAAGCTTTGTTGCGACTGCCCCGAACGCGGTGCAGCCGATCGAGCGGACCGGCCTCCGGTTCAGCTTCGGTTGCGGAGAGTGCCCGCCCTTGTGGCCCGTGTCACGGGGGACGCTGGGTGACGCGTCACTCTGTCAGAGGTGGCCCGTCATCCGGGACGGACCCTGGATCAAGTCCGGGGGAGCGGAACACGAGCGGCGCTCCGATCCGGGACCTCGTGAGGCGAGACCCGTTCGACGAGGTCCCCGATAGCCTCGCCTGCGGCTCGGCTTCGGGGATGACGGGTGCGGTGAACGCGGGTGGTCAGCAGGCGCTGGCGAACTCGAGGTCGCTCGCCGCCTCCTTGACGCGCAGCGCGACCTCGTTGCGGAAATACTCCTCGATGGCCGTCGCCAGCGAGCTCGACACCCGGTCGCGCCACTGGTCGGATCTCAGCTGCTGGGCGTCCTCCTCGTTGGTGAGGTAGCCCAGCTCCAGGAGGATGGCCGGTACCTTGGCGGTCTTCAGCACGTTGAAAGCGGCGTTGCGGTCAGGGTTGTCCATCAGGTTGGTGCTGGAGCCCATGAAGCCGATGATCGAGCGGGCGAGCACGCTGGTGCGTGCCTTGGTGAGCTCGATATCGCGGTGTGCCAGGTCGGCGAGAATATTGCGCACGGTGCCGTCCTCGGCGACATCCTTGCCCGTCTTGAGCGGCGCCGTCTCCTTGCCCGACAGCACACGGTCGGCGGACTCGCGCTCCGCCGACCGGCGCAGGGCATCGGCCACGTGCGGGCGCAGCGAGTAGATCGTGGCGCCGCGGGCGGAGGCGCGCGCAGCGTAATCGGCGTGAATGGCGATGAACAGCGCCGCGCGATGCCGCTCCGCGAACAGGCGCCGTTCATCGAGCGGGATGAACACGTCGGTCTCGCGCGTCATGAGCACCCGGTAGCGGCCGGTGGCGTCGAGCTTCTCGCGGAACTTCAAGCTGAAGGAGAGCACCACGTTCTTCTCGACGGTGCCCCACTTCTTGGCGCCCGAATCCTCCCCGCCGTGGCCCGGATCGATGACGATGACGGGCTTGCACGAGGCTGCCGCGCGCTTGTTGCGCGGGACCGCCGGCTTGGGCACAGGCGGCTGCAGGCCGGCGGCGCCGAGCCCGCGCGCGCCCGCCCGCACCTCGGCGGCGACCGCCGTCTCGGACGCGGCCACAATATCGAGCACGAGGTTGTCGGACTTCCCGTCCGGCGCCTTCTCGATCGCCGACTTTTCGATGACGACCGGGCCCGTCACATCGATCACGATGCGCATCCGGCCCGGAGCCGAGAACCCGTGCTGGAAGGACTTGACGACACCCACGGGCCTATCCCCGGGCGGGCTCGGCAGCTCCAGCTTGACGGAGGGAAGGTCGATCAGCACCCGGTTCGGATTCGTGAGGGCCGAGACCTTGAATTCGACGGGACGCTCGACACCGACGATGAAGCGGGTGCGCGCGGTCTCGGCCGCGGGCGGCTTTTTGTCGTCGGGCTGCTTCTCGGCTGGCTTCGCAGTACGCACGGGCCGTTGGGCAGAACCTTGTTGCGCGGACGCCGCCACCACCGTCGCAAAGGCAGCCAAGGTTGCAGCCAAAACCGCTATCCAGCTCGCGCCGGAACGCGATCGCCTGCCAGTACCCATGCCTTGGACCCCCGTCTAACGCGTCACGAATGGCGGGACACCTGTCGCAATATCCGCGGAACATGGCATTTTCCGGTCATCGTCAACGCGCGATTCATGCCCCCTCAGTGTTAAATATCTGCTAACGGCTGGAAGGCCCAGCCGAGCGTTGCGGCTGTGGAAAAGGGCCTTGGCCCTGCAAAAGCCTTGTCCCCCCGCGGGGGTGGGCGCCTTCTCCTCCGGCCTCGTCGCCAAAAACGGCAGGACAGCCTCACCCCGGGGCTCGCCTCGCATTCGACGAGAGCCTCGAGCATTGCAGGGCGAGGGTCCGGCCCCGTTGCGGCGCTCGGGCGCGGATCGCCGGGCTCACACGGTCCGGACCACCTGGCTCGCGGCCGCGAGCGAAGCAGCTCGCTGCTGGTCGGCCTGGGCGAGGTCGGACCTGCCCGCGCGCTCGTAGGCCACGGCGCGGTTCTGATAGGCCTCGACGAAGCCGGTCTGCCCGTCGATGGCCGACGTGTAGTCCTTGATCGCGGCGGCCGCATCGCCGTTCGCCAGAAAGACGTTGGCGCGCAGGAAGTAGGCGACCGGCGCCTTGCTGCTCTTGATCGCGCGCGTGTAGTCGTCGATGGCGCGGGCCGCCAGGCCCTTGGCCTCGAACGCGGTGCCGCGCGCCGCCAGGGCGACGGCATGCCTGGCATCGACGTTGATGACCTTGGAGTAGTCGGCGATGGCCCGGTCGATCTCGCCGCGCGCCTTGTAGGCGTCACCCCGCAGCATCAGAGCGTCGACGAACTTGGGATTGCGGGCGAGCGCCTTGTCGTACTCGGCGATGGCGGCGTCGAGGTTGCCCGTCTGGTGATGGGCGAGGCCGGCTTCGGCGAACGGCACCGCCAGCTTCTGCCGGCCCTCCCGGCGGAAGGCGAAGAGGATGGAGACGCCGATCCCCGCC
>Ga0075421_100000476_pt1 | contig 42034 bp, 43 predicted proteins | sample SoiMetdeltSBSDD5_FD_75292 | JGI IMG/M metagenome (GOLD analysis project Ga0075421, IMG submission 75292) | Bulk soil microbial communities from a Populus tree surrounding site in Tennessee, USA - Soil MetaG P. deltoides SBSDD5 | ecosystem: Environmental > Terrestrial > Soil > Tree plantation... | reverse complement strand
TACGCTCCTCCAGAAACAATTGATCGATGACCTGCTCGACGTGTCCCGGATCGTCGCCGGTCGGCTGGCGATCACCCCGCGTCCGGTGCCGCTTCTGCCGACCGTCATGGGCGCCATAGACTCGCTGCGGAACGATGCCGAGGCCAAGGGCGTCGAGCTTGTGGCGCACAGCGACACGGCCGATTGCGCGGTCCTCGGCGATCACTTTCGGCTCCACCAGATCATCACGAATCTCGTGGGCAATGCCGTCAAGTTCACGCCACGTGGCGGTGCCGTGGAGGTCGACGTGCGGCGCCACAGCTCGATCGCAATCATTACGGTTCGTGACAGCGGCGAGGGTATTCCCGCCGCCCGTCTCCCGATGGTCTTCGAGCGCTTCGGTAGGGGCAAGCGCACCGCTGGTCGCGGCGAGGGTGGCCTTGGACTCGGCTTGTCGATTGTCCGACACCTCGTCGAGCTGCATGGTGGGCACATCGTTGCCGAGAGCGCCGGAGAGGGTCAGGGCGCGACGTTCGTGGTGTTCCTGCCAGTCAAGGACCATGTCTTCGAGGCGCTCGACGCCGAGGGTGAGGACGAGGCCGTCGCGGCGACCCTCCACGGCCGGACCGTCCTGCTGGTCGAGGACGACACGGACACGCGAGAACTGATTGCATTGGTGCTCCGCGAGGCGGGAGCGAACGTCGTCGAGGCAGTATCGCCCGCGGCTGCACGAGCGGCGCTTGCGGGGTCAACACCCGACCTGGTCGTCAGCGATTTGATCCTGTCTGACGGGGACGGTGTCGACTTGCTCACGGCGGTCGGCCGTCTCAGCATTCCCGCGATCGCGCTGACGGGCCTCGGCGAGGAGACACAGCGCCGCCGTGCTTTGTCGGCGGGCTTCCAGGCATATCTTGTGAAGCCGATCGATCCGCTTCACCTTGTCGAACTGGCGACGAGAGCGGTCTCGCACCCCCACCCCAGCTGAGACAGCGCGGCGGAAAGCCCGCTGGCGCGGTGGTCAACGAGCGTGAACGCCTCGCGAATCGCGCGCGGCCGGCGCCACGCGGTTTCCAGACACAGCGACCAACAGCGAGAGGCAGGGTCAGGCCTTCGTGACGATGATGCCCGCGGCATCGGCCAGGCGCACGAGCGCCGCCACCGAACCTGCCTGCATCTTTGCCATGACACGCGCGCGATGCACCTTGACGGTTTTCTCCGCGATGCCCAGCTCGGACGCGATCTGCTTGTTCAGCATGCCGGTGACCACGAGCGCAAAGACCTGGCTCTCACGCGGCGTGAGTTGCTTCACGCGGGCGCGGATCTCGTCCTCGCGCGCCTCCGTGCCACGATCCCGCGTGTCCTTCGCGACCGCGCGGCGGATCGCATCCAGCAGGTCCTTCGCCGCAAAGGGTTTTGTGAGGAAGTCGACCGCCCCCGCCTTCATCGCCTTGACGCTCATCGGGATGTCGCCGTGGCCGGTGATGAAGATCACCGGAATCTCGTGCGCTGCGCTGGCGAGGGTCTGCTGGAGCTCGAGGCCCGTGACGCCAGGCATCCGGACGTCCAGGACGAGGCATGACGGGGCCGCCTCCGGCCCGCGCGCCAGGAAGTCCCGTGGCGAGGCATAGGTCTGCACGCGATAGCCGGCCTCCGAGATCACCCGGCTGAGACTTTTCCGCACCGACGCATCGTCGTCGACGACGAACACCATCGCGGCCGGCAAGGTCACGTCGGCCACTGTACGCCTTGGCGGGCTTCCCGCCAGTCGCGCCTGCCGAGGGACTCGACTGGACCTAGGTCCAATGGCTGCGGCACCGCGATCTCCTCTAGCATCGAATCTGCCGCGTCGCGGCCGGGAGGGACGTGAAATGCCGGACAACCCAACCATCGAGTTCGCTCAGATCGCAACGGCCAAGGAACATCTCTATGGCATGACCCGCCAGGGCAGTGTCTGGAAGTACGACCCGGACGGCGAGGTCTGGGAACCGGTCTCGATGGCGTTCTCGTCGAAACCAAAGCGGCGCGGATTCGAGCACCACCAACGAGCGTGAGCGAGCCGCGGCCGCTGGGTCTCTATTGCATCTCAACGCGACTGATCATTGGCTCGAAGACCGAGCGTCCTCAACTCTTTTCGCGTTGCCAGGCGCCCGCGTGCCCAGCTGGCCGCGTCCGGCCCCTTCACCCATGCGACGCCGTTCCATCCCTCGACGACCATCCTGCCGCCCCGCAAGCGCCGCACGCGCACGGGATGACCTTCGCAAAGCGTGATCCGGGAAAGGTCGATGTCGTCCATGTCGGCATCCTCCGAGACCGAGCATACCGCGCCGCGGTCGCTGCGCGAACCGCAGGGGACCAAAGTCCAATAGGCGGCCGGACTGCGAAGGCCTAGAGTCGAAGTCACCACGCACGTCGAGTGGACGGAAGGAGTACCCATGACGGTTGAATTCCTGCTCGTCGCCCCGATCATCGGCTTGCTGGCCGGCTGGATGGCGGACGTGGTCATGGAGGGTGGAGGATACGGCGTGATCGGCGACGTCGTGCTCGGCATCGGCGGCAGCATCGCCGGCGTGTGGATCTTCCGCGCTCTTGGGTTCGCGCCGAACGACGGCTGGATGGCGATCGTCGGCGCCGCGTTCGTCGGAGCCGTCGTCCTCATCTACACGCAACGAACGGTGTGGCACAAGAACGCGTGAGGCTCAGCCGAGACGGACGCGAAGCCAATGCGTGGTGCGATCGTCGGCGAGAGCGACATCCAGAGCGGCGTCGAGAGCCACACCATCGAGCTCGATCGTCGCCACTCCCCGCGACACACCGTGCGGGTTCTCCACGACGATCTCGTATCGCGCGGAGTGGTACCGGAACGTCACCCTGAAGCCACGCCACCCGCGCGGAATGCACGGGTCGACCCCGAGCCGCGCTCCGCGCAGTCGAAAGCCGAGCATCGACTCCACGCCGGCTCGATACATCCAGCCCGCTGATCCCGTGTACCAGGTCCATCCCCCACGGCCGACGTGTGGCGGCTCGGCGTAGACGTCGGCGGCCACCACGTACGGCTCCACCTTGTAGCGCCGGACGTCGGCTTGCGTGCGGGTCCGGTTGACCGGATTCAGCATCGCCAGGAGCTCAGCGGCCTTGTCGCCGTCGCCGAGCGCGGCGAAGGCCATCACGGACCAGATGGCGGCATGCGTGTACTGTCCCCCATTCTCGCGGACGCCGGGTAAATACCCCTTGATGTAGCCGGGCTCCAGGCGCGTGTCGTCGAACGGGGGCGTGAAGAGCAGCACCAGGTCGTCGGCACGACGTACCAGGTGTTCGTCGACTGCCGCCATCGCCTGCGCCTGGCGTCTCGTGTCGGCCGCACCCGACAGGACGCTCCAGGACTGCGCGATGGAGTCGATGCGGCAGACGTCGTTCGCGGCGGCGCCGAGCGGCGTGCCATCGTCGAAGTATGCTCGCCGGTACCACCGACCGTCCCACGCCTCGCGTTCGAGCGCGTCGGTGAGGACGCCCACGTACTCCCGCCAGCGCGCGGCGCGCGCGCCCTCCCCCCGTGCGTCGGCGAGCGGCGCCCAGGCCGACAGCACGGCATGCAGAAACCACCCGAGCCAAACGCTCTCTCCCCTCCCGTTGGCGCCGACCTCGTTCATTCCGTCGTTCCAGTCGCCCGTGCCCATCAAGGGCAGCCCGTGGGCGCCGCTTGTCAGGCTGCAGTCCAGCGCGCGCGCGCAGTGCTCGAACAGGGAGCCGCGCGCTTCGGACACGGCCGGCTCGAAGTACGACTCGGACTGTCCGGCGACGAGCGTCGGTCCGTCGAGGAACGGAATGATCTCGTCCAGGACGCCGTCATCGCCGGTGACGGCGCGATACTGGGCGACGGCGTAGGGCAGCCACAGCCGGTCATCGGAGATCCTCGTTCGAACGCCCCGCCCGCTGGGGGGGTGCCACCAGTGCTGGACGTCGCCCTCCCGGAACTGCCGCGCTGCGGCGCGGACCAGTTGCTCCCTGGCGATGAGCGGCCGGGACACGGCGAGGGCCATGATGTCCTGAAGCTGGTCGCGGAACCCGTAGGCCCCGCCAGCCTGGTAGAAGGCCGCGCGCGCCCACAGTCGACACGCCAGGGTCTGGTAGAGCAGCCACCCGTTCAGCAGCAGGTCCATGGCTCGATCCGGCGTCGAGACTTGAAGGGTGCCGAGGACGTCGTCCCAGTGCTCACCGATCCTGCGCAGGACGTCGGCGACGTCACACTGCCGATAGCGGACGACCAGCGTCCTGGCCGCCGCGCTGTCCGTCGCCTCGCCGAGGAGCACGACGACCTCCGCTCGTCCGCCGGCAGGCAGCTCGAGCGTCGTCTGGAGCGCGGCGCATGGGTCGAGGCCGGCGCCGACACGTCCCGATAGCCGCTCTCGTCGCTCGAGGGCCGCCGGACGATCGGCGGCGCCGTTTCGCCCGAGGAACTCTGTCCGGTCCGCCGTCAATGCCGTCTGCGCCCCGGCGAGATCGGCAAAGGCCACCCGCTCGCGGAAATCTTGGCGCCATGCATTCCGGGCAAATATCGCGCCCGTCTCCTCGTCGATCTCGGTCACCACGAACGGGGCCGCGACGCTGCGCGAGGCGCCGAGAAGCCATTCGAGGTAGGCGGTCACCGAGATCCGTCGGCCCTTGCCCGAGACGTTCGTCAGCGTGAGGCGCGAGATCTTCACCGGATCCTCGGGCGGCACACACTGCATCAGCTCCAGCGAGATACCGTGCGAGACGTGCTCGAAGGACGTGTAGCCCCATCCGTGCCGGATCACGTACGGCGAGCGCTCGCGGATCGGAAGCGCTGTCGGCGTCCACAGCTCGCCCGTCTCCTCGTCACGGACGTAGATCGTCTCGCCGGCGGGATCGCTGACGGCGTCGTTCGACCACGGCGTCAGCTGGTTTTCTCGGCTGTTGAGGGACCACGTGTACCCGGAGCCCGACTCGGAGACTTGAAACCCGAAGCGTGGATTCGCGATCACGTTGATCCACGGCGCCGGCGTCGAGGCGCCGTGCCGCAGGATCGTCACGTATTCGCGCCCACCGCGATCGAAGCCTCCCAGCCCATTGAAGAATTCCAGCGCCGGCTGATCGATCGTGTACGGCGACTGCGGCGGTGGCTTCGGCGCAGGCCTCCACGACGGCAAGGCCGGGACCGGGTCGGGTCGCTGGAAATGTGCCAGCTGCTCGGCCAGCGTCCCGCGGCGGCCCGACAAGACGACGCGCGCCGCCGTCTGTATCACGTCACGCTGCGTCTGCGTCAGGCGATCCGTTCGCAGCAGGTACACGTTGCCGTGCGGCCCGTGTTCCTCGTGACGGCCACCCGACTGGCTGGTCCGCACCACCGCTTCCAGCAGCGAGTGCAGATCCTGAAGGTAGGACGACGCACGCTCGTTGAGGATGACCAGGTCGACCGCCAGCCCTTTCATCCGCCAGTACTCGTGCGCCCGCAGGAGCTGGCGCACGATGCTGACGTCTTCGGGCTCGTCGATCTGCACCACCACGATCGGCAGGTCGCCGGAGATTCCGTGGGCCCAGAGCCCGTCGGGTCCCGCGCGGGTCCGCGCGAGCACGCCCGCGGGAGCGCGCAAGGCGCGATCCGAAAAGAGGATACGACCGGCGAGGCTCTGGAAGAGGTGAGCTTCGTCGGGACCGATACCCAGGTGGTGGAGCTGGACCTGCGCCTGCGTCCACGCCAGCGTCGCCGCACGATCGAACGTCGCCACCTCACGATACTTCTCGGCCAGCTCGAGAGCCGCCGCGCGGGAGGGCGCCACCACCGTGGAGAAGGTCACGCGCACCATGCCTCCGGGCTGGAGCCTCACTCGGCGCCGGAGGCTCACGATCGGATCGAGCACGGCGCCGAGCGTGTTCGAGAGCGGCTCGCCGTCCAGCGCGGCGGCGGCGCGGATGCCGCGGGCCCGTCCCACGAAGCGCGCGCGATCCGTCTCCCATTCCGGCGGTCCCAGCGCCTCGCCGTCGACGCCCATGACGTGCGCGAGCCATACCGGCGATTCGTCACGGGAGCGCGGCCGCCGGGTGGCCAGCAGCGTGTCGAGTGCGGGAACACATTCCGTTTGCACGCTGAGGTTGGAAAACGCGGGGTGGGCGGCGTCCGCCATCGGCGGCGCCAGCACGACTTCGGCATAGGAGGTCAGCTCGAGATCCCGGCTCTTGGCCCCGAGATTCGTGAGCGAGACGCGACGCACCTCGGCATCGTCCTCGGGCGAGACGATCACCTGCAGCGTCGTGGTGATCGCGCGGTCTCGCCGGATGATCTCGGCCCGGTCCTCCGAGAACGTGACCTCGTAGCTGTCCGCGGCCACGCCGCGCGGCTGGTGGCCCGCCGACCATGTCTCACCGCTGTCGACGTCGCGCACGAATACGTAGGTGCCCCGATCATCACGGGTGACGTCTTCCCGCCACCGCGTGACCGCGAGATCACGCCAGCGGCTGTATCCCGAGCCGGCCGTGGTGAGCATCACCGCATAGCGTCCATTCGACAGCAGCTGCGTCCTCGGCACCGACCCATGCGGCGACGTGAAATGCCGCTCGACGGCCGGCACGAGCTCCCGCACATCACCGATCGCTTGGACCTCGTCCGCGCGCGGCCTGGCCACGGCCACGTCGCGGGGCGTGCGCTCCTGCAGGAGCAGCTCGGTAGCCCGGACGCTCGGCTCGGCATGAAAGCGCGCCCGCATCACGCCGTCATGAACGACGTTCGCCAGCGCCACCAGCGTCATGCCCTGGTGGTGCGCCATGTAGGCGCGCACCACCGCGACACGGGCCGACTCCGGCAGGCGCGGCGCGGTGTAATCGAGTGCTTCATAGAAGCCATAGGCCCCCGCGGCGCCGGCCGCGGCCAGCCGCTGGAAATTGCCGAGTGCCGCCGTGGGCGCGATCATCGATGCCAGCGCCGTCGCGTAGGGCGCCACCACCACGTCCTCACTGAGCCCCCGTCGCAGCCCGAGGCCAGGGACGCCGAAGTTCGAATACTGGTAGGTCATCTCCGCATCGCGGACGTTGTAGGCCGACTCCGAGACCCCCCATGGCACGCCGCGCTCCGCGCCGTAGGTGATCTGGCGGCTCACGACGAGCTGTGACGTCTGCGCCAGCAGGCTGCCCGCCGGCGTGCGTATCACCAGCTCCGGCATCAGGTACTCGAACATCGACCCCGACCAGGAGACGAGGACCGAGTCCTGCTCCACCGGGGTGAGCGCACGGCCCAGGCGGAACCAGTGCGAGACGGGGACATCGCCCTTCCCGATCGCCACGAAGCTGGCCAGGCGGGCTTCCGAGGCCAGCAAGTCGTAGCGACCGGAGTCGAGAGCGCCGTCGGCAACCCGATAGCCGATCGCGAACAGCTTGCGCATCGGATCGAACAGGAATGCGAAGTCCATGGCTGCCACCAGCGCTCGCGCGCTTCGCGCGAGCGCGGTGAGGCGCCGCACGAGCGACTCCATGTCGACGTCGCGCGCGTGGCTCTCGACGGTTGCGGATAGCGCTTCCGCCCAGACGAGGGCGGCTGCGGGTGCGCTCGCCAGCACGTCGCCCGCCCGCGCGCGGGCAGCGGCCCAGTCCGGCACATCGGCGCCCGGACCGGGCAACGACGCCGGGAACGCATCGAGCAGCTCGCGCAGGCGTGTATCCCCGCCGTCTGCGCCGGCCGACAGACGCAGGAGGGCCGTGGCATCGTCGATCCCGGCCAGCGCCGCGGCCCGCATCGAACGTGGACCTTCGCTCATCTCCTCGCACGCCTGTGCGACGGCGATCAGATGGCCGGCGAGGTTCCCGCTGTCGACGGAGGACACGTACCGGGGGTCGAGCGGACGGCAGCTGCGTGTGTCGTACCAGTTGTAGAAGTGGCCGCGGAATCGCTCGAGGCCGTTCAGCGTGTCGAAGGTGGCCTCGAGTCGCTCCACGGCGTCAAGCGTCCCGATCCAGCCGAAGTCGCGCGCCGCCACCGTGGACAGCAAGTACAACCCGATGTTCGTCGGCGACGTGCGGTGGGCCAGCACCGGCGCCGGCGTTTCCTGGAAATTGTCGGGCGGCAACGCATGATCGTCGGGTCCCACGAAGGTCGCGAAGAACTGCCACGTCCGACGCGCGATCAATCGCAGCGCCTGCACATCCGCCGGTGACAGCGCTGGGGCGCCGCTCGTGCTCCGTGGCAGACTGATCCACCGCGCAACCGCGGGCGACACGATCCACAGCACCAGCCAGGGCAAGGCCACCGGCCAGGCCGCCGGACGCATCCACACGACGGCCACCACCCCGACGCCGGCGAGCAGCACGCCGCCGGCCATGCGACGGCAGAAGCCGGCCAGATCGAGACGGAGGCCGGCCTTGGCCTGTGCCGCGGTCACCCACTCCAGCAGGTTGCGGCGGGTGACATACACGCGCACCAGGGTCCGCACGATCGCGTCACTCATGAGCCACGCCTGGTGCGCCAGCATCGTGGCCGTCACTGCGATGTGCGCGGCGGCCAGGCCGACGTCCCGGCCGACGGCTCGAATGTGGCTGCGCTTGGCGATGCCGCGCTTTCGCGGGATAAGCCCGCCGAGCACCGGCAATATGGCCGGCCCGGCGATGGTCGCGAGGACGAAAACGGTCCATACGGCCGGCGATGTGCCCGGTAACACCCACGCCAGCATCAACGTGAGAACGGCGGTCGGCGCCGAGATGGTCCGGCGCAGATTGTCGAGGATCTTCCAGCGCCCGACCATGGTGAGGCCGCTCCGGAGGAGGTATGGCAGCAGCTGCCAGTCGCCGCGCGCCCATCGGTGCTGGCGCGCCGCCGCGACGCCGTAATGGGCAGGTGCGCTCTCGAACAGCTCGACGTCGGTCACGAGCCCCGCACGCGCGAAGACTCCCTCGAAGAGGTCGTGACTCAGCAGCACGTTCTCCGGAACGCGTCCCGCGAGCGCCGTCTCGAACGCGTCCACGTCGTAGATCCCTTTGCCGGTGTACGAGCCCTCGCCCCACAGGTCCTGGTACACATCCGATACCGCCGATGCATACGGATCGATGCCGGCCGGCCCGGACGAGAGCCGCTGGAAGAACGAGCCGCGCATACCGGGCAGCGGCGGCGTCACGCGCGGTTGCAGCACCGCGTATCCGTCGACGACGCGGCGACTGCCGCGATCGAGCCGTGGCCGATTGAGGGGGTGCGCCATCGTGCCGACCAGCCGATCGACCGCCCCCCTCGGCAGCCGGGTGTCGGCGTCGAGCGTGATGACATAGCGAACACCGGCGGGCGTGGTCGGACCTGTCGGCAGGAAGCTCGTGCCTGGGATGTTGCGCAGCAGGCGATTGAGCTCGTTCAGCTTGCCCCGCTTGCGCTCCCATCCCATCCAGAGCCGCTCGCCGCTGTTCCAGCGGCGGCGCCGGTGGAAGAGCAGGAATCGGTCGCGCCCACCAGGCGCGGGCCCGTGGCGCACGTTCAGGTGGGCGATGGCCGCGCGCGCGGCTGCGAGCGTCTCATCATCTGCCGCGGTGTGCTCGGCCGGTGCGTCGGTCCAGTCCGAGAGAATGGCAAAGTGCACGTGACCGTCGGGATTGGCGAGGTAGTGCACCTCGAGCCGTTCCACCTGCTCCTCCACCTCGCGGGCATCCGTCAGCAGCATCGGGACGACCACCATGCAGCGGAGATCCTCCGGAACGCCGCCGTGCAGCTCGAGCCGGGGCAGCACGCGCGGCACGACAATGGCGCTGACGCTCCTGTTCAGGACGGCGAGGGCCAGGTCCGAGGCCGGAATCAGTGCCAGCACAGCCAGCAGTACACTCACCAGATCCGCGCCGGCGACGCCGCCCGCGAGGAGAGGCAGCGCGACGAGGGCGCCGCTCAGGACGGCCAGCGTTCCGAGATATCCTGGCGCGGCGGCGGCGATGTAGGCGCGAAGCAGCCGTCGCCTCAGGGTTGCGCGGTAGCCGAGGACGCGCTCGAAGTCGAGCCGTCCACTGCCGATGAGATGGAACCCGGGATCGCGTCGGCGGCCGTCGCCTCCGTCTGCGCGACTGGCGGCGGCAACGGCCTCACGGGCAATGTCGAGCTCGGAGCGGCCCGAGCGACGGGCGAGCTGTTCGACCGCGTGGCGATATGCATCCCGCGTCGCGAAGTCCATCGCGCCGTAGCCGGGAGCCTCCTGCAACACCTCGTCGACGAGGCTGACGGTCTCGAAGAACTCCGTCCAGTCAAGCGCCGATATCAGCGTCATGCTCAGGATGACGTTGCGAACGGTCACGTTCATCGCCGCCTGCCGGTGATGCTCGATGCGGACGATGTCGTCAGACGTCGTCCCTTGCGCGTGCAGACGCCGGTCGAGCCAGAGCAGCGCTGGCGTCGCCGCGCGATCCTGGTCGCGCAGTCGTTGAACCAGCTGCACCGCGAAGGCGGTCACGAGCGGTTGGCCCTCGAAGCGCGCCAGGCCATTGGCCGTCGGCCCGACCGCCGGGTCGACGCCGAGCACGTCGTCGGCAAGGGCATCGGCCTCCTGGCGCGCGGCGCGGGCGCGCACGATGCTCTGCGCCAGGCGGCGAAGATTCTCGACGAGGACGATGCGGAGGGTGATCGCCACCGCCCACAACTCGCCCACGCTGAGCGGATCCACGCGCTGGTAGGCGTGCAGGAATCGTCGCAGCATCTCGGGGTCGAACCGGCTGTCGGTATGCGCCACGAACGCCCAGGCGATTCCGTAGACGCGCGGGTAACCCGCGAGCGGCCCGTCCGCCAGCTTGGGTAGCTCCCGATAGAAGCCCGGGGGCAGGTCGTCGCGGATTTCTCGAAGCTGCTCGTCGACGATGTGAAAGTTGTCGACGAGCCACTCCGCGGCCGGGGTAATCGCTCGCTCTTCACGGATGGCGTTCGCGATCACGTGGTACGACTCGCGAAGCACATGGCCGTTGTCCTCGACCCGCGGCGACAGACGTCTCCCTCGCCCCGAGGTCAGGACGTGCTGCGCGGCGGCGAGGCTCTCGGCGTGCTGCTCCAGCCGCTCGACGCTGAACAGCTCGGCACGGATCGGAAGCTCGAGCTCGACCGGCGCGCGACGCGACACCGCGGCCCCGAGGCGCAACTATGCGTCTGGCGCCTGGACGCCTCGGCCGCTGAGGGGCGGATCCGATTCATCGACGCTCCGGATCCGGTACAGGACCCACCCACCGTCGTCCCGGTCCGCCCGGGCCTGCTGATACAAGCTCGCGGGCGGCGCCGGGGCAGCGGCACGAGGATACGCGGCAAACAGCGCGCGCCGGCCGAGGACGACGGCGGCCGGCGGCAACGCCGCCGCGACGCGGTAGCCCGCCAGCAGCCCGCGCCTTTCGTTGTAGAACTGTACGGACCAGATCATCGTCGCCCTGCGCGGCCTCAGTTCGACGCGGTCTTCAGGAGGGCGGCTGCGCAGGCTCCCGCGACATCACTGTTCGCGTCCTCGCTGCCGGGCACCGTTGCCCAGCCCGTCTTGGTCACGAAATCACGCTGATCATAGGACGACGCGAGCGCCCTCAGCTCCCCCATCTTCTTCACCGTGGCACCATCCGCCTTGGACTTTGCGACGCAGATCGGCACCAGCGCCGTCGTCACCGCCGTGTCCGCCTGTATCTTCGCCAGGCGCGCGGAGGTGCTGCTCGTCGTCCACCCGCCGTAACTGAACCCGATGATCATGGTCACGACGCTTCCAGCGACTGCACCCCATAGAACCGGCTTGATCCATAGCGGCATGTGCGGCATCGACGTTCTCCTTCTTGCTCAGAACGCGTTCAACGCACGTTCAGCGCCGGAATCAGGTCCGGCGGCCTCCCTCGACGCGGAGCACGTGTTCCGCACACGCGGCGCCGATCGACATGCGGGATGGCTCACGTGTCCCAGCGGGCCGGCGCGTCACGATCGCAGCGGGCAGCGTAGGCACGTGCGGCCCCGCTTTCGTCGTACCGCATGACCACCTCGAGATAGGGGTCGAACTCCTGGTCCGATCGCCGCACGCCGAACCGAGCGCCGTCCGGTTCGGGGCCCAGCCGGCGGCGCAGAAGGGCGATGAACCGCTGGCACTGTGCGAACGCCCGCGCCGCGTAGTCGCTCTCACCCGGTAGCGCGGCGGCTTCTCGCACAGGAACGGTACCCAGCGCCAGGAGGTTATCTCGCACGTGATGACCATATCCCGCTCGCATCGCTACGCCCAGTGGACCAAGGTCCAATAGGTATTCCGGCGCAGGGAACGCGCTCACAACTTGCGGCCGCCGCGGCGACGCCGCCGACGCGCCGCGACCCGGCCTGGCGCGCGCTTCGTTCGATCGCCCTTCTCGCGGCAACTCTCGTTGCAATACCGGGTAACGCCGTCGGGCAGCCCGAGCTTGCAGCTGAGACATCGGTCGACGCTCATCGCGCGCCTCTCTCCGCCACGACCGAGAACAGCAGGAGCCGCTTCCCGAGGGCCGCGGCCGTCTCGGGGCGACCTCGGGCCTGGCTCTCGTTGATCCGCATCCGCTCGAGAACCCCCGCGAATGACGAGGTGCCGAGGACCGAGCCGAACTGGCTTCGATAATTCGCCACGAGGCTGACGCCCTCGTGGACGACGTCGTACACCGCCCACCGCTTACCGTGCTGGAACAGACGGTAGTCGATTGACACCGCGGGGCCGACATCGCCGCCCATGCGTGTTCTCACTCGAGCGTAAGGACCCTCGATCGACTCCCCGTCGACGGTCGCGCTCACCGAAACCGCGCGGACGATGACATCGATATACGTACGAGCGAGGAGGTTCGTGAACAGCCGGACGAATTCCCGCTGCTGCTCGGGGGTGCCCTCGTTCCAGTGGCGCGCGAGGATGCGCTGCGCCATCGCCTCGAAGTCGAACATCGTTTCCGCGATCTCGCGGATCTCGGCGCGCTCCGTCTCCGAACCACGGCCGGGGGTGGAACGGACCACCTGCTGCACGCGCGCGACCGACGCTCGAATGAGATCGGCGGGGCGCGACGCGCCGTCATCGCTGCCGGCGGCGCGGGCGTCGACGGCGAGCCCCGGCAGGATGACGAGCGCCCCCGCCAGCAGAACAACGCCGCCCGGGCGGCCGATGGCCATGCGTAGCCTCATGACGGCTCCGCCTCGCTCGGCGGATGTCCGTCGACCACGGGCGACGCGACTGAACGGCGGGTCCGAACCGACTCGAGGACCCGGTGGATCGTGTCGAGCACGGCAGCGCGGTCGAACGGCTTACGGAGATGGCCGGCCGCGCTCGATGTTTCGATGCGTGCGACGGTGATCGGATCGTCATGGCCCGTGATGAACACGATCGGAACTCTGAGCCGGTCATGGAGGTCGAACCCGCTCAGCTCGTCCATGTGAGCGTCGAGGACGAGACAGGCCGCCCGACCGTGGGGCAGCCAGGCGAGAAACTCCCGCGCGGATCCGAACATTTCGGCCCTGTAGCCGGCCGACTCGACGACACGCAGAAGCGAGCGACGCACGGAGGCGTCGTCGTCAACGATCGCGATGATCGGGACATCATTCATGAAGCATTCCCCTGTCACTACCGTAGGCGCGAGCCAGGGGCAATGCTATTGGACCTAGGTCACCCCTAGAGGTTCTTGAACCGCTCGTTCAATCGCAGGATCCGTTCCCGTTCCTTCGCCTCGGCATCGACGCGGTCCAGCTGCTCCCGCCGTGCCCGGTCGAGAATCATCACATGTCGCGCGTTCGTCGAGGCGATCCACTTGTCGATCGAGGCGACCCAGTGCTCCACCTGGTCTTCGTCACTCTTGAAGTAAGCGGAGGCACGATCGAAGTCGACGCGCTGCGGGACCGCCCGCGCCGAGGCCTCGCCGGAGCCGCGGAAGAGATTCAGCCAGTCGCTGGAGGGGGCGGCGCTGAGCTGAACCTCCCACCGACGCCCGTTCGACGTCTGCGGGCCGGTCGTCCGCTTGATCTCATCCACCCAGGGGTGCTCGGAGTCCGTGCGGCTCAACTCTCACCACCTTCGTCACAGTATGGGTCCTGCGTCGATTCCTCGGCGCCTGCACCGGGCGGTCGCGTGACGGTCTGCGCGCTGGCCGCGTTCAGTTTGCGGGCAACGTCCCCGCGGACGGTCCTCATCGGCTCTCGATGCTCGTGCTGGTTCATCGCCGCTTGGACTGCACGATAACAACTCCTCGGTGGAGCACCTATTGGGCTTTGGTCCCATGGCGACGCTCCGCCTGCGTCGCACGTGTAGGATTGATCCATGAGCGGACATCACGACGGAGTCTCCGGTTCGGCGGCGGCGCACTCCGCCGATTCCAAGTTGACGGCGCGAGGCCACACGATCCACAACGTCTCCTTCTTTGTTCTGGTCGCCTTGACCACGGTCGCGTTCGTGGCGCTCATCGCCAGCTTCCTCATGCCGGTGTTCTGGGCGGCCGTACTGGCGACCGTCTTTTTCCCGCTTCAGCGTCGCTATGTCGCGTGGCTGGGCGGGCGGAGATCCCTCGCCGCCCTGGTCACGATGCTGACCATCCTGGGCCTCGTCGTGGCGCCACTATTCCTGGTCGGCGTGGCGGTGTCGCGCGAGGCCGTGTTCCTCCACGATCAAATCACGAGCGGGACCGTCGACCTGCAGGCGCCACTCCGCTTCCTGCGACGAATCACTCCCCTCGCGAGCGACTACCTCGCCAACTACGGGATCGAGGTCGAGGCGCTCGGGCAGAGGCTGTCCACCTCTGCCATCGCGGTGTCGCAGTTCATCGCGTCCAGAGCTCTGGGTATCGGGCAGGATGTGCTGCGGATCACCGCGCTGTTCTTCCTGATGCTGTACATTCTCTTTTTCTTCCTGCGGGACGGCAGCCAGCTCGTGGCCATGTTGATTCGCGTGCTTCCGCTGGGACATGGACGCAAGCGCCGGCTCCTGGGCAAGTTCGCCGACGTTGCGCTGGCCACGATGAAGGGCACGCTCGTGGTCGGCGTCGTCCAGGGCGCTATCGGCGCGATTCTCTTCTGGGTCCTCGGGATCCCGGCCCCGGTCTTCTGGGGCACACTCATGGCGGTGTTCTCCGTTCTCCCCGCCGTGGGTCCAGGTCTCGTGTGGCTTCCGGCGGCGGTGATCCTCCTCGGCATGGGACACATCGTGAAGGGCATCATCCTGGTCGCGGCGGGGATTCTCGTCATCGGCCTGGTCGACAACGTGCTCCGCCCACTTCTGGTCGGGCGCGACACCGAGATGCCGGACTACCTGGTGCTGCTCGCGACGCTGGGCGGCCTCGGTGTCTTCGGCGTTTCCGGATTCGTCATCGGGCCCGTGATTGCCGCGTTCTTCCTCGCCGTGTGGGAGATGTTCGCGCACGAGCATGCCGAGCGAGTGATCTCCGAGCCCGAACGATCGACTCCAGAGGTGGACGAGGCGCCGGCCGCCTGACCCGCGCGGGACGCGCGGGTCACTGCCGTCGTCTTCCGCTCACAGGAGACCAGATCCACGAAGATACGACGAATGCCACGAGAATGACCGCCGAGAGACCGAGCCACTCCAGCCAGATCATTCGTTTCTCCCCGCGTCACGGCCTGGGTCGGGTGCACCACGATCGAGAGCATCCCCGTCGATCGTGATGAACACGATGATTCGTGCTCGTGACGGGCTCTCCACCCAGACGGTCGAGGCGACGGCTCCCGTGCTCTTGTTGACTCCTTGCCACAAACCACCGGTCGGCCGCAGGTCCCGACGGCTGGTCGTCGTCGCGCGTTTGCATTCCACGAACCCTTCGCTCGAGAGCGCGTCGACGATATCCTCCGGCGCGGCGACCCATCCGTGCTCCTCCTGGATCCAGGTCATTTTGGCGTCTTCGCGAAGCTGGCGGATTGCGTTCATCGCCTAGAGTCCCCCCGGAGTCGCGCCACTCTCGAAACCGCGCGACTGATCGAACGAGACTCTCCAGGCCGTCGGCCTGGCGGCGTACGCGGGGAACATCGGCGCGATCGTGGCTGCCTTGATCGGCGCGGTCGGCGTTCTCCTCGCCAGCGGCAAGCTCCGGTTTTTGGTCGCCTGATCGACGACTCCTCGCCGCCCGCGCAGCTCACCCTCGCTCGTTGCGCATGCGCGATGGTCGCCGCTTATGGCGGCGTCAGAGTCGTCTTCTCGGAGTCTCCGCGCGGCGCCAGAGGCTTCCGATGCTCGGCGATCACTTGATTCCAACCTCGCCGCCGTTCCGCAGCGTCTGCCTCGAGCTGGTCGGTGCGATGGAGAAGAGCCGCGGCTTTCTGGCGAACGGACGAGACGTAAGAAGACAAGGACTTCATGGTCCACCTCTCCTCGAATCTACTCCGCGCGCTGCGGACCGCCTATTGGACCTTAGAGGGGTGCAGCACGACGCCGCACCCCTCTTCGGACTGCCTACTGCCAGGACCCGCGGCCCGGCCGAGCGGCAGAGCCGGTGGCCTTGGGCTTCGCGAGTTCGACTTTCAGCGAGCGACCGTCGAGATCACGTCCGTTCAGATTGGCAACGGCACGCTGGGCGCCGTCGGCATCCGCCATCTCGACGAAGCCGAAGCCGCGTGAGCGCCCGGTATCCCGATCTGTCACGATCGAGGCCGAGCTGACCTCGCCAGCCTGACCGAAAAACTCGTGTAGACCGCCCTCGGTCGTTGTGAACGCGATTCCGCCGACGAACAATTTCTGCGCCATGGAGGCGCCTCCTTCCAAAGCTTCCGCACTGATGAAACGCCTCGAACTGCGGAAGAGCCGCCCGGAGACGCTGCCTGACGAAGGGACTCGAAAGTGAGCCGAACCTGAACCAGACAGGGTCAGAGTACAGGGCGGAGTGCGTCGGCACAAGGCGAGACGCGATCCACCTTTCGGCACTGCGTGACCTATGAGGCTGGCTTGACCGATGTCCCGGACCGGCCCGAAAAAGCAGCTTCGAGCTTTGCCAGTGTCGCCGCCTCGGCAGTCGAGATCTTCGAACCAACGCCGAAAATGCCGCCGGCCGCGGCTGCCACCGCGCGCGCCCGTTCCAGCAATCCCGTCTTGACATGAGCAGCCTCGTCCGGGCCGAGCTGCTCGGCCATTGCCTGGACCAAAAGCGTCCACGCCGTGACCAGGTTCGGTTCGGGCCGGCGCTCGAGCCAAGACGCGAGCAAGGCTCCTGCGGTCGAGTCCGGACGGACGCCAGCCCGTTCGAGAATAGCCTGTCGCTCCTTGGCATCCATTGCGCCATCCGCCCAGGCCACCTCGACGAGCGGGACAATGGAAAGGGCCGCGACCGTTTCCGCCCGTATCCCGAGCTCGATCAGCTTGTCCAGGACGGCCGGCGCGGTGATGCCCGATGCCTGGCCAAGCGCCTCCCGCGTCGCCTCCGCTGCCCTCAAGGCGGCCAGCTGCTCTATCAAGCGCTTGTCCTCGCGGCGGAAAAATTCGTCCTCGAGACTCCGCCCCCGGTCGCGCAAGATCTCCGGCGGATGTGGTGTCATTGTTTTCCCCTCACGTGAACTGTCGCCTACGCCGCGGCCGTCGCCAAGGACTTCTTGTCCAGCGAGGCCGGCGGTTTCAGCCAGCCGCCCAACACGATCATCGACACCCCGAGGATGGCGAGAGCAACGGGCAAGACTTTGGCCAGCAGCACGATACGAACGCGATCGCCAGAAGCGCCGGAATCCACGCGCGGTCTCGAACCCGCTCGACGGCAACGACGGCGACGGAGGAAACCCACGGCAACATGAGGCTCATGTTGCAAGCCGCGCGGAGCGCCAGAACCTCCGCTGGGCGATGATCATGAGGGCCGCCGCGGCGCACCCGATCAAGAACACCGTCACCATCCCCGCGTCGCTGGACGTGACAAACAAGACGATCCCGCCACCGGCGATACTGCCGACGAGACCGAGAACCATGTCAGGAATCAGGCCGTAGCCCCGGGCTCGCGAGATTGCCTCGGCGATCCACCCGGCCGCGAGACCACCCAGGATCAGCATCGGACCCATTTGCGCGATCTGTTCAAGCATGATGCTTCTCCTTCACTCTTTCAGTCACGATCGTTCTTTCGCGCCGCTGCGCGCCTTGCCCCTTGGCGGTGGTTGACGGTCGGACACACGCGCGCCTGGTCGCCGCCGGCCGGTCGGGGGCCTGGTCGCCGTGCTGCTGCCGTTCTGCCGGACGAGGAGGACCGCAAGCATCTCGATCGCCCGCGGGTCCAGCGCCCGGTCGTCGATCATCACCTCGATACCCCCGTCAGCGACCTGTCGCACCCGCTCGGCCGCCGTGCTGGAGCACACGATGACGTCCACGCGTCGCACGAGACGCCGCAAAGCGGTCTCCTCGGCGGGGCAAGCTCCGGCCAGGACAATGTTCGGCAGCGCGGCGTTCGCGAGGGAGTGCTCCAGGTTGTGCGCCGTCTCGACGGCGTCGGATGCCACGCCCACCCGCGTCCTCGCCGGGAGCTGAGCGAGGCGATGGAGGGTCTCGAGATGCACCTCGGCGAGCAGCGCGATCACCGGCACTCCCCTGCCTTTCAGCACCCGCTCGACTTCCGGGAGATGGCAGAAGCTCGTGACCGCGGCCCGCCAGCGTCCCGCCTGCGCCCGGCGGCGCGTCACCATCGCCAGCTCGCCGAGGAGCACCTTGTCGACCCGAATCGGAAGATGAGCCTCGAGCTGCCCGGCGAAGAAGTCGAGCTCCGCCGGGCTACATTCGACGAGGAGAACCTCCACGGCCGCGTCCATGGCTGGAGGCGCCACGCCTCCGAGACTCAGCACGCCCACGGCCAAGTCGTCGGCGGTCATCCCGAGGGCGGCCGCCCGCATCACCACGTCGCGGAGGAATCTTTCCCGCAGCCGCGGCGAAGGACGGAGCGGTGGCGCCGACGCGACGAACACACCGCTGCCCCGCCGGGCGTCCACGTATCCGCTCCGCTTGAGATCCTCGATGACCCGCGCCACTGTGTTCGCATTGATTCCGAGGAAGCCGGCCAGCTCGCGGATGCTCGGCAGCGTCTGGTTCTGCGGAAGACCGCCGCTCTCGATGGCGTGCTTGAGCTGCTCCGTCAGCTGACGACGGATCGGGATGGGGCTGCGTGTGTCGACGTGCAGGTTCAGCGGAGTCCTCATCACTGTATGGCCTTGATAGTACACCTCAAGAAATTGCCATACTGTACTATTTTAGTGGTACAGTAGTCGCGATAGCAGCCGCGGGCATCACCGCCGCGAAGAGAGGGCAATCCGATGGCTCAGGCAATCCAGACGACCCTACGTCCGCTCCATGATCGTGTTCTCGTCAAGCGCCTCGAGGAGAGCAACGCGAAGCGGGGCAGCATCATCATTCCCGACAACGCCAAGGAGAAGCCGCAGGAGGGCAAGGTGATCGCCGTCGGCACCGGCACCCTCACCGACGCGGGCAAGAACCGCCCGCTCGCGGTCAAGAAAGGCGACCGAATACTCTTCGGCAAGTACTCCGGCAGCGAGGTCCAGCTGGACGGCCAGGACTACCTCATCATGAAGGAGGAGGACGTCCTCGGCATCCTCGGCGCATAAACGAACCGCAGTATCTGTCCGCATTCTCGTACCCCGGAAGGAAGGAACTCCCATGCCCAAGCAGCTTCTGTTCAAGGAGGACGCCCGCGCCGCGCTCCTGCGCGGTGTCAATATCATGTCGCGCGCTGTCAAGGTGACGCTCGGCCCAAAGGGTCGTACCGTCGTCATCGCAAAGAAGTACGGCAGCCCAACCATGACCAAGGACGGCGTCACCGTCGCCAAGGAGGTCGAGCTCAAAGAGCCCGCTCCGAACATGGGTGCGCAGATGCTGAAGGAAGTCGCCGCCAAGACGTCCGACATCGCGGGTGACGGCACGACCACCGCGACAGTGCTGGCCCACGCCATCTTCCGCGGGGGCCTGAGGAACGTGACGGCTGGCGCGAACCCGATGAGCCTGAAGCGGGGGATCGAGCAAGCGGTCGATACCGTGGTCGAGGAGCTGAAGCAGATGTCCAAGCCCACCAAGGACAAGAAGGAGATCGCACAGGTCGCGACGATCGCCTCGAACAACGACAAGACGATCGGCAATCTGATCGCCGAGGCCATGGAGAAGGTCGGCAAGGACGGCGTCATCACCGTCGAAGAGGCCAAGGCGATGGAAACCACCCTGGAGGTGGTCGAGGGCATGCAGTTCGACCGGGGGTACCTCTCGCCCTACTTCATCACCGACCCGGAGCGCATGGAGTGCGTGCTGGAGGATGCCCTCATCCTGATCCACGAGAAAAAGCTGAGCGTGATGAAGGACATGCTGCCGCTACTCGAGCAGGTCGCCCGGGTGAGCAAGCCGCTCGTCATCATCGCCGAGGACCTGGAGGGCGAGGCGTTGGCGACGCTCGTGGTGAACAAGCTGCGTGGGACGCTCACCTGCTGCGCCGTCAAGGCCCCGGGCTTCGGTGACCGACGCAAGGCCATGCTCGAGGACATCGCCACCCTGACCGGCGGCAAGGCGATCACGGAGGATCTCGGGATCAAGCTCGAGAACCTGAAGCTCGACGACCTCGGCCGCGCCAAGAAGGTGGTCGTCGGCAAGGACGACACCACGATCATCGATGGCGGCGGCAACAGCAAGGACATCGAGGGCCGGATCAAGCAGATCCGGGCGCAGATCGAGGAGACGACCTCGGATTACGACCGCGAGAAGCTCCAGGAGCGCCTCGCGAAGCTCGCGGGCGGCGTCGCTCTCATCAAAGTCGGGGCGGCGACCGAGACCGAGATGAAAGAGAAGAAAGCGCGAGTCGAAGATGCGCTCAACGCCACGCGGGCAGCCGTCGAGGAAGGGATCGTGCCCGGCGGTGGTGTGGCGCTGCTGCGCGCGGCCGATGCCCTCGACGGTCTCAAGCTGTCCGGCGACGAGGGCACCGGCGTCGACATCGTGCGGCGCGCGCTCGAGGAGCCGATCCGCCAGATCGTGCAGAACGCCGGGCTCGAAGGCTCGGTGGTCGTCGAAAAGGTCAGGACCATGGTGCCGGTCACCCGCGGGTTTGACGCCGAGACCAACGACTATGCCGACATGATGAAGGCGGGGATCATCGACCCCACCAAGGTCGAGCGCGTCGCGCTGCAGAATGCAGCGTCGATCGCGTCGTTGCTGCTCACAACCGAGGTGCTCATCACGGATCTTCCCGAACCCGGCACGCCGGAGAGTACAAATAATTCCAGTGAGACAGATTGAACAGGAGAGCACCATGAACACCATGTTGCGATGGTCCCCCACTCGGCACTTCCACTTCCACCACGACGTTGATGATGTACTGGGGAGGCTCGTCGCCGGTAGTACAGAAGAGGCCGCTCAGCGTGCCGGGCCGTGGCTGCCCGCCGCTGAGGGGTGGATCGAGAACGGAACCTATGTCATCCAGCTCGCTCTGCCGGGCGTGGATCCGAAGGACGTGGAAGTATCGTGGATGGACAACGTCCTTACCGTCAAAGGCGAGCGGAAGGCCGAACACGACACCACGGGCAAGGACTACTTCGTCCGCGAGGTCGCGTACGGCGCATTCCAGCGCAGCTTCGCGCTGCCTCAGGGTATCGATGCGGCTCAGGTGAAGGCCAAGCACGCGAACGGCATGGTCGAGGTGAGGGTCCCCGCACCGCGGGCTATGACGCCGAGGATGATCGAAGTCACGGCCAACTGACCGAGGCCGGGAGCCGAGGCGGTGCCGGTCGACACCGGCACCGCCTCGGCTACGAATTGTCCTGTCGCAGCGAGCCGTGAAGCCACCTTCCGCTGTCGTCCGATCGAGGGGCGCGGCCCACGTGGCCCCAGCCTCATCCAGCCTGTGGCTCTTCCGCTGACCCTAGGCGATCTCGCGAGGCATCAGGGTTCAACCGCGGCGGGACTGAGATGGGCTCGGCGCGCCTCGAGTAGACCTTCGTGAACTCGGCGCCGAAAAAGACGATCTGCGCCGAATAATAGACCCAGAGCAGGATTACGATGAGCGAACCCGCGGCGCCGTATACGGACGCCACGGTGCTGCGGCCCAGATAGAGCCCGATCAGCGTCTTGCCGACGGTGAACAGGACGGCCGTCACGGCCGCGCCCGTCCATACGCTCCGCCACGCGATCTTCACATCGGGCAGCAGCTTGTAGATCACGGCGAACATGAAGGTGATGACCACGAACGACAGCACTGCGTTGGCCGTTTCCATCACGACCACGGGGAGCGGCAACAGTCGCGAAAAGAACTTGCCGAGCGCTGACAGCCAGGCGCTGGCGGCGAGCGACACGAGCAGCAGGAACCCGATGCCGACGACCATCGCGAACGACCAGAAGCGCTTCTTGATGACGCCAATCACGCCGCGCCCCGGTTTGGTCGTCACGCCCCAGATGGTGTTCAGCGCGTCTTGCAGCTCTCCGAAGACTCCCCACAGCCCGAAGAGTAGCGTGACGGCGCCCAGGCCGGTCGCGACGAGACTGCTGCCGGCGCTGCGGGCACTCTCGATTGCGGCCGTGACCGCCTGTGCTCCGGCATCCCCCACCAGATCCTCGACCTGGCTGATGATCTGCCCCTGGGCCGCCTCCTTCCCGAGGAGGAGGGCCGCGAGGGCAATGATGAGTATCAGCCCCGGCGCGAGCGCAAAGACTGTATAGAATGCGAGAGCGGCGCCAAGTCTGGGCGCTCGATCCTCGGACCACTCGAGGAAGGTCTCAGCGAGAAGCGACGAGGCGACGCGCAGCGTCCGTGACGGCGTGAGTCATCCTCTCGGGGCGACTGCCCCGGCCAGTCGTTCCGACACAGGCACGACACAGAGCGCGTCGATGGCCCGTGTGCACCACGCGCACGTACCGGCCACCACCTGCAGTCCTGCCGCCGCGTCGACGCATCGCATCACCTCGCGCACGTCGTCCAGGCTGATCCTGAGCGCCATCGCGAGACAGGCGGCGCACAGCGGGCCGTCCATGCGCTGAAGAAACTGTCGCACGGCGGGCGCCTTCCACGACCGGTTTCGCGTCGTGTCCGACGCGGTCCAGCGAGCGGCTTCAATGCAGGATTCATGGATGCGCGCACGCCCGACGCTCCACGCAACCGGCTCACCGTCCCCGTAGCCAACGTCGCAGACCTGACACGTGAGCCGCCTGTGTGGCATTTCGCCGAGCGAGCCTTTACGTCGGCGCGGAGGTCTCGCCATTGAACTCAGAACGTTTCAAGCATCCGCGCTCGACCGCGCGGCCGACGGCAGACCGGCGCGCCGTTTCGGAATACCGAGTCACCCACCGCCGGCGACGCCGCCGCACTTCGTTCATCCGCCCGCTCGGACGGCTTGCGAACAACCTCCACGTTTCCCTCGACGGCTCGGGACTCTCGTGAATGGTCCTGCCGGCGGTCGGCCGCGAAAGCGACGAGACGCGGACGCAAGGCCGAAACAGGATGAGTGCTCACAATCGCAACGTAGTGGCCGGCGCTCGCCGTGCCAATTGGACCTTGGTCCACCGCTCACCGCAGATCCCGCGAGAGACGACGCTGAACACACAGCCCTTCGCAGGAAGTGGGGCGCCGAGTTCTACCGCGTGGCGCCATCGCCGGCGTGACCACGAACGTCTGCGTGGAGTCGACGGCGCGCGACGCGTTCATGCGGGACTGGCAGGTCGTGCTGCTGGAGGACTGCGCGGCGGCGCTCACCACCAAAACCGAGCACGACGCGGCCGTGCATAACGTGCGCGCGTACTTCGGGCGTGGGGCGGACGCGGCGGCCATCGAGCGGGCCTGGGGCGAGACCGGGCGACGGTGAAATCGGCTTCGCACGGAATCGCCGGACGAAGGCAGACTCAGGTCGCGGAGCGGATCGCCGCCAGGAAGCGCTCGCCAAACTCCGCGGCCTTCCACTCGCCCACGCCCTTGACCTCGAGAAACGCGGCCGGCGTCCGCGGCCGCAGCCGCGCCATGTCTCGCAGCGAGGCGTCGCTGAAGATCAGGTAAGGCGGCACGCCGCGCTCGTCGGCAATGCGGCGTCGCAGCGTGCGCAGCGCCTCGAAGAGCACGCGGTCATATGCGCCCGGCTCTGTCACAACGGCCTCCGGCCGCGCGTCGCGCTCGGTCGACATCGAATCCGCCGCGGTGGGGCGCATGGCGGCCGCGCTCGACAGCGCGGGCGCCGGCTCCTCGCCGCGAAGCGTCGCTCGGCCGCGCTCCGTCAGCGTGACCGTCGGATATTCGTCGTCGGTCCGCGCCAAGAGGCCATGCGCGAGAAGCTGATCGATCCACGCGCGCACCTGCGCCTTCTTCTCGCCGCGCAGGGCGCCGTAGGCGCTGAGCCGCTCGTGGCCCAGCTGACCGATGCGCCCGGTGGCAGCGCCGGCGAGGACGTCGGCCACGTGGGTCGCGCCGAAGCGACCGCGCAGCTCCGCCACCGCCTCCATGATTCGCCCGGCCACGCCGGACGTGTCACCGCCCTGCACGGTCTCGCCGAGGCAGACGTCGCACGCGCCGCAGCTCTCGCGCTCGTACGGCTGGCCGAAATACGTGACGAGCGCGCGATGACGACACACCGCGTCCTGGCAGAAAGCGTACATTTCGCCGAGCTTGCGCAGCGCGCCCGGCGGCGGCTCGGCGCCGTTGGGCGACATCACGGATTTCCAGAGACCGTAGTCGCCGCCGCTGACGAGCAGCAAGCACTCGGCCTCCAGCCCGTCGCGGCCCGCGCGCCCGGCTTCCTGCTGGTAGTGCTCGAGCGACTTCGGCATGCCGGTGTGGATGACGTACCGGACGTTGGAGCGATCGATGCCCATCCCGAAGGCGACGGTGGCGACGACGATGTCCACCTTCTCGTTGACGAACGCTTCCTGGTTGGCGCGCCGCTCGTCATCGCCGAGCCCGGCGTGATAGCGCAGCGCACCGAAGCCCCGGCGCGTCAGGGCCGCCGTCAGCTCGTCGACCTCGGTGCGGCGGATGCAGTACACGATGCCGGCCTGGTCACGGTGACGATTGATGGCGGCGACGACCTGCCCCACGCGGTCGGTGCGCGGCCGCACGCGATAGATGAGGTTGGGGCGATCGAACGAGCCAACGAGGACGGTGGGATTCTTGAGGCGAAGCTCGGCCACGATATCGCCGCGGACCTGCGGTGTGGCGGTCGCCGTGTAGGCGTGGACGGCGACGCCGGGAAACGCCTCGCGCAGGGCGCGCAGCTGGCGGTACTCCGGACGGAAATCGTGACCCCACTGGCTGATGCAGTGGGCCTCGTCGACGGCGAAGAACGCGGGAGCGGCGCGCTGGAGCCGCTCGAGGAAGCCGTCCATCACCAGCCGCTCGGGGGCGACGTAGAGCAGCTGCACGCCGCCGGCGGCCACCGCGCGCATCACCGCCGCGCGGTCGGCGGGCGTCTGGCTGCTGTTGAGCACCGCTGCCGGCACACCGGCCTGCCGCAGACCGTCGACCTGATCCTTCATGAGCGCGATCAGCGGTGAGACCACGACGGCGAGACGACGCAGATACGCGGCCGGCGCCTGGTAGCAGAGCGACTTGCCGCCGCCGGTGGGCAGCACGATCAGCGAGTCACGGCCCTCGAGGACACACTGGATGGCGCGCTCTTGCAGCGGCAGAAACCGATCGTAACCCCAGATGCGACGGACCGTCTCGTGCAGGAACTCAGTCTGGATGATGTCGCGATGATATCCGACGCGTCCGGCGGCCGGCTAGGCCATATTCCGACACGTCGCGCACGTCACACGCAGGGACAGAGGGATGCAGCGCCCACCGTGCTGTGCCACCGTATCCGGTTACATCGCGAGCGACAGCTGCTCGGGCGGCGTCGGCGGCTCCAGCGGGCGCTCGCGCCGGTCGGCGATGGCGAAGCGACGCCCGAGCGCGGCGACTGCCTCCTTCACCGGGGCCGTGACCGCCTTGCTCGGATGCGGCGAGCGATAAAGCGCGAGATAGCCGGGCAGCAGCTCGGGCCAGTCGCGCGCGAGATGCTCGAGAAAGTGCTCGCGCGTCCCGGGTTGCAAGTACAGCACGTTGCACCAGACGTTGGTGGCCCCCGCCTCGCGCGCGGCCCGCACGACATCGGCGAGGAGCTCGGGCTTGTCCGACAGCCCCGGCAAGATCGGCGCGATGCCGACGCCGGCATCGATACCGGCGTCGACCAGCATGCGCAGCGCGCGCAGGCGCTGTCGCGGCGGCGCGGTTCCGGGCTCGGTGCTGCGCCAGATGTCCGGGTCGAGCGTCGGCACGGAGAAGGTGACCTCCACCTCGGCGCGCGGGGCGGCGCGCTGGAGCACGTCCACGTCGCGCACGACCATCGGGCCGCGCGTGATCAGACTGAACGGACTGCCGCAGTCCGCGAAGGCCTCGAGGCATGCGCGCGTGATGCGGTACGTGCCCTCGGCCGGCTGGTACGGATCGGTGGCCGCGCCGATGGCGACGACCTCGCGCTTCCACGCTCGGTTGGTCAGCTCGCGACGCAGCACGTCGGCGACGTTGATCTTCACGCGGACGGAGCGGCCGTACGCTTCGCCGGACGGCCGGTCCGCGCGACGCTCGAAGCCGCGAACGTAACAGAACGTACAGCGGTGGGCGCAGCCCATGTAGGGATTGAGCGACCACTTGAACGGCATGTTGCCAACGCGGTTCAGAGCCGAACGGCAGGGCTCCTCGCGATACTGCACGCGCATGGCGCTCAGTATACCGAGCGAGCGCGCCGTCAGGCGGCGGCCGAGAGGTCCACGGTGTCGGCAGCGGCCGGCCGACGGCCCCGCCGCAGTGTCGCCCAGCCCACGGCAAGCGCCACCAGCGCCACGAGCAGCAGCGCCGTCGCCAGCCAGTAGAGCGACCAGGAGCGTAGCGACACGCCGAGGGCGCGCTGCCCGAGCGTGACCACCAGAACGTGATGGACAACGTAGAGAAACAACGCGGCCCGTCCGAGCACCACCAGCGGACGGAGCGCCAGACCGCGGCGCTCGATCAGCTGGAAGCACACGGCGACGGAGCCGAGACTCCACCCGAGGACCCAGGCCACGCTCGCACCCTGCGGGATCCAGTGGTTCGTCATGAGCAGGTCGTAGCTGAAAGTCAGACGCGGCGACACCGGCCACCACCACTCGGCGACGAGGGCGCCGGTCGCCAGCGCCGCCGCGATCCATCCCAGTCGACCATAGAACGTCGCGCGAGCCGACGGGTCGCGAATGTCGGCCGCGGCGGCCCCGAACGCCAGGCCGAGGAAGACGAGGCCGAGCCAGGGCCACAGCGGGAAATCGTAGAACGCCAGCCAGCCGACGACGGGATGCGCGTCGACCCAGGCGCTGATCGACTCGAAGCACAGAACGAACGAGGCGTAGAGCACGACGCCGGCGGCCGCGAGCGCGTACCGTCGGTGCGGACGCTCGAGCCACGGGCAAACGAGCGCGGCCACCAGCACCGCGACACCGATCGTATGGAGGACATTGCTGCCGAGCAGCGGCTGCTGGGGCCACAAGATGAGGTTCACGACGTAGCCCGCGGCGAAGAGGCCGGCTGCGCGGACGACGGCCCGGCGCATCGGGTGCGGCGCGACGCGGTACGACAGCGGCAGCACGAAGCCGACGAGCCAGAGAAAGGCCGGCCCTGCCGCCGACGTCGTCAGATAGATCAGCGGCCAGCGCGTGAGCTCGTCGACCGCCCAGTACCGGGCGGTGTGGTTGACGACCATGAGGACGAGCGCGACGCCGCGCGCCGCGTCGAGATACGGGAGCCGCATGACACTACCGCCGCGTGGGATCCTCGCTGACCTTCACGAGCAGCTTGCCGAAGTTCTTTCCCTGCAGGAGGCCGATGAGGGCGCGCGGCGCGTTGTCGAGCCCCTCCACGATGTCCTCACGGTATTTCAGCCGGCGCTCGCGCACCCAGCGGCCGCACTCGGCGAGAAACGCCGGCACCCGGTCGGCGTGGTCGGACACGATGAATCCGCGAATGGTCACCCGGTTGGCGAGCACGGGCGCCAGGTTTGGCCCCGGCGGCGGCTCCACGGCGTTGTACTGCGAGATGAGCCCGCAGAGCGGGATCCGTGCGAACGAGTTGACGAGCCGGAGCACCGCCTTGAGGACGTCGCCGCCGACGTTGTCGAAGTAGACGTCGATGCCCTTCGGGCAGGCGTCCTTCAGCCCGGCGACCAGATCAGGCGAGCGATGGCTCACGCAGGCGTCGAAACCCAGCTCCTTGACGACGTATTCGCACTTCTCCGGCGCCCCCGCGATGCCGACCGCGCGCGCGCCGCGCAGCTTGGCGAGCTGACCGACGATGGCTCCGACAGCGCCGGCCGCCGCCGACACGACCACCGTCTCGCCCGGCTTCGGCTGACCGATATCGTAGAGGCCGACGTAAGCCGTCATGCCCGGCATGCCGAGCACGCCGAGCGCGGTGGAGATCGGCGCCATCGTCGGGTCGAGCTTCCGCGGACCGGACGGTCCCGCCTGGCCGCCGGCGCGCGCCACGTGATGCGTCTGCCAGCCGCCGTACGACAGCACGAAATCGCCCGGCCGGAATCCTGGATGGCGTGATTCCATGACCTCGCCGACCGTGCCCGCCGTCATCACACCGCCGAGCTCCACCGGGGCGCTGTACGACTTCACGTCGCTCATGCGGCCGCGCATGTACGGGTCGAGGGACAGCCAGATCGTGCGCACGAGGAGCTCGCCATCGCCCGGCTCCGGCATCGGCGAGTCGGCGATCTCGAAGTCGGTCGGCTTCGGCTCTCCCACGGGGCGGCTCTTCAGGAGAACGCGGCGGTTCGTCGTGGACACGGTGGGCTCCTCCCCGTCGGGATTGTCCGCCACCGCCCGGTGCCTTGCAACCACCGGACCGCTCCGCTATCGTGCGGGCATGACGGCGACGGCACACCTGGCGGAGTTCGTGCAGACGACGTCGCCACGCGACTGTCCTGAGGCAGTGCTCGCGCAGACGCGGCGCGCCGTGCTCGACACGGTGGGCGTCATGCTGGCCGGCGCGACGGAGCCGGTCGCGCGCGCCGTGCGCGCCGTCGCGCGCGCCGACGGCAGCGTTCCGCTGTGCACGGTCATCGGCACGCGGCTGCGCGCTTCCTCCGGCTGGGCCGCGCTCGCCAATGGCGCCGCCGGTCACGCCCACGATTTCGACGACACGAGCTTCGCCCTGCTGGGACACCCCAGCGTGCCGCTGCTCTCGGCTGCGCTGGCGAGTGCGGAAGCGGAGACAGCCGACGGCGCCGCCCTGGCCGTCGCCTACGTCGTCGGCTTCGAGATCGACGCGGCGCTCGGGCTCGCCGTGAATCCCGCGCACTACACGCGCGGCTGGCACGCGACCTCCACCATCGGCACGCTCGGCTGCGCGGCGGCGGCGGCGCGGCTGCTCGGCCTCGACGTGACCCAGACCCGCCACGCGCTCGGCATCGCCGCCTCGCTCGCCTCGGGACTGAAGGAGAACTTCGGCTCGATGACCAAGCCGTTTCACGCCGGGCATGCGGCGCAGAACGGCGTGCGCGCGGCGCAGCTCGCGCGCGAGGGGCTGACGGCATCCGACTCCGCGCTCGAGGGACGTCAGGGCTATCTCGCGGCGTTCTCCGGGGCTGGCCCGGACGCCGCCGCGCTCGCCGGCCTCGGTCGTCGGTGGGAGCTGGCCGCCTCGGGCATCGCGGTCAAGCCGTACCCGTCGTGTGCCCTCACGCACTCCGCCATCGATGCGCTGGTGGAGCTGCGCGCGCGCCACCGCATCGACCCCGCCGCCGTCACCGCCATCGAGGTCGGCGTGAACGCGGTCGTCCCCGACGTGCTCCGCCACGCACGGCCGGCGAACAGGCTGGAGCGGAAATTCTCGATGCAGTACTGCGCGGCGGCCGCGCTCGCGCGGGGTCCGCTCGGGCTTGCGGATTTCGACGACGGCCCCGTCGCCGACGACGCCACCCGGCAGCTGATGGACCGCGTGCGCATGGTGATCGACCCGACCTTGCCGCACGAGCTCGAGCAGCAGGCGTGGACCCGGGTCACCGTCCGTCTGACGGACGGTACGACGTTCGAGGAGAAGCCGCGCGGCGCCTCCGGTCATCCGAGCGCGCCCCTCACCGACGCCGAGCTTCGCGTGAAGTTCCTTGCGTGCGCCGCGCCCGTGATCGGCGCGGACGCCGCCGAGGGTGTGGCCGATCAGATCGCCCACCTCGAAGACATCCCGGACATCCGCGCCCTCACGTCGCGGCTGACCGGTGAGCAGGACTGAATCCATGGGCGTGCTCGACGGCATCAAGATTCTGGAGCTCGCGCGCGTGCCGCCGGCCGAGATGCCGGCCATGATCATGGCCGACATGGGCGCCGAGGTGCTGAAGATCGACTCGCCCGATCCGGAGCGTCCGACCGGCGAGGACTGGGTGCGGCGGACGATCCACTCGTTCACGAACCGCAACAAGCGCTCGATGACGCTCGACATGAAGACGCCCGACGGCCAGGCGATCTTCCGCAAGCTGGCCGCCACCGCCGACGTCATCGTGGAGGGGTTCCGGCCGGGCGTGATGAGGCGCCTCGGTGCCGACTACGAGACGCTGCGCGCGACGAATCCCCGGCTCATCTACTGCTCGCTGTCGGGCTTCGGGCAGGATGGACCGTATCGCGATTATCCGGCGCACGACATGAACTATCTCTCGCTGGCGGGGGTGCTCGGGCTCATCGGCGAGGCCGGCAGCAAGAAGCCGGTGATCCCGCTCAACCTCGTGGCGGATTACGCGGGCGCCAGTCTTCACGGCGCCCTCGGCATCGCCCTCGCGTTGTTCGCGCGCGAGCGCACGGGGCGCGGACAACACGTGGACGTCTCGTACCTCGACACGACGGTCTCCCTGCTGGCGGCCACGCCGAACATGCGCTTCTTCTTCAGCGACGGCTCGGCGCCACGGCGCGGCGAGGGCTTTCTCGGCGGCTCGTATCCGTACTATGCGATCTACGAGACGCGCGACGACAAGCTCCTGACCATCGGCTGCACCGAGCCGTGGCTCTGGGCGAACTTCTGCAAGGCCGTCGGCCGGCCCGACCTCGAGCGCTTCGCGCGCAAGCCGGAGCAGTTCGTGCGGGCGGCCAACCGCGAGGAGGCGGCCGCGCGCGACGAGATCGAGAAGATCATCAAGACGCGCGATCGCGACGACTGGTACGAGCGGCTCGTGAAGGCCGACGTCTGCGTGGGCAAGGTCTACGACGTGGAGGAGATGGTCCACGACCCGCAGATCAACCATCGCCAGATGATCGTGGACGTCGAGCATCCGACCCATGGCCGCGTGCGCCAGTTCGGCGTCGCCATCAAGCTGTCGGAGACCCCGGGCAGCGTCCGCTCGGCGGCGCCGCTGAGCGGTGAGCACACGGACGTCGTGCTCAAGGATCTCGGCTTCGCCGCGGCGGACATCGCGAGCCTGCGCGCGCGCAAGGTCGTCGAGTAGACGATAATGCCCACGCGCTGGCGACAGCTCGCCGTGCTGTCGCTGGCGGAGCTGCTCGCGCTCTCGCTCTGGTTCTCGGCGTCCGCGGTCCTCCCTGCGTTGCGTGCGGAGTGGCGACTCGGCGACGGCGGGAGCGCCGGGCTCACCGTCGCCGTCCAGCTCGGCTTCATCGCCGGCACGCTGGTCAGCGCCCTCGCCAACCTCCCGGATGTGTGGTCACCGCGCGCGCTGATGGCCGGCAGCGCCGTGCTCGGCGCCATCGCCAACGGCGCCGTCTCGCTCTGGGTCGACGCCCTGCCCGCCGCGCTGGTCCTCCGTTTCGTGACCGGGCTCGCCATGGCCGGCGTCTATCCGCCCGCAATGAAGATCATGGCCACGTGGTTCCGCGAAGGGCGTGGCCTTGCGATCGGCATCCTCGTCGGTGCGCTGACCGTGGGCTCGGCGACGCCATGGCTGATCCGCGGCCTCACCACGCTGCCGTGGCGACAGACGCTCCTGGCCGCTTCCGTGCTGGCGCTGGCGTCGACCGTCATCGTGCTCGCGTTCGTGCGCGAAGGACCGCACCGCTTTCCCGCGGCGCGCTTCGACGTGCGGATGGCCGCCGCCGTCTTTCGCGAGCGTGGCCCGCGCCTCGCCTGCCTCGGATACTTCGGCCACATGTGGGAGCTCTACGCCATGTGGGCGTGGATCGGCCTCTTCCTCGCCGAGAGCGTGCGCGCTGCCGGGGCGCGCGACTACGCCGGGCTCGATCCGAGCGCGGCCACCTTCGCCGTCATCGCCATCGGCGCGCTGGGTTGCTGGCTGGGCGGCGCCGCCTCCGATCGCTGGGGACGCACCGCGGCCACCATCGCCGCCATGGCCGTGAGCGGCGCGTGCGCGGCGACGATCGGGCTGACGTACGGCGGCGCGCCGCTGGCGACGCTGGCGGTGGCGCTGCTGTGGGGGATCACCATCGTCGCCGACTCCGCGCAGTTCTCCACCGCCGTCACGGAGCTCTCGCCGCCCGCGTACGTCGGCACTGCGCTCACGACCCAGACGTGCGTCGGCTTCGCGCTCACGACCATCTCGATCTGGCTGCTGCCGCCGATCGTGGCGGCCATCGGCTGGCGCTGGGCCTTCGCGACGCTCGCCATCGGTCCATTCCTCGGCGTGCTGGCGATGGCCCGGCTGCGCGCGGCGCCCGAGTCGCTGGCGCTCGCGTCCGGTCGACGCTGACGGGCGCCGCACCATGCGCATCGTGGCGTGGAACATCCGGGCGGGAGGCGGGCGGCGCGTCGACCGGATTGCGCGGCAGCTGGCGCGCTGGGCGCCCGACGTGGTCGCGCTCTCCGAATATCGGGCGACGCCGCCGAGCGTCGCTCTCGGGGCCGCGCTGGCGCAGCGCGGACTCGTGCATCAGCTCACGACGGCCGACGCGCGGGCCCCCGGACGGAACGCGCTGCTGGTGGCCGCGCGCTGGCCGCTGCGCCGCGTGCGGCTGGGGCTGGCGCCGCGCGACCCCGCGCGCTGGCTCGTCACGCTGGTGGAGTCACCCGTGCCGCTCGTGCTCGGCGCCATGCATGTGCCCAATCGCGTCACCCGCCGCAAGTACCCCTTCCTCGACGCCGTGCTCGCGTGCGCCGTGCGCTGGAGCCGCGGCCCTGCCCTCTTCGTCGGGGACACGAACTCCGGGCGCCGCACGATCGACGAGGAAACGCCGGCGTTCAACGCGCGCGAGGAGGGCTGGATCGATGCGCTCGCCGCCTGCGGCTGGCACGACGCCTTCCGCCATCTGCGCGCCGATGCTCGCGTATACACCTGGTACTCACCGAACGGCCGCAATGGCTTCCGGATCGACCAGGCATTCGTGAACGCCGCGCTCCTCGCGTACTTGAAGGACGCGACCTATGTCTGGGGTCGAGCGGCACGTGGCCGGCGCGACGCCCTCAGCGATCACGCCGCGCTGCTCGTGGACCTGTCCGACTACTAGGCGATGGCGAGGGTCAGGCGGCGAACGAGCGCGGCGCCCTGCTCGACGAGCCACTGCTTCGTGGACTCGTAGCCGAAGCGCAGCGCCTTGCGGCTCGCCTCGAAGCCCATCGAGGGGCCAAACAACAGATTCGACGTCCGGGGGGGCTGCAGCAAGAAGAACGAGGTCTGCGGATACTTCACCGACAGCACCGACAGGCCGAGGTTCAAGAGGTTCTGGCTGTAGATGCGGCCGGCCTGCTCCATGATCGTGTACACACCGCGCGCCCGCATCGAGATGCTGCCGTCATGGAGATTCGGCACCAGCGGATTCACCACGAACACCACGTCGGCACCGGCCTCGGCGGCGAGATCGGCATGACCGCTGAAGCCGACGCCACCATCGACGTAGTCCCGGCCACCGATCGCGTACGGATCAAAGAAGCCGGGGATCGCCGACGACGCGGCGACGGCCTGGCTGATCGGCACGTCGCGGAGGTCTCCGGCCCCGAAGACAACCCGCTCGGCGGTATCGAGATCGATGGCGGGGATCAGCAGGGTCCGATCACGCTCGGCAAAAGAGTTAGCGAGGCCACGGGATGTGTAGGCCTGCTTGAGGTATCGCTCTAGCGCCTCGAGCGAGAAGAACCCGGGGGGCATGTCGCGCTCGGCAGCGGCGAGAAGGTCCGGGATGCAGCCGCCGCGGCCGCGGATGGCGGATTTGCCGACCGCCCAGATCAGGCGGCCGAAGCGACCGCAGGCGCGCCGGAAGGCGTCCCCCGCAAAGACGGCGTTGCGGCGGAAGTTGATGGGGTCGTCGAGGTCGTTGTCGAGGATCCGGTAGATCTCGGAGGCGCGGACACCGCCGGCCAGGAGCGAGGCGACCACCGAGCCGGCGCTGCAGCCGACGTAGATGTCGAACCCGCGCCCGGCCCCGTTCAGCCGCTCCTCGAGGGCGGCCAGGGCGCCGACCTCGTACATCCCGCCGATAACGCCCCCGCCGGCCAGGGCCAATGCATAGCGGGCTCGCGGTCGTGGCCGCCAGAAGCCCATTGCCCTATGTACGATTTGCATCCTGGCCGACAGATCAGCAATAGCCTTGCCAATCGGCATAAGACCGTAACTCCGTGGAAATATGTCGGGCCCCCTCGGCCCGCATCCACGAAACTGCCGGCACCGCCGACAAGTTCTTTCCGCCCATGCCTGCCCGAGCGGCGTTCGGAGTACGATAGCTTACGTGCTCTCCGACGTCTATGCCCCCTTGATGCGCCGCCTGAAGACCGCGCTGGGCGGCTTCCGCGCCGCGTATCTCCCCATTCTCGTCACCTACTTCTGTTACGGCGCCAGCAGCGTGACGGCGGTCGCGCTGCTCTACTTCGAGAAGGAGACGCTCAAGCTGACACCCGCTGCGGCGGCCGGGATCGCCTTCTGGCTCGGCCTGCCATGGAGCATGAAGATGGTGGCCGGCGTCGCCTCCGACGTCTATCCGATTGCGGGCAGCCGGCGCGGGGCCTACCTCATCCTCGGCGCCCTGTGCTCCCTGGCGGGGTACGCCTGGCTCGCCGCGGCCGTGCAGAGCAAGGCCACGTACCTGGCGGCATCCATCCTCGTCACCGTGGGTCTCATGATCCAGGACGTCGTCGCCGACGCGCTGAGCGTCGAGGTGGCCTTGAGCGACGAGGAGATGGGGCAGATCCAGACGCTCGGTCGGATGGTGCTGCTGGCGGGCGGCATCGGCGTCGGCTATCTGTCGGGCTTTCTCGCCGGCACGATCGGACCCCGAGCCACGTTCGCAGCGGCCATGCTGCTGCCGATCGTCGTCGCGGCGACCGTGCCGTTCATCCCACGCGCCACCCGGCCGCGGCCGGTCCGCGCCGACGGCGGACCATTCGGCGGGGGCAAGGCGCGCCTCGTCCTGCTCGTCGGGCTGGGCTACGCCACCTTCGGCGTGGCACTCCAGCTGGCCGACGTGCCGTACGCGGAGGAGATCGTCCTCGTCGTCTCGGCCGCCTTGATCTCGTTCCTGCTCGCGCGCATCGGCATCAGCCGCGCGGTCGCGGTGGCCGCGGTCGTGATCTTCCTCTTCCGCGCCACGCCGAGCGTGGGCCAGGGCTACAGCTACTGGGCGATCGACCAGCTCGGTTTCGATCAACGCTTCCTCGGTGTGCTGGCGCAGGTCGGCAGCGTCCTGAGCCTGGCCGGCCTGCTCGTGTTCAGGAAGACCATCGTCAAACGACCGGTGAGCTTCACGCTGCTGTGGGTGATGGTCGCGGCCACCCTGCTCTATCTGCCGAACATCGGCCTCTTCTATGGGCTCCACGAGTGGCTCGGCATCTCGGCCCGCACGCTGGCGTTCATCGACACGACGATCTCGGCGCCGCTCGCGCAGCTCACGATGGTGCCGATGCTCGTGCTGATCGCGAAGACGGCGCCGGCGGGCGGCGAGGCGACGATGTTCGCGATCATGGCCTCGCTCATGAACCTGGCGCTGTCCGCCAGCCAGCTCTTCACGCAGTACCTGAACACGGCGTTCGCCGTCACGCAGCACGACTACTCGAATCTCGGCCGCCTGATGATCGCCGTCGGCGTGATCGGCCTCCTGCCCCTGCTCGCGCTCCCGCTCCTGTGGAAGCAAGAGCACTCGACACCGACGCCCACCGGTGTCCTCGTCGAAGAACGAAGCACCAGCTGATCGTGCGCGCGGGTGGCATATCGGTTGCGTCGGAGCGACGCTCTTGGCGGTGGCGTGGCCGACGGTCGGCGGGCTGGCTGCCCTCTATCTATCTCAGCGGCACCGCCTTCCTTGCCAAGTCGTGGCCGAGCGGGTCCGGTTCGACCGCGAGCGCCTGGCCATCATTCGCGCCGCGGAGCAACGGAGACGCGAGCCCGCGAGCGCGCGCCATCCGGATCGAGCTCGAGCGAGCGGCGGCGAGGCGGACGCCCGACCGCTGACGAATCCACCGGCTCGCGAGGGGCGTCCTACGAGGCGGAGGCATCGCACATGATCACGATTCGCAAGGCGAAAGAGCGCGGCCACGCCGATCACGGCTGGCTGGATACCTATCACACGTTTTCGTTCGCCGATTACCGGGATTCGCGCCACATGGGCTGGGGCCCGCTGCGGGTGATCAACGAGGACCGGGTGGCGCCCGGGACCGGATTCCCGACGCACGCCCATCGCGACATGGAGATCATCACCTACGTGCTCGAGGGCGCGCTCGAGCACCGCGACAGCCTCGGCACCGGCTCGGTGATCCGTCCCGGCGAGGTCCAACGCATGAGCGCGGGAACCGGCGTCCGCCACAGCGAGTACAACGCGTCCAAGACGGAGCCCGTTCACCTACTGCAGATCTGGATCGAGCCGGCCCGGAGCGGGATCGCGCCCGGATATGAGCAGAAGACGTTCGCCGAGCCGGAGCGCCGCGGTCGCCTGCGCCTCATCGCGGCCGCCGACGGCCGTGACGGCGCGGTGACGATCCACCAGGACGCCGCGGTCTATGCGACAACGCTCGCGCGCGGCGAGCGCGTCGAGCACGCGCTCGGCGCCGGACGTCTCGCCTGGCTCCAGGTCGCGCGCGGCGCGCTGCTGGTCAACGGTGAGCGCCTCGAGCCGGGCGACGGCGCCGCCATCGAGAATGAGCGCCGCCTCGACATCGAAGCCCTCGAGCCCGCCGAAGCGCTTCTCTTCGACCTGCCTGGTTAGCGAATCAGGGGCTCTGTTCGACCTGCCGGGCTAGAGGCGTGCCACGCTTGCCGGGGCGCGCCCGAAGGTTGGGGGGTTGGGGGCCCATCTCGGGGGCCCCCATCAAAACAATCCGACGATGTTGCCGGAGACGTCGATGTCCATCGACTCGGCGCCGGGCACCTTCGGCAAGCCGGGCATGGTGAGGATGTCGCCCGCGTAGGCCACCACGAAGCCGGCGCCCGCCGCGAGCTTGGCGTCGCGGATGTTCACGGTGAAGCCACGCGGGCGTCCGGGCCTGCGGGCGTCGTCCGACAGCGAGTTCTGCGTCTTCGCCATGCACACGGGCAGCCGCCCGTAGCCGAGCGACTCCCAGCGCGCGAGTTTCTGCGCCGCCGCCGGCATGAGGCGAGCGCCGTCGGCGCCGTAGACATTCATGGCAATCGTCTCGATCTTCTGCGCGAGCGGCAGGTCGTCGGCATAGAGGGGATGAAACGCGTTGCGATCGGCGCCCTTCACCGTGTCGAGCACGAGCCGAGCGAGAGCCATCGTGCCCGCGCCGCCCTGCTCCCAGCCGCGCGAGATTTCCGCCGGCACGTCCCAGGCACGGCAGGCCTCCATCACGACCGCGGCCTCGGCCTCGCTGTCGCCGGCGAAGTGGTTGACGGCCACCACCGGCGCCACGCCGAACAGCCGGACATTCTCGACATGCTTGGCGAGGTTCTCGAGCCCGCGGCGCACGGCGTCGACGTCCGGTCGCGCGAGATCTGCGAGCGCCACACCGCCGTGCATCTTGAGCGCGCGGACGGTGGCCACGATGACGGCAGCGGCAGGGACGAGGCCGGCCGTGCGGCACTTGATGTCGAAGAATTTCTCGGCGCCGAGGTCGCTGGCGAAGCCCGCCTCGGTGACCACGACTTCCGCCAGCTTGAGGGCGAGCCGCGTGGCGACGACGGAGTTGCAGCCGTGAGCGATGTTGCCGAACGGCCCGCCGTGCACGAGCGCCGGCGTGCCCTCGAGCGTCTGCACGAGATTCGGCTTGATGGCGTCCTTCATGAGAACCGCCATCGCGCCCGCGGCCTTGAGCTGTCCGGCGGTGACGAGGGCGCCCTCGGCCGTCTCGCCGACCACGATCCGCTCGACGCGCGCCTTGAAATCCTGCACGTCCTTCGACAGACAGAGGATGGCCATGACTTCCGAGGCCACGGTGATCTCGAAGCCTCCCTCGCGAGGAATGCCGTGGGCGGTGCCGCCAAGGCCGAGCACGATGTTCCGGAGCGCGCGATCGTTCATGTCGAGCACGCGCTTCCAGAGGATGCGACGCGTGTCGAGGCGCAGCGCGTTGCCCTGGGCCAGGTGGTTGTCGAGCATGGCCGCCAGGAGATTGTGCGCGCTGCCGATCGCGTGCATGTCACCGGTGAAGTGCAGATTGATGTCTTCCATCGGCGCCAGCTGCGCGCGGCCGCCGCCGGTGGCGCCGCCCTTCATGCCGAACACGGGGCCCAGCGACGGTTCACGGAGCGCAACCATCGCCCGCGTGCCGACGCGTCGCAGGCCGTCGGCCAGGCCGACCGTCGTCGTCGACTTGCCCTCGCCGGCCGGCGTCGGCGTCATGGCCGTCACCAGCACGAGGGCGCCGTCCGGATGACTGTGACGACGCTCGATGGCGTCCCACGCGATCTTGGCCTTGTAATGGCCGAACGGCTCGAGCTCCGCGGGCGTGAGGCCGACGGTTGCGCCGATCTCCTGGATGGGCTTCAGCGTGACCGTGCGGGCGATATCGAGATCCTGCTTTCCCATGCGTGCTAGACCTTTCTTCGCGGGAGTGTCGTCAGTCGCCCACCCGATGGAAGACGAGGCCGTCGAGAAGCTTGGGATAGAAGTGCGTGCTCTTCTGCGGCAGCACCGCCCCGCCCCGAACCACTGCATCCAGCTCGTCCATCGTGGTCGGCGCGATGAGGAAGGCCGCCTGGTGATGCCCGTCGCGCGCGAGTCGGATCGCCTCCAGGCGATCGGCGGTGTACTCCACGTGGGTCTTCGCGTCCAGCTTCGCGTCGGTGATGTCGAGGAACGGCTTCAGCACGCCCTCGTGCAGGATGGAGACAGCCAGCTCGCGCCAGGCGCGCGCCGTCCCGGCCGGCCACGGGATGGCGTCGAATGCCTCGGGCCGCAGCGTGAGCCGGGCGGCGCCGTCGGCGGTGACGACGGCCAGCGCGCGGTTGCCCGGACGAAAGGCGGCGGGATCGCCGAGCGGACCGACATCGAACCACCGTGCCGCGGCCGTCAGCAGACGCGAGAGCGTGAAGTCCGGCACTCCGTGCACGAGCCGGTGATTGGGGAAGATCGTCAGCCCCGGCGCGTCCATGCTGAAGAAGGCCATGAGCTTGTCGTCGCGGCCCGGATGCCGCCGCGCGTACTCGACGGCCGTCTCGTAGCGATGGTGCCCGTCCGCGATGATCACACGCGCGCTCGCGAGGAGACGCCGGGCCGTCGCGATGGCGTCGGCGTCGTCCACGCGCCAGAGACGATGGCGCTCGCCCTTGAGATCCCGGGCCTCGGCGATGGGCGCGCCGGCGGGGGTGCTGAGCGTCAGCAGCTCCCGGCCCGGGTCGCTCACGAGCATGAACAGGAGGCCCGTGTCGGCGCCGGTGGCTTCGAGCAGCCGCAGGCGGTCTTCCTTGGGCCCCGCGTGGGTGCGCTCATGGGGCAGCACCTCGCCGCGCGCGTACTCCGTCACCTGGCCGAGCGCGATGAGACCGATGCGAGTCACGTCGTTGCCGTCGATGCGGTACGTCTGATGGTAGGGATAGATGGCCGGACGCTCCTCCGGAGCCCACACGCCATCGGCCAGCCAGCGGGCGAGCGTGTCGCGGGCGGCCGAGTACTTCGCGTCTCCGGGGTCGCGCGGATACGACACGCGCACGATGTTGCCGGGACTCAGCGCGTAGAGGAGCTCTTGCTGCTCGGCGCTGATCTGATCGTACGGCGGCGCCACCGCCTTGCTGATCTCACGCTCGCGGCCGATGGCGTAGCGATAGCCGCGCAGCGCCCGGACGCGCATCAGGACGCGGCGCGCTCCACCCCGACGCGGCCGAGGCGCTGCTCGATGTCGATGATGTGCGCGTGCATGGCGGCACGCGCCGTCTCCGGATCGTGGCCGACGATCGCCTCGTAGATGGTGCGGTGAGCCGTCACGATGGCCGCATCGTCCTCGACGGTGAGATCCGTGCGTCCGCCCACCACGTTCGACTGGAGCGCGGTCAGCGAGTGCGTCACCACGGCGTGCACGGGATTGCGGGCGGCGGCGGCGATCAGCCGATGGAACTCGGCGTCGAGCGAGCGCCGCCGGCGGCCGGGCGCGCCGGTCTCGGCGCGGGCGTCGAGGGCGGCCAAGACCGCCTTGATGTCGGGCTCGTTGGCGCGGAGGGCGGCCAGGCGCGCCGACTCGGGCTCGATGAGGGCGCGCGCTTCGACGAGCTGCGCGAGCGAGACGCGACCGAGACGGAACAGCGTCTGAAAATCCCGCACGACAGGACCCGCATCCATCTCGCGAATGAAATATCCACCGGCCGAGCCTTGCCGCACCTCCACGAGGCCGCGGTGCTCGAGCGCCCGAAGCGCTTCGCGCACCGCGACGCGGCTGGCGCCGAACTCGCGAACGAGCTGGCGCTCGGCCGGCAGCTTGTCGCCCTGCTGCAACCGGCCGTCGAAGATCGCGCGCTCGATCTGCGCGACGATGTGCTCGTACACGCGAGGTGTTCTGACCGAGGAGAACATCGGTGCGCCACTCTCCAATCAAATCCCCTCGAAGTCAAGACCGTCGCGTATCACTGACAGTGCCGTGCAACAGGATGCACTCGCCGGTGCGCCACGCGGGGCACGCTCGCGCAAGCGCCGGCAACATGTCGGTTGCAATCACCGACGGCAGCATCGCGCTGACGGCGATTCCGTCCTGCGCGAGCTCGCGCGGCGCCTTCGCCGCCGGGCGCGACATGTCGGCCTTGCCCGGTGCATGGGCGTGACGTCTGCGCGGATGGCCGTTGCCGTCCGGGCGGCCGCCGACGCTCACCCGCCGCCGTATCGGCTCGCGGCCTGACGAGGACGTCGAAGGGCGTCGCGAGCCGGAGGGCGTGCGCGCCGGATGCCGCGCGAGGCGCCGGCGACCAGGGCAATTTTTTTCCTCACGAGCGGGGAGTATCCGAGACCGACGTCACGCGCGTGACGTCACGGTGACGCGCGCGCGTTCTCGCCGCGACGCCGCCGCGCGCGCGCACCCGCGGTTTTACGGTGTGGCTTGCGCGTTGCAATACCGCAGAGACACGAGCCGGTTAACTCGGTTACTTCGGCAATAACCCCGATCAGGAGGGAAATCTTATGCGCAGTCCGTGGACATCGGTGCTGCTGGTCGTCGTCGCTCTGGTGACGTCTGCGTGCGCCACGAAGGGCTGGGTGAACGAGTTGATGGGCAAGAAAGGCGCGCAAATTGACGAGCGGTTCGCGCGCACGGACGCCTCGATCACCGAGGTGGGCGATGGCGCGCGCATCGCGAAGGAGCGCGCGGATGCCGCCTATACCCGTGCCGATGGCGCCTTCGCTCGCGCCGACTCGGCCTTTGGCCGCGCCGACGAGGTCAACGGCCGTCTCACCCGCCTCTGGAACAGCCGCTACAAGCGGGATCTCGTGGAGACCTTGCACGTGCAGTTCGCATTCGACCGCTCCGATCTGAGCGACGGTGCGCAGACCGCACTGCTACAGGTGACCAAGGAGCTGAAGCAGAATCCGCAGCTCAGCGTCGACCTCGAGGGGTACACGGATCCGACGGGCGCGCGCGAGTACAACGTCGGCCTCAGTCAGCGCCGCGTGGAATCCGTGCGCCGCTTCCTGATCGGCAACGGCGCCGACCTCTCGCGCATCCACTCGGTTGGCCTCGGCCCGCTGCAGCAGGGCACCGAGAAGCCGGCGCTCCAGCGCCGCGTCACCGTCCGCCTGATGATCAACCCGATAGATTGATTTACATGGGGGCCCCGAAATGGCCCCCAAGCCCCCAACCTTCGGAGCGCCCCGGGTCACCCGGG
>Ga0075421_100000475_pt1 | contig 42046 bp, 43 predicted proteins | sample SoiMetdeltSBSDD5_FD_75292 | JGI IMG/M metagenome (GOLD analysis project Ga0075421, IMG submission 75292) | Bulk soil microbial communities from a Populus tree surrounding site in Tennessee, USA - Soil MetaG P. deltoides SBSDD5 | ecosystem: Environmental > Terrestrial > Soil > Tree plantation... | reverse complement strand
GTCCTGAACGAGATCAAGGACATGTACAAGAAGCAGGGGAAGCCGGTGCCCAAGGAGATGGCGTCCACCGTCTACTACAACCGGGGCGTCCTCATCGGGGCGCTCCACGTCGAGGCCATCCGCCATGCGGTGGCGGCGAAGCCCGACGGGAAGATCACCGGCGTCGACACCAAGGCCGGCTTCGAGAAGATCTCGAACTTTACCCTGGGCGGGCTGGTGCCGCCGCTCAAGATCACCGCGGCCGACCACGAGGGCGGCGGGCTGGTGCAGATCTGGCAGGTGAAGGGCGGCAAGTTCGTGAAGGTGACCGACTGGTACGCCGCCTACCCCGACGTGGTGGCCAAGCACATCAAGGCGGCAGGCACCAAGTAGCAGCCAACGCGGACACCGGCGCGGCGCAGCCGGCCGCGGGAACGGAGACGCACCGGAAGGGGCGCGAGGCCCCTTCCGGCGCGACATCGCCATGCTGAGTCTCAACAATGTCGAGGTCATCTACGACAGCGTCATCCTCGTCCTCAAGGGGGTGTCGATCACCTGCGAGGAGGGCCGCATCACCACCCTCCTCGGCGCCAACGGGGCGGGGAAGACGACCACCCTCAAAGCGATCTCCGGCGTGCTCCGCACCGAGCGGGGCGAAGTGACCAAGGGGACCGTCGAGCTCAACGCGCAGCGCATCGATCGCCTGCCCCCCTACACGGTGGTCCAGCGCGGCGTGGTCCAGGTGTTCGAGGGGCGCCGCGTCTTCGAGCACCTCACCACCGAGGAGAATCTGGTGGCCGGCGCCCACACCCAGCGCGACCGCGCCAAGGTGGCCGAGGGCGTCGAGCGGGTGTTCCAGTACTTTCCCCGCCTCAAGGAGCGCCGCCACGTGCAGTCCGGCTACCTCTCGGGCGGCGAACAGCAGATGCTGGTGATCGGGCGCGCGCTCATGTCCACCCCCAAGGTCATGCTGCTCGACGAGCCGTCCCTGGGGCTGGCGCCCATGCTCGTCGAGGAGATCTTCGCGATCGTGCAGCGGCTCAACCAGCAGGAGAAGCTCACCGTGCTGCTCGTGGAGCAGAACGCCTCCATGGCCCTCCGCATCGCCGACCACGGCTACGTGATGGAGAACGGCCGCATCGTGCTGGAGGGCACCGGCGACTCCCTGCGGGAGAACGCCGACATCAAGGAGTTCTACCTCGGCCTCACCGAGGTCGGGGCGCGGAAGTCCTACCGGGACGTCAAGCATTACAAGCGGCGCAAGCGCTGGCTGAGCTGAGCGTCATGGCCGCGCACGGCCTCACCGTCTACGATCTCGTCGCCCGCGGCGCCGCCGTCCACGGCGACGGGCCGGCCTTCATCCACGGCGACACGGTGGTGTCGTTCCGCGACTTCCGGCGGCGGGTGGATGCCCTTGCCGCCGCCCTGCACGGTCTCGGCGTGGGCAAGGGCGACCGGATCTGCATTCTCGCCCAGAACGATCTGGGCTACCTCGATCTCTACGGCGCCTGCGCCCGGCAGGGCATCATCGCCTATCCCATCAACTGGCGGCTCAGCGCCGAGGAAGTGGAGCGGGTGCTCGAGCGGGCCGCCCCTCGCATGCTGGTGGCGGACGCATCCACCCTGGGGGTGGTCGGCGCCTGGCCCGCCGCGAAGCCGGCGGTGCCGCACTGGTATCTGCTCGGCTCCGCCGCCGCGCCGGGCTTTTCCCCCCTCGCCGCGCTGTACCGAGAGGGGGCGCCGGTGGCGCCCGCGGACGTCGCGGACGGCGACGTGTTCGCGGTGATCTCGACGGCGGCGGTGGACGTGATCCCGCGCGGCGCCGCCCTCACCCACGCCAACGTGGTGACCGCCGATCTCACCATCATGGGCTGCACCGGCCTCGGACCGTCCGACCGCTACCTCGCCGGGCTGCCGCTCTTCCACATCACCGCGCTGGGATGGACGCTGGCGACGTTTCACGCCGGCGGGGCGACGGTGGTGGTGTCGCGCTGGGACGCAGAGGAGGCGGTGCGCCTCATCGATCGCCACCGCGTGAGCTATCTCTCCGACTTTCCGCCTGTTCTTTCTACTCTTCTCGACGCGGCGGAGAAGGCGGGGAGCCGCCTGGCGAGCCTGCACCACGTGTCCGGGCTGGACGCGCCCGCCACCATCCAGCGCCTGCACGAGACGACCGCCGCGAAGTTCTGGACCGGCTTCGGCCAGTCCGAGACGACGGGCTTCGTGTCCATCGTGCGAGTGCTCGACAAGCCGGGCTCCGCGGGCAAGCCGGTGCCGGCGTGTCAGGTGAAGGTGGTGGACGACTACGACCGCGACGTGCCCGCGGGCACGCCGGGCGAGATCGTGGTGCGCGGGCCCTTGGTCTTCGGGGGCTACTACGCGCAGCCGGACGTCACCGCCTACACCTTCCGGGGCGGCTGGCACCACACCGGCGACGTCGGGCGCTTCGACGACCAGGGTTACCTCTACTACGTCAAGCGCAAGCCGGAGAAGGAGCTGATCAAGCCGGGCGGCGAGAACGTCTATCCCGCCGAGGTGGAAACCGTGATCATGCAGATGCCCGGCGTGACCGGCGTGTGCGTGTACGGCATTCCCGACGAGCGGTGGGGCGAGGCGATCAAGGCGGTGGTTGAGGTCAAGACGGCGGGCGCGCACACCGCCCAGTCCGTGGGCGATTTCGTGGCGTCGCGGATCGCGCGCTTCAAGCGGCCGCACGTGGTGGCATTCACCGAATCGCTGCCCCGAGGCGCCGAGGGCGTCGTGGATCGCGAGGCGGTCAAATCCAAGTGGGGCGAGGGCCGGTAGCGTGAAGGTGTTCAACGAGCAGCACGACATGTTCCGCCAGGCGGTCCGCGCCTTCGTGGACAAGGAGGTCGCCCCGCACGTCGAGGAGTGGGAACAGGCCGGGCAGATCCCCAAGTCCATCTGGCCGCGCATGGGCGCCCTGGGCTTCCTGGGCGTCGAGTACGACGAGAAGTACGGCGGCGCGGGGGCGGACTTCCTCACGTCCGCGGTGATCCACGAGGAGATGTCCCGCTCGCGCTCGGCCTCGCTGGCGATGGCAGTGGGTGTGCACAACGACATGTCCTCGCCGCACCTCTACTGGACGGGCAGCGAGGCCGTGAAGGAGAAGTACCTCCCGGCCATCTGCCGGGGCGAGGCCCTCTGCGCCATCGCGGTCACCGAGCCGGGCGGGGGGTCGGATGTCGCCGCCATCAGGACGCGGGCGGCGCGGGACGGCGACCACTACGTGCTTAACGGCTCCAAGATGTTCATTACCAACGGCGTCATGGCCGACCTCTACTTCGTGGCCGCCCGGCTCGGGACCCCCATCTCCCGTCAGGGGAAGGGCGAGGGGCGCCACCAGGGCATCTCCATGTTCCTGGTCGAGCGGAACACCCCCGGCTTCACGGTGAGCCGTAAGCTCGACAAGATGGGCATGCGCGCCTCCGACACCGCCGAGCTGGTCTTCCAGGACATGCGGGTGCCCGCCGAGAACCTCCTGGGCAAGGAAGGCGGGGGTTTCTACGAGGTCATGCGCATTTTCCAGCGCGAGCGGCTGGTGGCGGGCCTGCACTGCATGGCCGGCTGCCAGCGCGCGCTCGATGATACCGTCGCCTACGTGCAGGGCCGCCACGCCTTCGAGGGGCCGCTTTCCGAGAAGCAGGTGATCCGCCACAAGCTGGCCGAGCTCGCCACTCTCATCGAGGCGGGGCGCTGGCTCACCTACGCGGCGTGCCTGAAGTTCCAGGCCCACGAGGATGCGGTGCGCGAGATCTCCATGGTGAAGCTCTTCACCGCGGACATGGCCCAGCGGGTGGCCTACGACTGCGTGCAGCTCCACGGCGGTTACGGCTACATGCGGGAATACCCCATCGAGCGCTTTTTCCGCGACTATCGCCTCATGACCATCGGCGGCGGCACCTCCGAGATCATGAAGGAGATCATCGCCAAGCAGATGAAGATCTGACCATGGCCGGACGGGTGGCGGGCAAGGTCGCGATCGTGACGGGCGCGGCGAGCGGGCTCGGCCGCGGCATTGCCCTGGCGCTGGCGGCGGAAGGCGCGCGGGTGGCGGTGGTGGACCTCAACGAAGCCGGGGCCAAGGAGACGGTGGAGGCGGTCGCGAGGGACGGGGGGGAGGCGGGCGTCTGGCGGGCCGACATCAGCGACAAGACACGCATCGATCAGGTGGTGGCGGAGGTGGTGTCGCGCTGGGGCAGCGTCCACATCCTGGTGAACAACGCCGGACTCGACAAGGTCGGTCCCTTCGTCCAGTCGCCGGAGGCGGACTGGGACCTGATCCTCCGCGTGAACCTCAAGGGCCCCATCGTATGCACGCGCGCCGTGCTCGACGTGATGACCAAGCAAAGCTACGGCAAGATCGTGAACATCGCCTCCGACGCGGGCCGGGTGGGCTCGACGGGCGAGGCCGTCTATTCGGCCGCCAAGGGCGGCATCATCGCGTTCACCAAGACCATCGCGCGGGAGGTGGCGCGGCACCGCATCAACGTGAACTGCATCTGCCCGGGCCCTTCGGACACGCCGCTCTTCGCCGAGGTGGCGGCGGGGAATCCCAAGCTGGCCGAGAGCCTCAAGCGCGTCATCCCGTTCGGCCGCCTCGGCACCCCCGAGGACCTGGCCCCCGCCGTGGTGTTCTTCGCTTCGGATGAGTCTGGCTTCGTGACCGGACAGACGCTGTCCGTGTCCGGCGGCCTGACCATGGTGTGAGGGTGTGCCTCCCGATCTGGTAGTGGCCGGACACGTCACCCTCGACGTGACGTCGAGCGGAAGCCGCCCGGGCGGGGCCGCCTACTACGCCGCCCTTGCCGCGCATCGCCTCGGCTTGCGGGTAGGCCTCCTCACCTCGTTCGGGGACGACTTTCTCGCCGAGGCGATCCCTTCGGACATCGCCCTCGCCAAGGTCACCAGTCCCCAGACGACTACCTTCACGCTGAGCGGCACCGGCAGCGCGCGCACGCTCTGCCTGGGGGCGCGCGCCGCCGATCTCGAGAGCGACGACTTGCCGCCCGACTGGGCGGCGGCGCCGCTGGCGCTGCTTTGCCCCGTCATCAACGAGGTCGATCCCGCGCTCGCCGAAGTCCTCGGTGCCGCGTCCATGGGCGTACTGCCGCAAGGCTGGATGCGGCGCCGCGAGAAGGGCGGGGCCATTGTGACCCAGCCGTGGGAGGACGCGGAGCCCGTGCTGGCCTGGGCGCAGCTCATGGTCGCGAGCGAGGAGGATGTGGTGGGCTTCCGCGAGGACGCGGTGGAGTGGCTGCAGCGTGTCCCCCTGGGCGCCCTCACCGCCGGCGCCCGCGGCGCCACGCTCTACGTGAACGGCGAGCCCTACCACGTGGCCCCCGACGTCGCCGCCGAGGTTGACGATACCGGCGCCGGCGACGTCTTCGCCACCACCCTGCTCATCGAGTACCACCGTGGGGGCGATCCCTGGGAAGCCGCGGCGGCGGCAGCCTGCGCCGCGGCGGCGGTGGTGGAGGGCAAGGGCGCCTCCGCCTTGCTGGATCGCGCCGCGCTCACGACGCGCCTGGCGGAGTATCGGCGGCGGCGCGGCGGGTAGGCGTCGGGGGTGCTACACTCACCCCGAATGGCGGAGCGACGCATCAAGATCACAGCGGGGTCGGTGAAGGCCGACGCTGTTCTGGACGACTCCACCACCGCGCAGGCGGTGTGGGATACCCTCCCGCTCGCCATCGCCGGCGAGACCTGGGGCGACGAGATCTACTTCGGGATTCCGGTGAAGGCCAAGCCCGAGGCCCCGCGGGAGACGGTGGAGCTGGGCGACCTCGCCTACTGGCCCCCGGGCTCGGCGTTCTGCATCTTCTTCGGGCCGACGCCGATGAGCCGGGGGGCGGAGATCCGCCCTGCCAGCGCCGTCAACGTCTTCGGGCGCGTGGTCGGCGACCCGAAGGTGTTCAAGAAGGTGGCCGCCGGCACCACCATCCGCATCGAGCGCGCGTGAGCCGCCGCCGGGCCGCGCAGGAGGCGCCATGAAGATCTTCCTCGACACCGCGAACGTGAACGACCTCAAGGAAGGCGTGGCCATGGGCCTGGTGGACGGCTGCACCACCAACCCGTCGCTCATCGCCAAGGAGAAGCGTCCCTTCCGGCCCCTGGTGGAAGAGATCTGCTCCATCGTGCCCGGCGACGTGAGCCTGGAGGTGGTGGCCACCGACTTCGACGGCATGGTGAAAGAGGGCAAGGAACTGGCCCAGGTGGCGCCCAACGTGGTGGTAAAGTGCCCGCTCACCAAGGACGGGCTCAAGGCGGTGAAGCATCTCTCCGGGCAGGGGATCCGGGTGAACCAGACCCTCTGCTTCTCGGCGCCCCAGGCGCTCCTGTCCGCCAAGGCGGGCGCCACGTACATCAGCCCGTTCCTGGGGCGCCTGGATGACATCGGCGCTGTCGGCATGGACCTCATCCGTGACATCTGCCAGATCTACGCCAACTACGGATTCAAGACCCAGGTGCTCGCGGCCTCCATCCGGAACCCGATTCACGTTCTCGACGCGGCCAAGGCCGGCGCCCACGTCGCGACCATGCCGTTCAGCGTGCTGGAGATGCTGATGAAGCACCCCCTCACCGATATCGGGCTCAAGAAGTTCCTGGAAGATTGGGAGAAATCGGGCTCGAAGATCTAGGCTTCCACCCCCCGCGGGCCGCCCGCCCGTATATCTGACTGACATGGACAGGGAACGGGCGCTGATGCGGCGGGTCGCGGGGGGCGACGGGCGGGCCTTCACTGAGCTGGTGGAGGTGTACGGCCCGAAGCTCCTGGCGGTGGCGCGGCGGCTCCTCGGCTCCCGCGCGGACGCAGAGGACGCCGTGCAGCGCGCCCTCCTCCAGAGCTATCAGGGCGCGCGGAGCTACGAGCCGCGCTGGGCCGTTTCCACCTGGCTCTACCGCATCCTCACCAACGTGTGCGTGGACGAGCTGCGCCGCCGCGCCGTGCGGGCGGCCCACGCGGCGCGCGCGGTCCGCGAGCCGGGAGCCGCCGCCTTCGACGCCCCCAGCGACGCGGGCCGCCGCATCGATGTGGAGCGGGCCCTGGCCCGGGTGCCCCGCGAGGCGCGCGTACTCCTCGCCCTCCACTATGTCGACGGGCTCGGCAACGCCGAGCTTGCCCGCATCCGCGGTATCTCGATCAACACGGTGAAGAGCCAGCTCGCGCGCGGCAAGTCCATCCTGCGCGCCACGCTGGCGGAGGGAGGCCACGAATGAATCGCGATCGCATCGACCAGATGCTCATCGACTACTTCCAGCCCGCGGGGGCGCCCGCCGGGCTCGCCCGGGACGTGATCCGCCGGGCCGGCCGGAGTGATCGCGCGGCGGAGGCCCTGGTGAATCGGCTCGCCGTCTCCGCGACGCCGGAGGGAATCAGCTTGATCCGCCTGGGCCGCCAGGCCCCCGGTGGGAGCGGGGCCGCGCGGCGTCTCATCGAGCGGGCTCGCGAGGAGCTCCACGACTACCTGCGGGGACAGCGCGTCTACTTCTCGGTGCCGGTGGACCTGGACGCGACGCCGGAGTTTCAGGCCAAGGTGCTGCGCGCCGCCACCGCCATCCCCTTCGGGCAGGCGCGGCCCTACGCGTGGGTGGCCCGGCGGATCGGCCATCCCGGAGCGGTGCGCGCGGTGGGGACGGCGCTCGGGAAGAACCCCGTGCCGCTCATCGTGCCGTGCCACCGTGTGCTCAAGAGCGACGGCGGCGTGGGCGGCTACATCTTCGGCACGCGGCTGAAGGGACGGCTCCTGGAGATCGAGCGGACCACGCCGGTGCTCGAGGGCTGCACGAGCACCCGCATCGTGTGCCGCCTGGGCTGCCCGCACCTGCGCCGCGCGAAGGCCGAGAACCGCGTGGTGTTCGCGTCGGTGGAGGACGCGCGGTCGGTGGGTTACCGGCCGTGCCAGGTATGCCGGCCCGCGAAGATCGCGTGAGCGGGCCGCTCGCGCGGCGCTGTGCCGGCCTCGCATGGGAGGCCATCGGCGCCTCCCTCGACGCGCGCGGCTACGCGACGACGGGCCCGCTCCTCGACGCGGCGGAATGCGCCGCGCTCGTCGCCCTCTACGGCGACGACGCGCGCTTTCGCAGCCGGATCGACATGGCGCGCTTCCGATTCGGTGAGGGCGAGTACAAGTACTTCGCCGCGCCGCTGCCCGAGGCCGTGGCGACCTTGCGGCAGGACCTTTACCGGCCGCTCGCCCCGGTGGCCAATCGCTGGGCGGAGCGCCTCGGCGTCCGAGAGCGCTTCCCCGTCGATCTGGAGGGGCTGGCGCGGCTCTGCGCCCGCCACGGCCAGCGCCGGCCTACCCCGCTGCTGCTTTGCTACGGCAAGGGCGGCTACAACTGTTTGCACCAGGATCTCTATGGCAAGGTGGCGTTCCCCCTCCAGCTCACCGTGCTGCTGAGCGACCCGGAGAGGGACTTCACGGGCGGCGAGTTCGTCCTGGTCGAGCAGCGGCCGCGCGCCCAGTCGGCCGCGCATGTCGTCCCGCTGGCCCGCGGCGAGGCCGTGATCTTCACCACACGGTACCGGCCCGCCCGAGGGACGCGGGGCTGGCGCCGGGTGGCGCTGCGGCACGGGGTGAGCGAGATCCGATCGGGGGAGCGCTACACCCTCGGCGTCATCTTCCACGACGCCGAGTAGCGCGGCCGCGCCGGCTACGGCCGCACGCCGTTGATGTAGGTCCAGCAGCAGCGGAAGGCGTCGCGCCCGCCGAAGAGGGTGTCCATGGCGTGGCGGATCAGCGCCAGCCGATCGGCCACCGCCTCCGCGGTGGGCGGGGTGCCGTCCACCTTGGCGGACCCGCCCACCCAGCCCAGCACCGCCTCGTGGTAGGCGCTGAGGAACTCGAACCATTCCTCCACCCGGGCCTCGATGGAGCGCGCCCGCACTTCCTCCACCGTGAAGCCGGCGTCCTCGAGGGCGCGGAGATAGTGGTCGAGCGGCCGGACGGGGAGGAAGACCTGGTCGCGATACGCCACGTGCGCCTGGATGCGCGCCTGATCGTCGAGGAGCGGGCGGTAGGCGGCGTAGCGCGCGTCGTTGCGGACCAGACCGGTGGCCACTTCGTGGATGGCCCACACCGTCTCGTCGAGGATCCACTCGCTGGCGCGCGCCTGAGGGTTGCGGATGTTGCCGGACTGCACGAAAGCCCGCCCGCCCGGGCGCAGCACCCGCGCCCACGAGGCCAGCGTCTCGCCGAGCCCGCGATAGAGGTGGATGGCGTTGGTGGACGTGATGACGTCCGCCCTGCGCGCGACGAGCTCTGGCCCCATCACCTCATCGAGCAGCTCGAGCCGCCGCTCGTCCTTGAGCCAGCGCAGGAGACGGAACGCCACTCGATCCTCGCCGGCGAACTTGTCGAGGGCCACGCGGAGGAACTTGGGGGAGCTGTCCACGATGAGCACGCCGACCTGGCGGTCGAAGACCCGGAGGTTGAGGCGGTCGAGGAGAATCCCCGTGCCGCCCGAGTAGTCGATGAGGAGCTGGCCGTCCGCGAGATGGCGGGCGAGGTCCTCGACGGTGGGGTCCAGATTCTTGTACCAGCCGTGGTTCTCCACCGTGTCGTAGCGCAGCCCGAACGTATCGAGGGGCTGCTGCACCCAGTCCTGGTCGGGGACGCGCGCGAAGCCCGCCGGCCACTGGAAGCGCGCCCGCGAGGGCCCCGCGCTCCCGAGCGGCGCGCTCACCTCGGCGTGGATGCGCAGGAGATCGGGGATGGTGGCGGGCGGCCGGCGGCCCCAGCCGCACTCGGTGGCGACGCCGAAGCCCGAGATGAAGCGACGCGCCACCGCCATGCGCCGGCGCGTGCCCTCCACGCCGTCGGTGTGATGCACCAGGCCGAGGTAGAGCTCCGTCTCGGGGCGCAGCCGTAGCTCCTGCAGCGGGGCATAGTACGCCTCGTCGAAGCGCTCCCGGGGGACGGGTAGGTGTATCCAGTTGAGCGGGCGTCCCAGGCTCGCCGCGAGCGCGTTGGCCACCTCGACGAGCCGTCCCGCGTCGGCCGGCTCCTTGAAGTGACGATGCTGTACGTCGCCGTAGCAGAGGTGATAGCCGAGCGGGACGTCCGGCGGCACGTGACGGGAGATACGGAGCAGCCGCTCCAGGATGCCGCCCTTCACCTCGGCGAACCACACGGGGAAGACGCCCTCGAGCATGCCGAGCTCGAAGTTCGTGTCCCACTGCACGGCGATCTGGTCGTGGGGGAGCTCGCCGAGAATGGCCCCGAGCTCGCGGACGACCTGCTCCTCGTATGCGGGCTCGAGCAGGGCCTGATGCTCCGGCACCACGAACGCGCTGATCGGGGCGAGCGGGGTGGGCAGGCATACCTGGAAGCGACACCCGACCGGTACCACCCCATCGCGCTTGAGCCGCGCGAAGACACGGTAGGAGGACAGCGCCGCGTCGGCATACCCCAGCGCGCCGAACGCGACACTCTCCGGGTGGGCCCCTTCCGCGAGGCGGACGCGGGGGAGAGGGCGCCAGCTGTCGGCCCCGGGCGGCACCACTTCCAGCTGCCGCTGGGTGGTGAACACGGGGAGCTGCCAGACGATCCAGTCGGAGCGGGGCCCGGTCTCGCCGTCGGGGATGCGCCGCACACGGGTCCCGAGGGCAGAGGCGACGGCACGGAACACCGCTTCCGAGGTCGCCAGCGGCACGCTGCCCACAAGATGGGACCCGGGGGCCAGGAAGTCGGAGACGGGGGTGCTCATCGCGGGGCTCGGATGACGCCGAGCATCCGCCCAACCCCCGCCCAGGTCAAGGTGGGGGTGGGCGTCTATCGAGACTTCCGCTATTCCTTGTAGTCGAGCCCGGCGGCGGCGAACTTCGACCGTACCGATGGCGCGATGAGATAGGCGACGAAAGCGCGCGCCACGTCCCCCGCCGCGGCCTTGGCCGCGATCCCCGTCGAGTAGATCGTGATCTTCTGCACGTCCTTGGGCAGCGGCCCCACCAGCGTCACGCCCTTCACCGGCACGATCTCGCTGATCTGGTGCACGACCATCTCGACCTCACCCTTGGCGACGAGCTCGGCCGGGTAGCCGCCGGGCACGAGGGTGGTCTTGGGCTTCATCGCCTCTTCGATGCCGAAGGCCTTGAGGATCCCGGCGAAGTGGATGCCGCTGGTCGCGCCCTGGGCGGGGTCCACGTAGGTGATCGACTTGGCCGCGAGCAACGCGCGCTTGAAGGCCTCGGAAGTCGCGATGTCGGGCTTGGGTGCGCCGTCCCGCACGCCCACGCCCATCCCGGTCCGGGCGATGTCGGTACGGCTGCCGGTGACGACCGTCCCCTGCTTGATCGCCTCGTCGATGGCGACCTCGCTCATGATGACGACGTCGACGGGCTCGGACGCGAGCCGCTGTCGGGTGACGCCCACGGTGCCGAACGCCAGGGACACCTTGTGGCCGGTTTCCTTCTCGAAGGCCTGGGAGAGCTCGGTCACGATGGCGCGCACGGCGCCCGCGCTCGCCACCTTGATCTCGGCGGCCTCGGCGGCGCCCGCGATCCCGCACGCCAGCACCCCAAACAGCAGGCCATGGACTGCCCGCGTCGTCAGTCGCCGCATGGTCGATCTCCTCGCGTTCGTTAGCTGAGAAAGTCGCGACAGAGCGCCTCCCACATCTCGGCCGACAGCCGGAGACTCTCCGTGTCCACGCGCTCGTTGTGCCCGTGGAACATCACCGGATATTCGGTGTAGGGGATGCGCAGCGAATGCAGGCCGAAGCCGTAAGAGGGAATGCCCTTCCAGCGGAAGAAGCGCGCGTCGGTGCCACCCGTGCCCATGGCGGGGACGACGCTGCTGTTGGGCATCATCTTCGCGGCCACGCGGGACATCGCGTGCATGATCGGCGTGTCCAGCGGCGACAGTGAGCCGCCCCGCCGGCGATTGGGCGGGGTGTCGATGGTGACGCGGTCGGCGAGGTCGCCCATGGCCTCCCTCAGCATCGTCTCCACCTCCTCGGAGGTGACACCGGGCAGCGCGCGGATGTCCACCTGGATCTCGACCTTGTCGGGAATCACGTTCACCTTGCTGCCGCCGTGGGCCACGTTGGGGGAGAAGGTGGTGTGAGTGCAGGCGTGGGCTTCGCGGGCGAGCGTCAGGTTGTCCATGTCGCGCGCGGCCTTCCACACGCGCTCGGGATCGATGAGGTCGGCGGTGAGCTCGGGATCCAGTCCCAAGGCGGTGATGTAGTTCCGCCACGGGTCGAGGATGCGCGCGCTGGGCCGGTAGTCGGCGATGCGCTGGATGATGATGGCGGCGGTCACGAGGGCATTGTCGGTGCGGAAGGGGCGCGAGCCGTGGCCCGGGGTGCCGTGCACGGTGAGGAGTCGCCAGTTTCCGCCCTTCTCGCCAACGGAGACGCGGAGCTTGTAGCCACTGGGCGTGGGGATGGGGATGCCGCCGCTCTCGGTGATGACGTAGTCGCACTTCACGGCGTCGGGCTCCCGCTCCACGAGGTGCTCGGCGCCGTACACCCCGCCCGCCTCCTCATCGGCGACGGCCAGGTAGATGAGCGTGCCCTTGGGCTTCCACCCGCTGGTGGCCAGGCGCCGCGTGGCCACCGCCATGGTGGAGGTGAGGTTCAGCATGTCGATGGCGCCGCGGCCCCAGACCACGCCGTCCACGAGGTCGGCGGCGAAGGGATCGCGCTTCCACCCCGACGGGCTCACCGGCACCACGTCGGTATGACCCATGAGGAGGAGGGTGGGTGCTTTCTTGTCGCTGCCTTCAATCCTGCTGATCAAACTCGTGCGGCCGGGAGACGAGGTGTAGCGCTCGCACGAGAGCCCCGAGCCGGCGAAGAAGGCCTCGAGGGCATCGCAGCTCCGGTCCTCGTGGCCGGACGATTCCTCGCCGGTGTTGACGCAGCCGTTGCGAATCAGCGTGCGCAGCAGCTCGGTGGACTGGACCCCGATGTCGGCGGTAGCGCTCATGTCAGGATCGCCCGGAGGTCGCGTCGACCTGGGGCCGGATCTCGCGCGCGAAGCGCTCGAAGATCGACACCATGTCGTCGAGGTCGCGATAGCGGGCTTCGAGGAGGAACGAGGACACGCCCAGCTCGCGGTAGCGCCGGATGTCGGCGACGATCTGCTCGGGCGTGCCCTGGAGCGGCTTCCGGTCGGCGCCGCCGGGCGCATCGCGGAAGGAAAGCCCGGCGCGCAGCGTGATGGCGAGGTCGTCGATCGCGCGGTTCACCTTCGCGCACTCGGCGCGGAGCCGCTCCATGTCCCGCGCGAAGGCATCGGGAGGCGTGAAAGCGGCGTGCCAGCCGTCGCCCAGCTCGGCCACCCGCCGCAGCGCGCGCGGGGTATGGCCGCCCACCCAGATCGGGATGCGCTTGCGCGGGGGCTGGGGCATCACGCCGATCTCGGGGAAGGAGAAGAACCCTCCCTGGTAGCTGGCGCGGTCCTGCGACCAGCACGCGCGCATGATGCGGATGGCCTCGTCCGACCACGCGCCGCGGCGGTCGTAGTCGCCGCCCAGGATCTCGATCTCCTCGCGCATCCAGCCCACGCCGACGCCGAGGATCACGCGGCCCTCCGCCAGGTGGTCCAGCGTGGCGATGGTCTTGGCGGCGAGCACGGGGTGGCGATGGGGCAGCACCAAAATGGTGGTGCCCAGGCGCGCGCGCTCGGTGACGCCCGCCACCAGGGCCAGGGTGGCGAGGGGTTCGAGGAAAGCGGCGGAGGGGGGCAGCGGGAACTGGCCCGTGGCATTGTAGGGGTACTTCGACGAGATCGAGTACGGCAGCACCACGTGATCGCTGGCCCAGAGGGACTCGTAGCCCAGCGCCTCCATCTTCCGCGCGAAGGCGATCACGTTGCCCCGTGTCGCGATGGGCCCGAAGACGGGCAGGTGGCAGCCGAACGTGACGGTCGAGGGCGGCATCGCGATCCGCTAGTGGACGTGCGCGCCGGACGCGTAGACGGTGGCGCCCGCCATCTCGTTGCCGGCGATCATCTCGCCGAGCCGCGCCCGCTGGATCTTGCCGCTCGAGGTCTTCGGGATGGTGCTGGGCCGGACGAGGAGCACCTTGGCGGGGCGATGGCCGGTAGCCCGGTGCACGCGCTGCACGATCTCGCGCACCAGGCGAGACTGCTCGTCGTGCGTGCCCCCGTCCCCACGCACCTCCGCGACGATGTGCAGGCGCTGGCTCCCTGTCCGCTCGCTGTCGATGCCCACCGCGGCGGAATAGCGGACGCCCGGCACGTGGTCCACGACCTCCTCCACGTCGGTGGGGATGAGATTCATGCCGCCGAGGATGATCAGGTCCTTCACGCGCCCGGTGATGTAGAGGTACTCCTCGGTGTCGAGGAAGCCGAGATCGCCGGTGCGCAGCCAGCCCTCGGGGGAGAGGACCTGGGCGGTCGCCTCGGGGTTGTTGTAGTAGCCCTGCATGACGCCAGGGCTCCGCACCACGATCTCGCCCTCCTGGCCCGGCCCGACCACCCGGTCGTCCTGCATGATGCGCACGGAGACGCCGCGGCAGGCGTGACCGACGGAGAGGAACCTCCCCGACGAGTCGAGGCGCAGCGGGGTGAAGCGCGGCCAGATCGCCACCGCCAGGGTGGCCTCGGCGAGCCCGTAGCAGGGCGTGATGATGTTCTGGAGCTGGAACTTCCGCTCGAACGCCTCGATCGTGCTGAGGCGGACGGGCTCCGCGCCGGAGAGCGCCTGCTTGAGCGAGGAAAGATCGATCCCGGTGGAGTCCGCGATGTTGCGCACGCAGTTGCGATAGCCGAAGTCTGGCGACACCGTGAAGGTGGCGCGGACGCGGGTGATCGCCTCCAGCCAGATCCGCGGGCTCTTGAGGTCCGGGGGCAGGAGATGCAGGGCGGCCCCGGTGGTGGGCGGTGTGAACGCGCAGCCGATGAGCCCCATGTCGTGGTAGAGCGGCAGCCAGGACACCACGATGTCCTCGCGCCCGAGCTGCGCCGCCTCCGCCATGAACTCCACGGTGCGGCAGACATTGGCGTGGCTCAGGACCACGCCGCGGGGATGGCCGGTGCTGCCGGAGGTGTACTGAATGAAGGCGACGTCGTCTTCCCTGATGGCGGGGAAGGGCGGCGCGGGGGCGTCGCTCTCGAGGTCGGACGGCTCCAGCACGTGCCGCACGTTGGCGGCGCCCGCCGCCGACTCCTCCACGCCCTTGCGGAACCAGCCGATGGTGACCACGGCCTTGGCTTCGGAGTCGCGGAAGACGTTGGCGGTGGCCTCGACCCCCAGGGTGGGGTAGAGGGGCACCGGGATCGCGCCCAGGCGGAGGACACCGAAAAACGTGTAGAAGAACTCGGCGCAGGTTGGATAGATCAAGCACACCTTGTCGCCGCGATCGACGCCGAAGCGCCGGAGCCCGGCGGCGTAGCGCTCGCTCTCGCGCCACAGCTGGCCGTAGAGCACCGGGGTGTCGAAGAGGGTGAAGTAGGGCTTGTCCGGGTCGGCGCTGGCCCGTTGCCCCACAAGCTCCGCGAGGGTGGCGGCCTTGATCATGGAGAACCCGGCCATTCTAGCCGAATTGACGGCTAGCGTTCTATCACGATCGAGTCGAAGCACTCCGCGTAGGCGTAGCCCTTGGCCTTGCCCAGCTCGGCGTTGCGCTCGCGCACCCGCTTCTCCACTGCTGCGAAGTCCTTGAACTGGCTCTGGTGGCAGGCGAGCGCCTTGAGCTTGAGGTCCATGGTCTCGGTGATGTCCACCACGAGCTCGGGACTCTCCCACCACATCATGTGCACTTCCTTGATCTTGTGGGGCTCGAGGCCCTGCGCGAGCAGCTCGGGGAAGGCCATGTGGTCGCGGGCGAGGGGATAGACGCAGTCCAGCGCGATGCCGGCCACGATGCGGTGGTCGCGGTGGGAGGCCCCGAGGTTCTTGGTGCGATGCGGGTTCTGGACGATGAGCAGATCGGGCTGGTGCCGGCGGATGGACGCGGTGACGGCCATGCGCGTCTCGCGGGTGTTCTCCACCTCGCAGTCGGGAAAGCCCAGGAACTCCACCGTTTCCACGCCAAGCACGCGGGCGGCGTTCCGCTGCTCCTCCTCGCGGATCTTGACCAGGCGCTCGGGCGTCATGCTCCGGTCTCCCGAGCCCTTGTTGCCGTTGGTGACGATGCAGTAGGCGACCTGCCGACCGTCCCGAACGTGCCGCGCCACGCTGCCGCCGGCGCCGAACTCGGAGTCGTCGGGATGCGCGGTCACCACCATCACGCGCTCGATGCGTTGGGTCATGGACTTATAATGCGGGCGGTGGCGAAGAAATCAAGCGCGGTTTTCCTGCTGGGGCTGCTCGGCGTCTTCGTCGTGCTCGCCGTGCCCCTCGCGAGCGTGTCGCAGGTGCGGTTCGGTCCGCTGTCCCTTCTCTGGTGGTACGGAGGTGTGCTCGCGCCCGCGCTGGCCGCCGCGGCCGCGCTGGGACGCGGGCGCGAATGACGGCCGCGGGCGTCATCGTCGCCGGCTGGCTCGGCCCCGCGATCTGGCTCACCCTCCCCGCCCTGCTGCTCGCCCAGGGCGCGGGCGGGCTCTGGCCGGGCCTCCTCGTGGTCCTGGCGCCCTTGCTCGCCCTCTCGCTCCGCGCGCCCGGGGCGGAGCCCGACGAGGCGCGCGCGCCCGTGCCCCTGGTCCACGTGGCGGCCTTCTTCCTCGCCGTCGCCGTGCTCATCTGGGCCGGCCTGGTCGTGGCGGGCGACGTCGCCGCGCGGCTGGGCGCGCCCCGCTGGCACGGCATCGCGCTGACCGCGGCGGGTGGCCTGCTCCTTACCGCGTGGCGCGGCGCGGAGCGTGTGGTGCCGGCCTTGCTCGGCGTGACCGCGCTCGGGGTGGCCGTCCCGCTCGTCGTCGTGTCGGCGGCCACCGGGCTTTCGCCGCTGTCGGCGTGGCGCGCCGCCGCCGAGCGACCCGCCCTCGTCTTCCCCGTCACGAGCCGATGGGTGACCGAGGGCCGCGACCTGCGCCTCGCCCAGGGGACACGCCCCCTCGCCTTCGAGGAGGCGCATCGGCTGACCGCGACGGGCGACGCCATGGTTCGCGTGCGCGTGCGCGACGGCGCCCACACCGCCGATCGCGAGGTGGCGCTCACGGCGGGCCAGTCCGTGCTCCTGCGCCCGGGCGACCGGCTCGAGCCCACCACCGGGGTGCGGCTGCGCTTCGAGGGCGGTCGGCGCGTGCCCGGCGCGCCGCCGTCCGGGGTGTCCTGGGCCGCCGGCGCCCCGGCGGATTCCATCCGCGCTCTCGCCGCGCTGGGGATGGCGGTGACGGTGCTCGGGGGCGGCGTCGCGCTGTTCGGCCCACCGCTCACCGAGCGTCTCGCGCGCGGTCAGAGCGCGCTGGTGGGCGGCGCCCTCGTCGGCGCCTTCTGGCTCCTGCAGGCCTGGGCGGTCTACGCGGCGCTCGCCGCGCCCGAGGTGTTCATGGGCGGTGTCACGCCCGAGCGCCTCGTGGATGTGCCCGCGCTCGTGCTCGCGAGCCACCCGACCGCGGTCCGCCTGCAGGGGCTGCTCGTCCTGGCCGTCGGCGCGGGCTTTCTCGCCTCCACAGTGGCGCTTCGCGCGCGACTGTCCGCCGTGGACGCCGCCGGCGGCGGGGAGATCGGGCACGATCTCGGCCTCTGGTCCATGGTGTTCGTGGGGGCGGCGCTCGCCAGCCTCTGGCAGATCGATCCGTGGTCGCTGGTGCTGACTGCGCTCGGCGCGGCCTCGGCGGTGCTGCTGCCCGCGGCCCTCCTGCCCGCCCTGGCGTCGCGGGCGGGCGCCGCGTCGGCGGCGGGCATGACCGGGCTCGTGGTCTACGGCCTCGTGCTCGCGCTCGGCCGGCTCGGTGGCGCGCGCCCCGACGAGACCTTGCTCGGCGCGCTCTGCGGGCACCCGGCCGTGCTCGCCGCGCCGGTCGGCATGCTGACCCTCTGGCTGGCCGCGCGCCGCGTCCCGCGCTAGGGTGGCAGGCCTGCTCGGATCGGGAGGCCGGGTGCTCTACACCCGCGCGCTCGTCGGCTCGCTCGCCATCACCATCGCCATCCACGTCGCCGCCTACATGCTCAACGCGGTGCTGCCCTTTCGCGCCACCGAGCTGGGGGCGAGTGGCACCCAGGTGGGACTCCTCTTCTCCGTCACGGCGGGGGTCGCCATGTTCCTCCGGCCGGTGGTGGGAGGCTGGGTCGACCGGTTCGGCGCCCGCACCGTGCTGGTCCCCGGTGTGGCCGTGCTCGCGCTGAGCTCGCTGGGCTTTCACGCCGCGGGCACGCCCGGCGCGCTCATCCTGCTCATGGCCGGTGTCGGCCTCGCCAACGGGCTCGTGTCCACCGCGGCCGGCGTGCTCGCCGCCCAGGCGACCGCGCCGGCGCATCGCGGCGAGGCGCTCGGCATCTACTACCTGGCGACCTCGCTGGCGGTGGCGGTGGCCGCTCCCGCCGGGATCGCGCTGCTCCGGGCGGGCGGGATCGCGTGGCCCTTCTATCTCGTGACCGTGCTCGCCGCGAGCATCTTGGTCTTCACGCTCACCCTCACGCCGCCGGCAACGGGGCGAGCGGCGCCGCCGGGCGGGGGGTTCCGTCTGTGGAGCCGCCACGCGCTGGGGGCGGCGGGGGTCATGGTGCTCATCACGCTGGGGCAGTCGAGCATCATCGGCTTCGTGCCCCTCTACGCGGAGCGCCACGGGCTGGGCGAGTGGATCGGCTGGTTCTTCGCGCTCTACTCGGCGTGGATGATTCTCTGCCGCGCGGTGCTGCGCGGGCTCTCCGACCACGTGGGGCGAGCGCAGGTGATCGCCCCCGCGATGGCGGCGACGGTGCTGGGTTTTCTCGTGCTCGCGCTCCCGCCCACGGGGCTCTCCCTGCTCGCCGCCGCCCTCCTGCTCGGCTCCGGCGCCTCCCTGACCTATCCCACCATGATCGCGCTCCTCGTCGACCGCACGCCCGATCAGGAGCGCGGGCTGGCCATGGGCACGCTATCGGCGTCCTGGGACGTCGGGGTGGTGATCGGCTCGGCGCTCGTGGGCGCGGTGATCGAGCGCCTGTCGTTCCACGCCGGCTTCGCGGTGGGGGCGCTGGGCGCGAGCGTGGGGCTCCTGACCTTCGTCCTCCTCGAGCGCGCGCGGGCGCGGCGGCCCGCTTACCCTCGGCCCGCCGCCGCGGTATGATCGACTGGCATGGCCAACGACCGCATCGTCATCCGGGGCGCCCGCGAGCACAATCTCAAGGCGATCGATCTCGAGATCCCTCGCGATCAGCTTGTGGTGATCACGGGGCTGTCCGGTTCGGGGAAGTCCTCGCTTGCCTTCGACACTATCTACGCCGAAGGGCAGCGCCGGTACGTGGAGTCGCTGTCGGCCTACGCGCGGCAGTTCCTCGAGCAGATGGAGAAGCCCGACGTCGACTCCATCGAGGGGCTCTCGCCCGCGATCTCCATCGAGCAGAAGACCACCTCGAAGAACCCGCGATCCACCGTGGGCACCGTCACCGAGATCTACGACTACCTCCGCGTGCTGTTCGCGCGCATCGGCGTGCCCCACTGCCCGCAGTGCGGCGACGTCATCTCCGCCCAGACCGTGCAGCAGATGGTGGACCGCGTGCTCACCCTCCCGGGCGGAAGCCGCCTCCTCGTGCTCGCCCCGGTGGTGCGGGGGCGGAAGGGCGAATATCGCAAGCTCTTCTTCGACCTCAAGCGCCAGGGCTTCGTGCGGGTGCGGGTCAACGGGCAGGTGCACGAGCTGGGCGAGGAGATCGAGCTCGCGAAGACCAAGAAGCACACCATCGAGGTGGTGGTGGACCGCATCATCGTGCGTGAGGGGCTGGGCACGCGGCTCGCCGACTCCCTCGAGACGGCGCTGCGGCTGGCCGATGGGGTGGCCCAGGTCGAGGTCGTGGACGGGCCCAGCATGCTCTTCTCCGAGCGACTGGCCTGCGCCAAGTGCGGCATCTCGTTCCCCGAGGTGTCGCCGCGCATGTTCTCGTTCAACAACCCCTACGGCGCGTGCCCGGCATGCGGCGGTATCGGCACGCGCTACGAGGTGGATCCACAGAGAATCATCCCGACCGGCAAGCGCTCGCTCAACCAGGGCGCGCTGGCGCCCTGGGCGGGACAGCCCGGCACCGTGTTCAAGCAGACTCTGCAGGTGCTGGCGCGCCGGCATCGCTTCAGCCTCGACACGCCGTGGGACAAGCTGCCGAAGAAGGCGCGCGACGTCATTCTCGATGGTGAGCCCGACGACGGCTTCGAGGGCGTGCTGAAGATCCTGGAGCGCAAGTACAAGGAGACTCTGTCCGAGGACATCCGCGGCGAGATCGAGCACTTCATGACGCTCGGGAACTGTCCCGACTGCGCGGGCTCTCGCCTGCGGCCGGAAGCGCTCGCGGTGAAGGTCGCCCGGCGCTCCATCGCCGACCTCGTGCGCCTGCCCATCAAGGCCGCCGCCGAGTTCTTCGACACGCTCGATCTCACCGAGCGCGAGGTGGCCATCGCGCGGCGGGTGCTCAAGGAGGTGCGCGAGCGGCTGGGGTTCCTCGCCGCGGTCGGCCTGGACTACCTCACGCTCGACCGCGCGGCCGCCACCCTGTCGGGCGGCGAAGGGCAGCGCATCCGCCTCGCCACCCAGATCGGCTCCAGCCTCGTCGGCGTGCTCTACATCCTGGACGAGCCGTCCATCGGGCTCCATCAGCGGGACAACCGCCGCCTCCTCGACACCCTCAAGCGCCTGCGCGACCTCGGCAATACCGTCCTCGTGGTCGAGCACGACGAGGAGACGATTCGCTCGGCCGACTACGTGGTGGACCTGGGCCCCGGGGCGGGCGAGCACGGCGGGCACGTGGTCGCGGTGGGCACGCCGGACGAGATCGTGCACAATCCCGCCTCGCTCACCGGCCGCTTCCTCGCCGGCGTGGAGCGCATCAGCCCGCCCGCGGCGCGCCGTACCCCCAACGGCAAGGCCCTGGTGATCCACAACCCCCGCGAGCACAACCTCAAGGGCATGAGCGTACGGATCCCGCTGGGCATCTTCACCTGCGTGACGGGCGTGTCCGGCTCCGGCAAGTCCACCCTCGTGAACGACATCCTCTACCGCGCCCTCGCCCAGATGCTCCACCGCGCGGGCGACCGGCCGGGCGCTCACGACCGGATCGAGGGCGCGCAGCACCTCGACAAGGTGATCGACATCGATCAGTCGCCGATCGGGCGGACGCCGCGCTCCAACCCGGCCACGTACACGGGCGTCTTCACGCTGATCCGCACGCTGATGGCGCGCACCTCGGACGCCCGCGTGCGCGGCTATCAGCCGGGGCGCTTCTCGTTCAACGTCAAGGGCGGGCGCTGCGAGGCCTGCCAGGGCGACGGCCTCGTCAAGATCGAGATGCACTTCCTGCCCGACGTGTACGTGACCTGCGAGGTGTGCAAGGGCAAGCGGTACAATCGGGAGACGCTCGAGGTCCGCTACAAGGGCAAGAACATCGCCGAGGTCCTGGACATGACGGTGGCGGAGGCGCTGGAGTTCTTCGAGCCCGTACCCGCCATCAAGCAGAAGCTCCGCACCCTGCACGACGTGGGGCTCGACTACATTCGCCTGGGCCAGGCCGCCACCACGCTGTCCGGCGGCGAGGCCCAGCGGGTCAAGCTGGCCACCGAGCTCAGCCGGCGGGCCACCGGGCGGACCCTCTACATCCTGGACGAGCCGACCACGGGTCTACATTTCGCCGATATCCGGCGCCTGCTGCAGGTGCTCAATCAGCTGGTGGAGCAAGGCAACACGGTGGTGATCATCGAGCACAACCTCGACGTGGTGAAGACCGCGGACTGGATTATCGACCTCGGCCCCGAGGGCGGCAACGACGGCGGCCGCGTCGTCGCCACCGGCACGCCGGAAGAGGTGACCCGCCACCCGAAGTCCTACACCGGCCAGTTCCTGCATCGGGCACTGTCAACCGGAGGTGCCAGCGCATGAGACGCACCAAGATCGTGTGTACCATCGGCCCCGCCAGCGCGAGCCGCGAGATGCTCGACCGCATGGTGGCGGCGGGCATGGACGTCGCGCGGCTCAACTTCTCCCACGGCACGCACGAGGAGCACGCCGAGGTCATCCGGACGATTCGGGAAGGGGAGGCGAAGTGGGGCCATCCCATCACGATCGTTCAGGATCTCCAGGGCCCCAAGGTGCGGCTGGGGCGCTTCGTGGGCGGGCAGGCCCTCCTGCTCAACGGCGAGACGTTCACGCTCAGCGCCAAGAGCATCATGGGCACCGACTCCCGGGCCACCCTGTCCCACCCGGAGTTCTTGCCCGTGCTCAAGCCCGGCGATCAGGTCTGGATGGACGACGGGATGATTCAGCTCGTGGTGGAGTCGGCGTCCCCGGAAGAAGCGGTGTGCCGCGTCACCGCGGGGGGCGTGGTCTCCGACCACAAGGGCATCTCGCTTCCGCGCATTCCCGTGCCGGTGGCCTCGCTCACCGAAAAGGACCGTGACGACCTCCGCTTCGGCATCGCCCAGGCCGTCGACTACGTGGCGGTGTCCTTCGTGCGCAACGCCGCGGACATCCAGGAAGTGCGGAAGTTCATCCACGACCAAGGGGCCGATCTGCCGATCATCGCCAAGCTGGAGCGCGCGGAAGTGGTGGGCAACCTGCCCGCCATCCTGCCGCTCGTGGACGCGGTGATGGTGGCCCGGGGCGATCTCGGCGTGGAGGTGCCGCTGGAAGAGGTGCCGGTAATCCAGAAGGAGGTCATCCGGCAGGCCCGGCTCGCCAAGGTGCCGGTGATCGTCGCGACCCAGATGCTCGAGTCGATGGTGCGCCATATCCGGCCCACCCGCGCCGAGGTGACCGACGTCTCGACCGCCATCTTCGACGGCGCCGACGCCACCATGCTGTCGGCGGAGACGGCGACGGGCCGCTTCCCCGCGGAGACGGTGGCGGTGATGGCGCGGATCGCGGAGCGGGCGGAGCGCGCGCTCTCGAAGAGCCCCGCCGACCAGCGGCGCGGCGACCGCGCGGAGCCCTACGGCTTCCCCGAGGCCACGTCGCAGGCCGCCTGCCATGCCGCCCGCGTGCTGCACGCCAAGGCCATCGTGGCCTTCACCCAGTCGGGCTTCACCGCGCGCCTCATCTCCGAGGAGCGGCCGGACGTGCCCATCCTGGCCCTCACGCCCTTCCCCGAGGTGCAGCGCCGGCTCGGCCTCTACTGGGGAGTCGGCTCCCGTCTCATCAGGAAAGTGGAGACCACCGACGAGATGCTGGACGAGATCGAGTCGACCCTGCTCGCGGACGGCGCCGTGCGCAACAACGACGTCCTCGTGATCATCTCCGGCTCGCCCATGTGGGTCACCGGTACCACCAACCTGCTCAAGTTCCACCGCGTCGGCGAACGGAGGTAGCTCGATGGCCTATCAGACGGTGCGCTACGAGGTGAAGGATGCCGTCGCCACCCTCACCCTCGACCGGCCGGACGCGTACAACGCCCTGAACCTGGCGCTGGGTCGCGAGCTGTTCCAGGCCACGCTGGAAGCCGACGAGGACCGCGCCGTGCGCTGCATCGTCATCACCGGGGCGGGGAAGGCCTTCTGCGCGGGCGGCGACGTCAAGGACTTCGCCGAGGCGGGCGACCGGGTCGGCATCGTGATCAAGGAGCTGACCACCTACCTCCACGGCGCGGTGTCGCGCCTCGCGCGGACGCCCAAGCCCGTCATCATGGGCGTCAACGGCATCGCGGCGGGGGGCGGCATGAGCTTCGCCCTGGCGGGCGATCTGGTGGTGGCGACGGAGTCCGCCAAGTTCACCATGGCCTACTCGCGGATCGCCGCGTCGCCCGACGGCTCGTCCTCCTACTTCCTGCCGCGGCTCATCGGGCTCCGGCGCGCGCTCGAGCTGCACTTCACCAACCGCGTGCTGTCGGCGCGAGAAGCGCTGGACTGGGGGCTGGTCAACCGCGTGCATCCCGACGTCGAGTTCCCCGGCGCTCTCGCCGCCCTCGCGCGCGAGCTGGCGAGCGGGCCGACCCTCGCCTACGGGCGCGCCAAGGCGCTCTTCCATCAGTCCACGCAGGAAAGCCTCGAGACGCAGATGGAGCTCGAGGCGCAGGCCATCGCGGCGAGCGGCCACACCGAGGATTTCCGGGCCGGTGTGCGCGCCTTCGCCGCCAAGCAGCCGGTCGCCTTCAAGGGCCGCTGACCTCAGTGCCGTCGGCAAGCTGGGACGACGTCGGCCGCGGCTACCGGGTCTACCGCGAGCTCCCGGTGTGGGGCGGACCACGTCAGCTTCCAAACAATCAAGGCCTTCTCTCGCGTGAGCTCATTCGCGACATCAAGGCCCGCGGGGCGAAGGCCGCGGCCGAGGTGGAGGCGGTGCTGACCCGGCTCACCCAGGAGGGTGTGCTGCCGGATGGGCCGAGCGCGCTCGAGCAGCGGCACGTGGACGCCCTCGGCAAGGTGCGCCTCGGACGCGACACCCTGGCGTCGCTGTGGGAGGCCATCGTCTTCGACCGGGACGCCTACGCGTGCCGCTACTGCGGCCGGACGCCGGCGGCGCTGTTCCAGGCGGAGGGCCGCCGGCGGGCGCTGGCCCTGGTGGTGGACCACTTCCGGGCGCGCGCGACGCACGCGGAAGGGCGCCGCCTCGACAACAGCCTCACCGCCTGCGTGTCGTGCCGGGCCATCAAGGCCGATCTCCCGCGCGATCCGTTCCTGGACGAGCTGCGCTCGCTCGCCGACGCCGTCGCCGCCCGCCGTGCCCGCGAGGGGCAGACGCGCGGCGAGGCCGCCGGATGAGGCGAGGCGCCCCGCGCCTCGCCGCCTGGCTTCTCGGCTCCTTCCTCGTCCTCTCCTGGGTCCTCGGCGTCCACGCTTGGCCGCTGTCGTTCGGGCGCCCCTCCGGTAATCGCGTCGCGGCGGGCAAGGGCACGTTCCCGCGCTGGCAGGCGTTCGGCATCGCCACCGAGGTGCCCATGCGGTGGGTGGTCGCCCTCGATCGCGAGCGGCTCGCCGCGGTGGACCGCGACGGAAGCCTCTGGATCCTGGAAGCCGGCCGGTCGGGGCTGAGCGTGGCCGCCCGCTACGGCGAATCCGTGGGCCCGGAGGCGCCGCCCGCGGTGGTGGCCCTCGACGAGGACCAGCGCGGGCTCGCCCTCATCGGCCGCGACGGCCGGCTCATCCTCTGGAGCGAAGGGGCGCTCCGGAGCTACGACGTGGGGGCGCCCCTGTCGCGCCTGTCCTTTCCGCTGCCGGTGCGTCTGGCCGGCCAGCGCTGGGACGACCTCCTCGCGGTGGCGGCGGACGGGGCGGTGGTCATGATCGCCCGGCTGTCGTCCGCGCCGCGCATCGTGTCCCGCGTGGAGGCGCGCGCGCTGCCCGATGCCCGGATCACCATCGCCGACCTCGACGGCGACGGGATGCCGGAAGCGGTGGTGCTGACCGATCCCACCGAGCGCCACGGCCACGGCGTGCTCGGCGATCGCGTGGAGGCCGCGAGCGTGAGCGTGATCGGCCTCACGCCGTTCGGTCTCTCGCTGCGGAGTCGCCACGTGCTGGCCACGGCGGTGTTCGAGGACCTCGTACCCGTCCTGGCGCACCTGAACGAGGGTGGCCGGCCGATGGTGCTGGTGGCGCGGAGCGCGCCGGAGACGGCGGCGGCGGTGGCGGCGTTGGGATGGCGCGACGGGAGCCTCGTCCCGGTGGCGGAGACCCCGGCGGTCAAGAGTGGGCTCGAGTGGGTGCACGTGATCGGCGCCGCCAATCTGGGCGGCGATGCCACCCCCGAGATCGTGGCGGTCCGCATGCCCCAGCCGGGCGGCGTGCTGACCGCGTACCGGCGCGCGGGCGCGGCCCTCACCGCCGTCGCGCAGGTGCCGGGCTTCGCCTCGCATGCCGCCGGCTTCCGCAATCAGGACCAGGCGCTGCTCGCCGACCTCGACGGCAACGGCCGCCTCGAGGTGATCCTTCCGCGCCAGTCGCGCGTGGCGCTGGCCGCGCTCGAGCTCGAGGCCGGCCGCTGGGTGGAGCGGTGGAGCGTGACGCTGCGGGGTCCCGTCGAGTCGAATCTGGGCGCGGCCGATGTGGACGGCGACGGGCTCCTCGACCTCGTCTTCGCCGACCGGCATACCTTGTACGTCTTCTTCAGCCTCGGCGTAAGATAAGGCCTATGCGCGCGCGCGTTTTCTACCGCCCCGGCTGAAGCAGCTGCGCCAAGACGAAGGAGCTCCTCACGTCTTGGGGGGTCGAGTTCGACCCGGTGAACGTGGAAGGGAACCCCGACGGCCTCGCGGAGTTACGGGCCCTCGGCGTGCCTGGAGTGCCGGCGGTGGCTCTGGGCGGCCGTGTCGTGCACGGCTGGAATCCGCCCGGCTACGCCGCCTTGGTGGGCGTGGACTACCGGCCACCCGTGCAGCTCTCGCCGGCGGACCTGGCGGCGCGTCTGGACCGCATTCTCGCGGCGACGGGGCGCCTCATCCTCGCCCTGCCGCCTGCCGCGCTCGCCCACAAGCCCGCCAAGCGGGACCGCGACCTGCTGAATCTCGGCTTCCACGTGTTCCGCCTCGCCCTGGCCTTCGCGGACGGGATGGACATGGGCGAATTCCCGGAGACGTGGCTGCAGGAGAAGGCGCCGCCCGACTTCGCCGACGGCGCCGCGGTAGTGCGCTACGGCGCGCTCGTGCGCGGCCGGCTCGGCGGCTGGTTCGAGGGTGCCGCGGACAGCGAGTACGCCCGCGTCATCCGCGTGTACTACGGGCCGCAGTCGGGCCACGATCTCCTCGAGCGCACCACCTGGCACGCCGCCCAGCACCTCCGTCAGCTCCATGTGGTCGCGACCGAGCTGGGCGTAGCCCTGCCCGATCCGCTCCCTCTGGCCGACTTCGAGGGCCTGCCGATGCCGGCCAGCCTCTGGTGAGATGAGCCTCATCCCGAAGTCCGAGTTCGTGGGCCTGGAGGGCATCGCCCACCTCTGCACGGGCGGCGAGGCGCCGTGGCTCGCCTCGCACGACGCCGCGACCCGCCGCTTCGGCGCCCTCAAGAGCGGCGGCATGGCGGGGCGCGAGGAGATCTTCCGCGTCTACGCCCGCGCGAAGGGGCGCGTGGCGGCCCGGCTCGGCGTGCCCGCGGCGCGGGTGGCCTTCCTCGCGCATTCGTCGGAGGGGCTCAATCAGGCGGTGCGAGCCGTCGACTGGCGGCCGGGCGACAACGCGGTGTTCGCCGACCTGGAATATCCGTCGCTCGTGTATCCCGTGCTGGGGCTGCGCGATCGCGGCGTGGAGCCGCGCGTGGTGCGCGCCATCGGCCACTACCTCTCGATGGACGCGCTCGCGGCAGCGGTGGACGCACGCACGCGACTCATCCTGGTGAGCCAGGTGAGCTACCTCACCGGCCAGCGCCTGGACCTGGCCCGCTGCGCCGAGTTGGCGCGCTCGCGCGGAGCCTGGCTCGCGGTGGACGCCACCCATGCCTTCGGCGTGGTCCCGGTGCCCGCCGGGGTCTGCGACTTCGTGGTGTCGTCCTGCTACAAGTGGCTGCTCGCCACGCACGGCGTGGGCGTCTTCGCCTACGATCCGGCGCGGGTGGGGGAGCTGGCGCCGGCGACGCTCGGCTGGCACAGCGTGGGGCGGCGGCTCGGCTCCGCGGATCCTCTCGCGATGCCGCTGCGCGAGGACGCCGCGCGCCTGGAGGCGGGGAATCCGGCGCTGCTGCCCGTTTTCGTCCTCGACAACGCGCTCGCGCGCACCGAGGCGCTGGATCCGGCGGTCGTCGAGCGCCATGCGCAGACGCTGGGCGCCGCGCTGATCGCAGGATTGCTCGAGCGGGGCCGGAAGGTCATCACCCCCGAGGCGCCCGCGGAGCGGGCGGGCAATGTCTGCTTCCTCGAGGATGACGGCGCCGGCTTGGCCTCGCGCCTGGCGCAACGGGGCGTCCTCGTCTGGGGCGGCGACGGGCGCATCCGCGTCTCCGCGCATCTCTACAACGACGCGGCGGACGTGGACGCATTCTTCGCCGCGCTCGACGCCGTCGCCTAGAGCCTAGGGCAGGGCCGCGACGACGCGGACCCCGTAGTCGGCGTAGCGCAGGGCGGGCGGCAGGGACGAGCGTCCCGCCACCGGCGTCCACGGATCCTGATGTCGCCACGCTCCGCCGCGCGAGGCGCGGCGCGTGTCGTCACCGTCCAGGCACCACTCGTGGCAGACGCCGGACAGGGCGAAGAGCCCGAGCGGGTTGGCCTTGCCCTCGGTGACGCGGGGCGGCCGGTCGAAGCGCCCGGTGCCCGGGTGCGCGTGCCCCCAGGGAAAGCGCGCGCTCGGGACGCCGCCTCGCGCCGCATGCTCCCACTGCGCCTCGGTCGGCAAGGTGTGGCGGCGCCCCCTCGCCGCGGTCAGCCAGTCGCAGAACGCGACGGCGTCGTGCCAGGACACCCCGACGACGGGCTGCTCGGGATCGGCGTAGTCGGGATGCGTCCACCAGGGGGGCGGCGGCGCCCCCGCGGCGGCGAGGAAGGGCGCGTAGTCGGCGTTGGTGACGGGACAGCGGCCGATGACGAAGCCCTCCAGCCAGACGCGACCGCCGTCTCCCTCGAGCCAGCCCGCGGGCACCTCCACCAGCTCCACGTCTCCGAGTATAATGGCCCCCGCCATGCGATTCGCGGAGCGGATGTCGCGGCTGGGGACGGAGTCGGCCTTCGAGGTGCTGGCCCGGGCGAAGGCGCTCGAGCGCCAGGGCAAGGAGATCGTGCACCTCGAGATCGGCGAGCCCGACTTCGACACGCCCGTGCACATCCGCGAGGCCGCGAAGCGGGCGCTCGACAGCGGGGCCACGCATTACGGTCCGGCCGCGGGCCTGCCCGAGCTGCGCGAGGCCATCGCCAAGGATGTGGGGGCCACGCGGCAGCTCCCGGTGGACCCCGACGAGATCGTCGTCACGCCCGGCGCCAAGCCGATCATGTACTTCGTCATCACGGCCCTCGTGGATCCGGGGGACGAGGTGATCTACCCCAATCCGGGCTTTCCCATCTACGAATCCGTCATCAACTTCGTGGGCGGCAAGGGCGTGCCGATTCCCCTCCGGGAGGAGTCGGGCTTCGGCTTCGACCTGGAGGTCTTCGAGCGGAAAGTCTCCGCGAAGACGCGGCTCATCGTCATCAACTCGCCCCAGAACCCCACCGGCGGCGTGCTCGAGAAGGACCAGCTCGGACGCATCGCGGAGGCGGCGCGAAAGTACCGCATCCCGGTGCTCGCCGACGAAATCTACAAGTCGTTCCTCTACGACGGCGAGTTCGCTTCCATCACCGCCTTTCCCGGCATGAAGGACCTCACCATCATCCTCGATGGCTTCTCGAAGTCGTACGCCATGACGGGCTGGCGGCTCGGCTACGGGGTGATGCCGCGTGACCTCGCCGACCACGTGGCGCGGCTCATGGTGAACTCCAACTCCTGCACGGCTGCCTTCACCCAGTGGGCGGGCATCGCCGCGCTGCAGGGCGACCAGCAGCCGGTGCACGCGATGGTGGCGGAGTTCAAGCGCCGGCGCGACATCATCGTGGGCGGGCTCAATGGGTTGCCCGGGGTCACGTGTCGCTCGCCGCGCGGCGCCTTCTACGTCTTCCCCAACGTGACGAAGCTGGGGCGCCCTTCGGCGGAGATCGCCGGCCTGCTCCTCAACGAGGCGGGCGTGGCGGTGCTGGGCGGCTCCGCGTTCGGCGAGTACGGCGAGGGCTACCTGCGCCTGTCCTACGCCAACTCCGAGGCCAATATCCGCAAGGCTCTGGAGCGGATGCGTCCCGTGCTCGCGCGCCTCGCCGGCTGATCGCCTCGAGCGTGCTCGCCGTCTTCCTGCGGGGCCTCGCCATCGGCTTCTCCATCGCCGCGCCGGTCGGGCCGATCGGCCTCCTTTGCATCCGGCGCACGCTGGCGCACGGGCGCGCGGTGGGCTTCGTCTCGGGGCTGGGGGCCGCCACGGCGGATGCGCTCTACGGCGCCCTCGCCGGCTTCGGGCTTACCGCGCTCTCGAGCTTCCTCGTGCGCTGGCAGGCGCCGATGCGGCTGGTCGGTGGGGCCTTTCTCTGTTACCTCGGCGTGCGCACCTTCCTGGCGCGCCCGGCGTCGAGCGAGGCGCCGCGGGAAAGCCCCGGCGGGCTCGCCGGCGCCTACGTCTCCACGCTCGGGCTCACCCTCGCCAACCCGTCGACGATTCTCTCCTTCGTGGCGATCTTCGCGGGGCTGGGGCTGGGGACCGCCCCGGCCGGGGTGGGGGACTACGGCGGCGCGGCGACGCTGGTGGCCGGCGTCTTCATCGGCTCCGGCCTCTGGTGGCTGATCCTCAGCGGCATCACCAGCGCATTCCGCGGACGCCTCACGCCCGCGGCCATGCGCTCGGTGAACCGTCTGTCGGGGACGATCCTGGCCGGCTTCGGCCTAGCCGCGCTGTTCGCGCGCTGACTCGTAGCGCCGCGCGGCCACGTCCCAGTTCACGTTCTCCATGAAGGCCTCGACGTACTCTTTCCGCCCGCTCGCCCCGTGGTCGACCATGAAGGCGTGCTCCCAGACGTCCATGACGAGGATGGGAGCCCAGCCGGCGGGGTGCCCGATCTCGTGGTCGCCGATCCACCAGTTGAAGAGCTGGTTGGCGGAGCGGTCGAAGTAGAGGATGGCCCAGCCGACCCCGCGGATCTGACCGGTCGCCGCGAAGTCCGCGCGCCAGTCATCCACGGTCTTCCAGCCCGCGCCCAGGGTCTGGGCGAGGCCGGTGCGAGGCCCGAGCTGCGTGCCCGCCTTCAGGTTCTCGAAGTAGTACTCGTGGAGCACCATCCCGTCGAGCTCGAAGGCGGCCCGGCGCTTGAGCTCCGCCCAGTGGCGCGATCCGCGCTCGGCCTGGCCGACCTCCCCGACGAGCTCGTTGGTGTTCTTGACGTAGCCCTCGTAGAGCTTCCAGTGCTGGTCGATCTGCTCGTCCGAGATGCCCTTGAGGCGATGCGGCTTGATCGATTCGCGTACGGAATACGACATGGCAGGTCTCCTAGACGGGCGGCCCGACGGCGCTTCGCGCGCGGTCGAGCAGCGCCCGGACGGCGGGGCTCATGCTGAGCCCCGCACCGTAAGCGTAGTAGTGGCCTAAGCCCCCCTCGTCGAGACGGGCAAGCAGGCTCTCTCCATCGGGCGAGCGCACCAGCAGCAGACCGTGCTGCGCGCGACAGCCGGCCGGCCCGCAGCCGCTCACCGCCACGTACTCGGCGTCGTTGGTGCGAACCATCCGCACCGGATCGCCGCTCGCGAAGAACGACGAGGCGGGCGCGCGCAGGCGGTGACCCGGCTCGAGCGCCCAGTCCGGGCCGAAGAGGGCGCGGATCTTGGTCGCGAGCGCGGAGTTGGTCAAGACCTCGGCGGCGGTGGCCCCGAATTGCCGGGCCCGACCATCCGCCCCGTCCACCTGGACGATGGGCGGCGTCGGGGCGTCGGCTGGCGGCGCGGTGACGCACGCCGCGCCCACCAGGGCCACCGCCGCGAGGAGCAGGCTATGGCGGAACCTCACGATCGGCTCGTCAAATCGGTCGACGCCCCTGGATCACCCGAACCAGGATGACGACTACTGCGGCCACGAGCAGGATGTGGATGAATCCGCTGAGGGTGTACGAAGTCACGAGTCCCAGTGCCCAGAAGATCAGCAATAGGACGGCAATCGTCTCGAGCATCGTTGGCTCCTCCTTGTCGGCGTTATCAGGCAAGCCCCGTGCCGGGTACGCGCGAGCGCGGAGACGCGCAGTTTGACGGCAACTTCCGCGCGGAAGGCCCGCGCGGCATGAATAATCGGCGTGGGGAGAAAGTACCCGCGCATGGACAAGAGGGACCCCGGTGGTGAAGAATGAGAGGCCATGCCGACCGTCGCCGACCTTCTCGTCGCGGGATTGCGCCGGGCCGGCGTGCCCCGTTTCTTCGGCGTCCCCGGCGGCGGCTCCAACCTCGAGATCCTCGAGGCCGCGCGCGTGCAGGGGCTTCCGTTCGTGCTTGCCCATCAGGAATGGGCGGCCTGCATCATGGCCGCGGTGACCGGTGAGCTCGCGGGCAGCCCCGGGGCGGCGCTCTCGACGCTGGGGCCGGGCGTCACCGCCAGCGCCACCGGGCTCGCCCACGCGCGTCTGGATCGGTCGCCCATGATCTATCTGAGCGACCGGCACCCGGCATCCGCGCTGGCCTTCACCACGCATCAATGGCTCGATCATGGGGCGCACCTGGGCGCCATCGTGAAGGGGACGGTGACGGTGAGCCGCGATTCGGCGAGCCACCGGGTGGCGCACGCCGCGCAGCTCGCCCTGGCAGAGCCGCGCGGCCCCGTACACCTCGACGTGCCCGCGGACGTGACGGGCCAGGAGGCGCTGCCGGTCGCCGCGAACCCCGTGCCCGCGCCCCCCGCGCGCCCGGCCGACTCCGCGCTCGATCAGGCGGCGGCCCTCATCCGGGGCGCGCGCCGTCCGGTCGTGATCGCGGGCCTCGGCTGCCGGCTCACCGACACCAAGTGGCTGCGCGCCTTCTGTGAGGCGCTGCCCGCGCCCCTCCTGACGACGTACAAGGCCAAGGGGGCGCTGCCCGACCTGCATCCGCTCGCGATGGGGGTCTTCACGGGCGGCGCGCTGGAGGAGCCGTTCGTTCGCCAGGCCGACCTCATCATCGCTTTCGGCCTGGACCTGGTGGAGCTGATCCCGCGCGCGTGGCCGTATCAGGCGCCGGTGCTCAATCTCACCCGCTGTCCCGCCGATGCCGCGGCGCTGGCCGCGCCCGGGGGCGGCGCCTACTTCCGGCCGGCCGCCGAGGTCGTGGGCGATCTCGGCGCCATCCTCGAGGAGCTGGCGCCGCGCCTGGCCTCCACCACCGCGGCGGACTGGGACGTGGCGGCGGTGGACCGCTGGCGGCGCGAGCGCCGCGCCGCGCTGGAGGTGCCCGTGCCGGGGCTGGCGCCGCATCGCGTGGCGCAGCTCACGCGCGAGTCCCTGCCCGCCGGCGCCATCGCCACCGTGGACGCGGGCGCCCACATGTTCCCCGTCACCGCGTACTGGGATGCCCTCGAGCCCGGCGAGTGCCTCATCTCCAACGGCCTGGCGACCATGGGCTTCGCGCTGCCCGCGGCGATCGCCGCCCAGCTCCACCATCCCGACCGTCGCGTGGTGTGCCTTACCGGGGACGGCGGCCTCATGATGGTGGCCGCCGAGCTCGAGACGGTGGCGCGGCTCCGGCTGCCCCTCGTCATCGTGGTCTTCGACGACCAAGCGCTCTCGCTCATCGAGGTGAAGCAGGAGCAGCGCGGACTCGCGGGCGCCTCCATGCGCTACGCCGGCCCGGACTTCCCCGCGCTCGCGCGGGCCTTCGGCATTCGCGCGTGGATCGCGGAGGACGAGGAGTCGTTCCGAAACGCGCTCTTCGCCGCCCAGGCCACCGCGGAGCCCGCCCTCATCGACGCGCGCATCGACGCCTCCGGCTATCGCCGCACGCTGGAGATCGTCCGTGGCGCCCCCGCCCGCTGAGGTACACTGCGCGCATGGGATTCCTCTCGGCGGCGGACGAGCAAGCGGTGCGTCAGGAGTTCGCGAAGCTCACCGGCCCGGTCAAGGCGGTGGTCTTCGCCGCCGAGCTCGGTGACGAGACGCACCAGCAAACGGTGGCGCTGGTGAAGGAGGTCGCGGCGCTGTCGGACGCGATCTCCGTGGAAGTGCTGAACCCACACATCGACCGCGAGCGCGCCGCGGCCTACGGCATCGAGCTGGCGCCCGCCATCGTGGTCGAGGGCGCCGCCGACTACGGCATCCGCTTTCTCGGCATCCCCGCCGGCTACGAGTTCGCGAACCTCATCGACTCGATCATCGTGGCCTCCACCGGGGAGCCCGCGGTGAGCGCGGCCACCAAGGCGGCGCTGGACGGCCTCACCGAGGACGTCACGATCAAGGTCTTCACGACCCCCACCTGACCCCATTGCCCCCGGGCCGTGCGCCTGGCGCAGCACATGGCAGTGGCGGCGACGCGAGTGCGGGCCGAGTGCATCGAGGCCACCGAGTTCCCCGAGCTCTCGCAGCGCTATCGAGTGATGGCGGTGCCCAAGATCGTGATCAATGACCGCGTCCAGTTCGAGGGGGCGCTACCCGAGGCGCAGTTCCTCTCTGCGGTGCTGCAGGCGGTGGCGCCGCCCGACCCGGAGAGCCCGCCGGCATGACCGGCGATCTCGCGCAGGCGCTCGGGATCCTGATCGCCCTCCTGCTCGGCGTGGGCGTGGTGGTGCCGCGGCTCATGGGCAAGGGGGGCTTCTGACGCCTCGCCGGACTGTGCTCCCGTGAGGAGCCGCCGTCTGACGCCGAGAGGCGTGGCGGTCCACCCGCCCAGGGCTGACGCCGGCCTCCTCTTCACCTACGGCACCCTCATGCGCGGCCTCCCGCTCCACGGCCTCCTCGCCGGCCGCGCGGCGTTCGTGGGCGAGGGCACCGTGGCCGCGCGCCTGATCGATCTCGGCCGCTACCCCGGGGCCGTTCCCGACGGCGGCGCCACGCTCCGTGGCGAAGTGTACCGGCTCGACGACCCTGCGCGGTGGAGGGTGCTGGACTCCGCCGAGGGTCCCCAGTATCATCGCAGCCGGACTATCGTGATGATGGGCAGGCGGTCGATGCCCGCCTTCATCTACTGGTACCGAGGGCCGCTCGACCGGGGCGTGCCGGTTCCTGGTGGCGACTGGCGGGAGCACGCACCCGCGCGTTCCATTCACCGCAGCGAGACTGTCTAGGAGGCCGCCGATGCCGCTGGAAGCCGCGCAGGTCATCAAGGACGACCAGGAGCACCTCATCCATCCGCTCCATCACCCGAGCGAGCACCTCGAGCCGATGGTCTACGTGCGCGGCCGCGGCGCCATGGTTACCGACATCCAGGGCCGCGAGTACATCGACGGGCTGGCCGGCCTCTGGAACGTGAACGTCGGGCATGGACGCGAGGAGCTGGGCAAGGCGGCGGCCGCGCAGATCGGCGAGCTCGCCTACTATTCCTGCTACACGGGCTCCAGCAACCTCCCCGCGGTCGAGCTGGCCGACAAGCTCATCGACCTCGCCCCCAAGAACATGCAGGCGGTGTTCTTCACCTCCGGCGGGGCCGAGTCCAACGAGTCGGCGTTCAAGACCGCGCGGTTCTACTGGAAGGCCAAGGGCAAGCCGGACAAGACCAAGATCATCGCGCGCTTCAACGCGTACCATGGCGTCACCCTGCAGGCGATGAGCGCCACCGGCATGTCCGCCTACTGGAAGATGTTCGAGCCGCGGGTGCCGGGCTTTGTCCACATCCCGACCTGCTACCCCTATCGGCAGGAGGGCGCCAAGCCCGGCGAGACGGCGGGCCAGACGGCGGCGCGGCTGCTGGAAGAGGCGATCCTGCGCGAGGGGCCCGACACGGTGGCCGCCTTCATCGCCGAGCCCATCCACGGCGGCGGCGGCGTGATCTATCCCACCGACGATTACTTCCCCCTCGTGCGCCAGGTCTGCGACCGGCACCAGGTGCTCTTCATCGCCGACGAGGTCATCACCGGGTTCTGCCGTACCGGCCGCTGGTTCGCGATGGAGCACTGGAACGTGAACCCCGACATCCTTTCGTTCGCCAAAGGCGTGTCCTCCGGTTATCTCCCCCTCGGGGGCATCATGGTCTCCAAGGCGATCAAGGAAGCCATGGACACCGTGAAGGTGGAAGACCGCTGGATGCACGCCTACACGTACTCGGGGCATCCCACGTGCTGCGCGGTAGGCATCGCGAACCTCGCGATCATGGAGCGCGAGCGGCTGTGGGAGCGGGCCGCCGTCATGGGCAAGCGCCTGCACGACGGGCTCCACGCCGCCTTCGACGATCACCCGAACCTGGGCGACATCCGCTCGGGCAAGGGGCTCCTCGCCGCCGTCGAGCTGGTCGAGGACAAGGCCACCAAGAAGATGTTCGACCCGGACAAGAAGATCGGCCCGCGCCTCATGCAGGAGATGACCAAGCGCGGGCTCGTCACGCGGGCGCGCCTGGAGAACATCTTCTTCTCGCCGCCGCTCGTCATCAGCGAGCAGCAGCTGGACCGCATGATCTCGATCACCCGCGACGCCGTGAAGGCGGTGACGGGCAAGTAGGCCCCGCCATGACGGGCGACCGCGCCTTCCACGGCGTCATCCCGGCGATGGCGGTGCCGTTCCGGGACGACTGGAAGCTCGACGGCGAGGGGCTCGGCCGCTTCGCCCGGTGGCTCGCCGGCTGCCGCGGCGTCACCGCGGTCATGACCAACGGCCACACCGGTGAGGTGGGCTCACTCCTGCCGGAGGAGCGGGCGGAGGTCACGCGCATCGTGGCGGACGCGGTGCGGGGGCGGGTGCGGGTCATCTCCGCGGTGTGCTCGGAAGGGACGTTCGAGGCGATCGAGCACGCGAAGGCGGCCGCGCACGCCGGCGCCGACACCGTGGACGTGATGCCGTGCCACATGTGGCTGCGCTTCGGTGTCAAGGAAGACGCGGTGTACGAGTACTTCAAGGCCATCGGCGCGGAGAGCGGGCTCGACGTGATCGTGCACGTCTATCCCGCCAACACCAAGGTCTCCTACTCGACGCGGCTCATGGCCCGCCTCGCCGCGCTGCCACAGGTGAAGGGCTTCAAGATGGGCGAGCGCGACCTCGGCAAGTACGAGCGCGACATCCGGGTCCTGCGCGCGGACGCGCCGCACGTGTCTCTGCTCAACTGCATGGACGAGTATCTCTTCCCCACCTTCGTCCACCGCATGGACGGCACCCTGGTGGGGTGCGCCAGCCTCATTCCCGAGCTGACGTGCGATCTGCTGGAGGCGATGCAGGCCGACGATCTGACGCGGGCGCGCCGGATCAACGACCTCATCTGGCCCGTCAAGGAGGCGGTGTACGGGGCCGGGGAGCCCTCCGGTGACGCCCATGCCCGGATGAAGGAGGGCATGGCGATCCGAGGTCTCTTCCGGAGCGCGCTCGTGCGTCCGCCCGTGCTGCGCCCGTCCCCCGAGGAGGTCGCGCAGATGCGCGCCGCCCTCGAGGCGAGCGACGTCCCGCCCGTTTCCCTCTAGCCGGCTCCCGACCGGATCAGTCGTAGAGGTGGCAGGCCACGAGCCGGCCGCCGCTCGTCTTCAGCGCCGGCTCCTCGGTGGCGCAGCGCTCCATCGCGTGGGGACAGCGCGTGTGGAAGCGGCAGCCGCTCGGGGGGGCCAGCGGGCTCGGCACCTCGCCGGCGAGCACGATCGTCTCGCGCGTCTCGTCGAGGTCGATGGGCAGCGCCGCCGCGAAGAGCGCCTGCGTGTACGGATGCCGAGGCGCCAGCGCCACCGTGTCCGCTTCGCCCCACTCCACGATCTGACCGAGATACATCACCGCGATCGTGTGGCTCATGTGCGCGACGGCGGCGAGATCGTGGGCGATGAAGAGATAGGCGACGTCGAGGCGCTTCTGCAGGTCCCGCAGGAGATTGAGGATCTGCGCGCGGATCGATACGTCGAGGGCCGAGACGGGCTCGTCGAGCACGATGAGGCGGGGGGACAGGGCGAGGGCGCGCGCAATGGCGATGCGCTGACGCTGCCCGCCGGAGAACTCGTGCGGGAAGAGATCGGCGGACCGCTCCGGGAGCCCGACCAGGTCGAGCAGCTCCTGCACGCGCCGGCGCCGTTCGGCCGCGGTGGCCGGTTCGTTGATGACCAGCGGCTCGGCGATGATCCCGCCCACCCGCATGCGCGGATCGAGCGAGGCATAGGGATCCTGGAACACCGCCTGGATCGACCGCCGGTAGTGTCGGCGCGTCGCGCGATCGAGGCGGGTGATGTCCTGCCCGTCGAAGCGGAGGGCTCCGGCGGTGGGCCGTTCGAGCCCGAGCACGAGCTTCGACGTCGTCGTTTTGCCGCAGCCCGACTCGCCCACGAGCCCGAGGGTGGTGCCGCGGTCGATGCGGAAGGAGATGGAATCCACCGCGCGCACGAGCGTGGTCGACCACCCGAGCATCCCGCGGCGCACGGGGAAGTGTTTGGTCAGGCCGGCGGCCTCGAGGAGGGGAGCGCGGGGCGCCGCCGTCGTCATGCCGGGGCGTGGCGCCAGCAGGCGCTGACCTGCCCCGGCGCGACCGGGAATTGCGGCGGGACCTCCGCGCGGCAGCGGTCCATCACGTGCGGGCAGCGGGGGGCGAATGCGCAGCCGCCGGGCAAGCGCGCCAGGTCGGGCGGCTGACCCTCGATGGCGGTGAGCCGCTCGCGCCGGTCGCCGAGCCGCGGGATGGACTCCAGGAGCGCCTGGGTATAGGGATGGGCGGGCGACTTGAAGATCTGCCGCACGGGGCCCGTCTCGACGATGCGGCCCGCGTACATCACCGCGACGCGATCGCAGATGCGCGAGACGATGCCCAGGTTGTGCGTGATGAAGATCATGGCCAGCCGGTGCCGGTTCTGCAGCTCCTGCAGGAGGGCCAGATATTGCGCCTGGATGGTGAGGTCGAGGCTGGTCGTCGGCTCGTCGGCGATGAGCAGGCGCGGCGGCGCGGCGATCGCCATCGCCCCCACCACGCGCTGGCGCATGCCGCCCGACATCTGGAACGGGAAGGCGCGGAGCCGGGCCCCGGGCGAGGGGATGCGCACCGCGCCGAGGAGGGCGGTTGCGCGCTCGGTGAGCCGGCGGCCGCGGAGGCCGTGGTAGAGCGCCACCGGCTCCCGCACCTGCATCCCGACGGAGAAGACGGGGTTCAGCGAGCTCATCGGGTCCTGCAGGATCATGGCGATCTTCCGCCCGCGGATCTGCTGCATCTCGCGCTCGCGCTTGGGTACGAGGTCCTCGCCGTCGAGCAGCACCGCCCCGCCGGTGATCCGCGCCGCCGGCCGTGGGATCAGGCGCACCACGCTCAAGCACGTCATGCTCTTGCCCGAGCCCGACTCGCCCACCAGCCCCAGCGTCTCGCCCTCGCCTACGGTGAAGGACACGCCGTCGACCGCCCGGATCGTCCCCCAGCGGGTGACGATGTGGGTGTGGAGGTCGCGAACCTCGATGACGGGCGCGGGCACGGGCGGGAGCCGGCTCAGAGTTGCCGGAGCTTCGGGTCGAGCGTGTCGCGCAGCCAGTCCCCGAGCACGTTGAAGGCCAGCACCACCAGCAGGATCGCGAGGCCCGGCAGGCCCGACGCCCACCAGGCGCTCGTGACGAACTCCCGCCCCTCCGCGATCATCGAGCCCCAGGCCGGGGTCGGCGGCGGGATGCCGGCGCCGAGGAAGGACAGCGATGCCTCGACGATGATCACGTAGCCCACCTGGAGCGTCACGAGCACGACCAGCGTATTGAGGGTGTTGGGCAGGAGATGGCGCGTGATGATGCGCCAGGCCCCCGCGCCCGCGATGCGGGCCTGTGCGATGAAGTCCAGGCCCATCAGCGTGAGGACCTGGCCCCGGATCACGCGCGCGTAGCGGGCCCACAGGATGACGGCGATCGCCACCACCACGTTGGTGAAGCTGGGCCCCACCGTGACCGCGAGGATCAAGGCGAGCAGGATGACCGGGAACGACATGGTGGCGTCGGTGACGCGCATGAGGACGGCGTCCGTGCGGCCCCCGTAGTAACCCGCCACGAGGCCCACCGCCGCACCGAAGGCGCTGGCGAGGAGCACGGTGACGACGCCGGCGGCGAGGGACACGCGCGAGCCCCAGATGATGCGCGAGAGGATGTCGCGGCCGAGCCGGTCGGTGCCGAGCAGATGCGCGGTGGAGCCGCCCTCCATCCACACCGGCGGCTTGAAGCGGTTCCGGAGCGACTGGTCCAGGGGATTGGCGGGGCTGAGCATCGGCGCGAGGATCGCGACGAGCACGAAGAGGCCGATGATGCCCAGGGACAGCACGGGCAGGCGGCGGCGGCGTGGCTCCGCCGCGGCCGCGGCGGCGCGCTCGGGGATCGCCAGCGTCCCGGCGGCCCGCTCCGCGCTCACGGGATCAATGCCCACCGGCGTCACCGCGCATAGCGGATGCGGGGGTCGATCAGGGCGTAGAGGCAATCCACGCCGAGGTTCACGACCGCGACGATGGCGGCGGTCGTGAGGACCACTGCCTGGATCACGGGAAAGTCACGCGAGCTGATGCCGTCGTAGGCGAGGCGCCCGAGGCCCGGCCAGGCGAAGACCGTCTCCACCACGATCGCGGTCGTCACGAGGATCGAGAAGTAGATGCCGGCGAAGGTGACCACCGGGACGAGCGCGTTTCGCAGGGCGTGAAGCCAGATGACCCGGTACTCCACCACGCCCTTGACGCGGGCGAGCTTGACGTACTCCGAGTCGAGCACCTCCAGCATGCCCGAGCGGAGCAGGCGCATCAGCCCCGCCACCACGAACCAGCCCAGGGTGAAGCCCGGCAGGACATAGCTCGACCAGCCGTCGATGCCGCCCGCGGGCAGCCACTGCCAGCGCCCGCCCACGAACTCCACGAGCACGATGGCGACCCAGAAGGTGGGGAGCGACTGGCCGAGCACGGCGATCACCTGCGCGGTGCGGTCGACGCCGGTGCCCTTCCACACCGCGGCCAGGATGCCGAGGGGAAAGGCGAACGCCAGGGACACGCCCATGGCGAAGGCGGCCAGGCGAATCGAGTTGGGGAGCCGCTCCTGGATGAGCTCCATGACGGGTCGGCGCGCGCGCAGCGAGGTGCCGAAGTCGCCGGTCACCGCCCTCCCGACGAAGGACAGGTACTGCTCGATGTATGGCCGGTCAAGTCCGAGGTACTGCCGCGCGTTGGCATAGTCCTCCGCCGTCGCCGACATGGGAAGGATCATGTGCAGGGGATCGCCGGTCGTCCGCGCCAGCACGAACACCACCACCGTCAAGATAGCCAGCGCCGCCAACGACTGCAGCAGCCGAGAGAGAATGAACCGAATCACGAACAGCCCGCCCGAATCAAGCTGACGGGAGGGGTGGAGGAGCGCAGGGGGCGGGGCGCACGCTCGCGGCGAATGCCGTACTGAGCAAGCGAGTGTGTGCCCCGCCCCCTGCGCTCCTCCACCCCGCGCCCGCTACTTGGATGACGCGAGCTCGTCGATGTACAGGTCGTACATGACGCTGCCCGGATTCCACTTGCCGAGCTTCTTCGACGCCGCGTACGGGGAGTGGATGTAGACCACCGGCACCCCGTAGTGCTCGCTCCGCAGCCGCGTGAAGATGTTCCGCATGAGCGAGTTGATCTTCTGCTGATCGGTCTGGCGCATGACCTGCGCGATCATGCCGTCGACCTCGGTGTCGGCGACGGTGTCGGTCATCTTGGACGGCGTGTAGGCCTGCTTCTCCAGCAGCGCGTACGTGCCGATCCAGTCTCGGTTGGCGATGTTGTAGTAGCCAGTCGCGCCGGGCGCCTTCCGGTCGATCCAGAGCTTCCGGAAGGCCGGATAGTCCACCGGAATCAGCTTGGGCTTCACGCCGATCTTCTCCCAGTACCCGGAGACCGCCTCGGCGAAGGCCTTGCCCTCGGGGAAGCCGGGCAGCTGGAAGGCGTGCATGTCGAGGGCGAAGCCGTTGGGCAGGCCCGCCTCGGCGAGGAGCTTCTTCGCGCGGGCGGGGTCGTAGGCGTACGCCATCTCGGGCGTGACCTTGAAGCCGACGTCCTTGAATGACCACGACAGGCCGAAGGGAATCGCCGCCGGCTCCGCCCGGCCCCCGAAGATGGACTGGGCGATCTCGTTGCGATCGATGGCGATGTTGAGGGCCTCGCGGACGCGCTTGTCCTTCATGGGCGCCACCCAGCCGTCGGGGCCGAGCACGAACCACATGTGCACGAGCGCCTCGTCCTTGCGGAGGTGGATGGGGAAGCCCTCCTTCTCGAGCTCCTTCACCCGCTCACGGCTGATGTCCGTCACGTCCACCTCGCCGCGCCGAAGGAGCGCGATGCGGGTGGTCTCCTCCGGCACCAGCTTGAACGTGATGTTCTTGTACTTAGGCGTGCCGATCCGCCAGTGCGAGTCGACCGCGGTCAGCTTGATGTGGGAGCCGACGACCTGCTCCACGAACTTGTACGGGCCGGTGCCGACCGGCTTGCGGGCGAACACATCGTCCCCGTTCGCCTCGAGATACTTCTTGGGCAGCACCATCCCCTCGGTCGA
>Ga0075421_100000474_pt1 | contig 42050 bp, 33 predicted proteins | sample SoiMetdeltSBSDD5_FD_75292 | JGI IMG/M metagenome (GOLD analysis project Ga0075421, IMG submission 75292) | Bulk soil microbial communities from a Populus tree surrounding site in Tennessee, USA - Soil MetaG P. deltoides SBSDD5 | ecosystem: Environmental > Terrestrial > Soil > Tree plantation... | reverse complement strand
GCCATGCGGCGAGACTTGGATCGGGGCTTCGCTCGCTTGCGACGCCGACCCGATTTGCTGTTGAGTTTTGTGCATGAAGCCGGCTTACCTGTTAGGCAACTTTGGTTAACCTGAATAATAAAGTCTTATCTAGAAAGAATTTTTACGGAAATGCAATTTCTAGCTAACAGTCGTTTGGCTCTTCAACACCTAGTTGAGAAGTACAAGGTAAGATGTGAAAACTATGACTGGAAGGGTATGGCAGATATGATTCAAAGGCATACTCAACAGGTAGCCGAGGAGGCAAAGGAACACGCTCGGTTTGAATTTGAGGAGCTACTGACATTACACTTCGCACGCTACTTGCATGATAACGGATATACTGTTCACTATACTCCGCGTGATGGTGTACATGAACCGGATTTGCTAGGAAATCTCTCTAATGAGCTTGAGCCAATTGTGGTAGAAGCAAAAGTAGTAGGTCAGAGATATGGCAAAAGTCAAAGTACTTCTTGGATAATGAAAGGGCTTCGCGCTTTGCTAGCCTATCTTGAAAAGTATTACAATGATTATGGAGTCAAAGATGGTTACTTGATAGTTTTCAGACTAGGTGATGAAAAGTCTCCGATGTATATCTTTGATGAACACGAATGGGTAGTTGGTCGGTTCACAATTGTTCCAAAAATTATTAACATCGGCCAAGTAAATAAAACAGATCCACCAATCCTTATCAAAAAGGAAGACCTCCTTCTCAATCAAAATACATAATTGGGCCAATCTCGACCATGATTGACACCATCAAAATCATCGCTATATGCGTTCATGACCAAGCGAAGGCTTTGGCCTTCTACACGAAAAAGTACTGATGCGAAGGACTCGTAAAAGAATAAGCGCGCACTTTTTGATAACGTCATTCCCGCTTGCGCGGGAGTGACAATGCTCTGGCAAAACTGCGGAGTTCTACTTTTACAAGCCTAAGTTCGTGCGTAACAATCTCCTTGCTGAATCGTTTCAAATCTCCGTGTAATCAGTGTAATCCGTGGTTCCAAAAGGGAGGAAACAACTCATGAGTCCTCAGACAACCACCAAACGCAAAGCGCGTCCTGCTTCTCGTCCAGCGCGTAAAGATAAAACAAAAGTCATCCTCCTCGTCGGCACACGCAAGGGCGCGTTCATCTTTCAAAGTGATCGCGCGCGCAAAAAGTGGAAAATGACCGGGCCGCACTTCGCGGGCTGGAGCGCGCATCACCTCAGCCTCGATCTGCGCCAAGGACCGCCGGGCATCCTCTTCGCCGCGCTCAATCATGATGTGTACGGCGCGAACATCCACCGCTCGCTGAACTTGGGCGAAACCTGGCAAATGGCGCACGGCCCAAGTTTCCCCGAAGGCTCGGGCCGCACCGTCAAGCGCGTGTGGCGCGTGGAGCCGGGGCACGCCGACCGCCCAAACGAAGTCTGGGCCGGTGTTGATCCCGCCGCGCTGTTCAAGAGCGAAGACGGCGGCCATAAGTGGGCGCCCGTCCCCGGCCTCAACGATCACCCAACACGTGAGCAACACTGGAGCCCCGGCGCGGGCGGATTGATCCTGCACTCCATCCTCCCGCATCCCACCGATCCGAACACGCTGCACGTCGCGATCTCAGCCGCCGGCGTTTTCCAAACGACCGACGGCGGCGAATCCTGGACGCCGAAGAATCGCGGGACGCGCGCCTGCTTCATGCCGGAGGGCCAGCAATGGCCGGAGGTCGGTCAGTGCTGCCACCATTTAGTCCAAAGCCACGTCAAGCCGGATTTTCTCTTCCAGCAAAATCACTGCGGCGTCTACCGCACAGAAAATTCCGGCGATCAATGGACGGACATCGGCGAGGGGCTGCCTTCAGGCTTTGGCTTCGCGATGGGCATTCACGCGCACCAAGCGCAGACGATCTACACCGTCCCCGAACTCGGCGATGAATATCGCTACACGCCGGACGGCGCGCTGGCCGTCTATCGTTCGCAGAACGGCGGACGGAAGTGGGAGCGGCTGACGCGCGGGCTGCCCACCAAAGGCGCGTACCTCAACATCCTGCGCGAGGGCCTCTCCACTGACAATTGCGATCCGGGCGGCGTCTACCTCGGCACCAGCACCGGCCAAATCTTCTACAGTCGCAACGAGGGCAACTCCTGGGAACAACTCGCTGATTTCCTTCCTCCGATTTATTGTGTCTCGACAGCGGTCGTGGAAAACTGATCAAACTCAAAAAGATTAGGACGCAGATTTTCGCAGATGAACGCAGATCAAGAAAAAATCTGCGTTCATCTGCGAAAATCTGCGTCCCATTAATTTTTGTGCTAAAGATCCGCCTTTTCTTCGTAACCAATCCGAGTTAATATCTCCCGCATGAATCGAATCGCAGAAGCCTTCAAAGTTCGGCCGGGCGAAGGGTGCATGGCCGCGCTGCTCGTTGGCCTGATGCTATTCACCTCGGCCGGCGGCAGCATTGGCGGGAATGGCATCGAAGCGCTGTTCTTCTCGCGCTTCGGCGTCCAGTTTCTTCCCTACATGTACGTGGCCCTCGGCCTCATCACATTCATCACCTCGCTCGCCATCACCGCGCTGCTCGGGCGCGTCGCGCGCGAACGGTTGTATATCATCTTGCCGCTCGTGCTCGGCCTCATCCTCGTCGGCGAGTGGGCACTCGTCGCGTTGAAATTAAATTGGTTCTATCCGGTCATGTGGCTGGGGATGAACGTCATGGGCTCGCTGCAAGGTCTGCTCACCTGGGGTTTGGCCGGAGCCGCGTGCGATACGCGCCAGGCCAAGCGCCTCTTCCCATTATTCGGCGCGGGAGGAATTCTAGGCGCGGTCATCGGCGGATTAGGCACGCGCCCGCTCGTCAACTTGTTGCGCGCTGAAAATCTACTGCTCGTGTGGGCCGCCGCGCTCTTCATCGCGTTCGGGTTGGGGATCGCGCTCGTCGGGCGCGCACCCGCCCAAAGGGCGACTCGTCGCCAACGCCCGAGTCTCATCGTCGAAATGCAGCAGGGCTATCAATTCGTCCGCCGCTCCGCGCTCATGCGCTGGATGTCCGTCGCCGCGGTCCTCTTCTCCGTCCTCTTCTTCTCGCTCGCGCTGCCGTTCTCCAAAGCCGCCACCGCACAATTCCCAGACGAAGACGCGCTCGCCGGCTTCCTCGGACTCTTTCAAGGACTGAGCACCGGCGCGGCCTTCCTCGCCTCGCTCTTCCTCGCCAACCGCTTGTTCGCGCGCATCGGCATCCTGAACTCCATCCTCGTCTTCTGCGCCATCTACCTCATCGGCTTCGGCGCGCTCGCGGCCTTCGGCGGCGCATTCTTTGTGCTCGTCGCGTTTCGCTTCATTCAACAATTCTGGCTCTCCGGCATCGCCAACACCGCGTATCAAGCCGTGCTCAACGTCATCCCGCCCGAGCGCCGCGACCAAACGCGCGCCTTCATTGACGGCGTTCCCGGCCAAGCTGGGACGGTCATCGCCGGCCTGCTCCTCGTCGTCGGTGAGCAAGCGCTGCAACCGCAGCAGTTGTACTTCATCGGCCTCGCTGCCGCGGTCGCCATCTCTATCGTGATTTGGAAAGCGAGCCGCGCGTACGGCGGCGCGTTAGTGGATGCGCTGCGCGCCGGACAGCCGCAACTTTTCTTCAGCGAGGAAGAACCGTTCGGCGGATTTCGACGGGATGCGACCGCGGTCGCCGCGGCGGTGAGCGGAATCGTGAACCCCGACCCGACCGTTCGACATGTGTCCGCCGAAATCCTTGGACATCTTTCCGCGCCCGAGGCGACGCGCGCGCTCGTCGGCGCGTTGGACGATTCTGAACCGAACGTGCGCGCCGCTGCGCTCCGAGCGTTAGCCTGCGCCCAAGCGTCCTCGGCCCTTTTAGATGTGGCCGCGCGTTTGCGCGATCCTGATTCCGATGTCCGCTGCGAAGCAGTCCAAACCGTGCGTCAACTCGCCGGGTATCCGGGCGGACTCATCACTCACTTGCGACCATTGCTCACGGATGACGAACCTTCTATCCGCGCTCATGCCGCCGCCGCGATTTTAAATTTCGGGCCGGACGCCGAGGCCCACGACCTGCTCAAGCAAATGGTCAACGCTCAGGATACGGAAACCCGCGTCCAGGCGTTTACGGTCCTCAGCACGGGGGAAGAAGAAGCCTTCGATTGGATCGCTGCCGGATTGGAAAGCGAGACCGCTCACCCCGTCGTTCGACGGGCGGCAGCCTCCGCGCTCGTCCGCGTCGCGCCGGAAAAATCAGTCGAGTTGCTCATCAACGCATTGAAGGACGATGATCCTTCCGTGCGCGAGTCCGTTGCTCAAGCGCTGGGTCGCATCGGCACACCCGCGCTCACGCGCACTGCCGCCGCGTTATCTGACCCCGCGCGCGAGACCGGCGCGCTGATGGCGCTGGAATATCTTTCCGCGCCACAGGCAGCGGAGGCCATCCGCGCGTACGCGCACGCGCAAGTTCCCAAAGCGCTGCGCTATCACGACTTCGCGCGCCAAATCAATCTGAACGGCGCGGATGATCGCCTGCATCTACTCGTCGAATCGTTGCGCGACAAAGCGCGGCGTCACGGATTGAACGCGCTGCGCGCCATCGGCCTGCTCGGGGATCGCGCTTCGATTGCGGTCGCGCTCGAAAACTTGTCGAGCCGCGATCCCGCTCAACGCGCGAACGCACTGGAAACCTTGGAGGCCGCCGGCGAGCGCTGGCGCGCGGTCGTTAGGCCATTGCTGCCGTTGTGGGAAACATCTGAAATAACAACCGCTCCGGTGAATGGCTGGCTGCTGCTTTTATTGCAAGACACCGACGCCTGGCTGCGCGCCTGCGCGGCGCTCGTCGCGCGCGATTCAACGGATTCACAAGTTCACTCCACCCTGGCGCATCTCGCCCGCACCGACCCGGACCTGGTCGTGCGCGAGACCGCCGCGCTTTCTTTGAACGGAGGCTCCAAAATGGAAACACTCCCTACGCTCTCGTTGATGGAACGCATCTTGTTCCTGCGCCGCGTGCCGCTCTTCGCCGGACTCGCGCCCGCCGATCTCAAGCAAGTCGCGGCAATCACCGGCGAACGCTTTTATCCGGATGGCGAACTGATCGCGCAACAAGGCGAACCGGGCGACGAGATGTACATCATCGTCTCCGGCGAGGTGCGCGTGCTCACGGGCGCGACGCGCGGTAAAGACGCGAAAGACGTGGAAGTCGCGCGGCGCAAGCCCGGCGAGTACGTGGGCGAGATGGCGATCATCAGCCGTGAGCCGCGCATGGCCTCGCTCGTCGCCGCCGGCGATTTGCGGACGCTGTGTATTGACCAAAAACAATTTGAAGGACTGCTGCGCGAACGCCCGGAGACCAGCCTGGCGGTGATGCGCGTGTTGTGCGCGCGGTTGAAGGAGAATCAGGGTGAAAAGCAGTAAGTCACGACTCAAGTTCTTAGATGTAGACGTTCATTTCAACTATGTGTTTGATATTGGGTATCCTCTAAATCCAATAGACGCCGCTCGCCGCATTCTAAAAACAGATTTGGGACAGGCTTTTCGCAACTATCTATCCGACAAATCTGAGATTGCTGACCGCTACAAGCCGCTGTCAGAAGAGTATAAAAAGATAACAAACTTAGAGGATACAGAGCTTGAGGCAGAAAAACTGCTTAAGGAGTCTAAAGAGCAGGCAGATCAAACTATTATAGAGCTTTTAGGCTTACTCTCTCTCCATGAAGATGTTGACCGCCAAATTTTCTTTTCTGGTTATCTAAAAAGCGCTCCGTTTGTCAGGATAAGCCTTCAGCCATTTGGAGCAACAATACTGGGGCGATCTATTCTATTCGATGTCACTTTGACTATTCACAGAACAGGTATAGCCATCCTAACAGCGTACGGTGGCTTTTCAGGCAGTCTGTTACTCGAAGATATTCTCAAGCTTGAAAGATTTGATGTTCTCCCGTTACAGGATTGTGAAATTCCCACCGTCGCTATCAAGAGATATACAAACCTGTCGACAGGATATATACCGGGCATTGTTCAACAAGAATATGCGTCTGACGATAGGGGTTCCACAAAATTTGAAGGGGATGAAGCAAGTGATTTTGGCAGGATATTTGATGCTTATAGGTGTTTCTGTACTGAGACTATTTTGGCTAAGAAGCATTGGTCGTTGGGCGAGCTAGAACAGAGCCTAAGAAGCAATCACTGGCATGGTTATCCTATAGTTTTTATAAAAAAGACAGAACCTACCTACCCCTCTGGAACTGAATTCAAGAAATCACGAGCTGAAACACTCGCAAAGCTCGTTTTGGGAATACGAGGTTCAATGTCCCTCAAGCCCAAAGTGGTGTCAGATACTTGCGCTGAAGACTTAAGTATTACCGATGACTATTCTGTTTACTTAACGGAGGGAAGTGGAACGGTCATCTATTACAAGAATCACAAATTAAAAGTTTCCTCAGATGCTATTGTCCCAGAATGGACGCGCCAAAAATTCCTGACCAGTGTAGTGGTGGATATGTTGCTCTTACAGAGGGCGATACTATTCACGTTCAACAACCAACTCAATCGGGCAACATATGACATCGCCAAGTTAACTGGCCTGAAGCAAGAGTATATTTTGGCACTTCAAGAGTTCGAAGCACTCGGTCTCAGCCATTATGGAACTGTCCACAATATCATTAAACATGGGCATGAGAGCTTCAGAATAAATGATCTCCGCAGATTATTTATAACAAAACTTGAGGGTATCGAGGGACTTATCCAAAGAGCAAAGGAAAAACAGGCGAAAAATCGCGAAGGGCTCGTCAAAATCTTGACAACTTTCGTTGCCGTGACCTTTTCTTTGAGCGCAAGTCAGAATGTAATAGATGTAATAAGAAGTTGGTCGCCCAATCTCTCCACTTCTTATCCCCATTGGGTTGCAGTTTTGTACGAGTGGATTTTAGCCATTCCTACCCAACATCCCGTATTTGCCACCATCATTCTTAGTTTGGTGACCGTCATTATTACTCTTTTGGCGCTCTCATATGAAACTCTTTTGGCACCCTGGTATGAAAAGATCAAAGACCGGGTACAGCGAAGACTTGTGATAGAAAATCGCAATATCCCAAAGAGTTCAGAGCTAACGATATTACCAGTACGTGTGGCGACTAAAGACTATAAGGATACCAATGAAAAAACCAACAAGACAAATCAATGAATATCTTGGCGAGTTTTCTATTCTTCTACCTGCTTGAAAAGGAGCCGCTCTGTAAATAACGCGAGGTGACTTATGGATCAAAAAACGGCTTGGCAGCGGTTTTCCAGTTTGCCTCCGGAAGCGCAGCAGCAAGTCATTGACTTTATCGCGTTTCTCCAAACGCGCTATACCCCAAGGCGGCCTCGCAAAACCGCTAAACCGCCTAGACTGAGGAAAGAGGCCTTCATTGGCATGTGGCGAAAACGTGCCGATTTACAAGTACCGGCAGCCGTCTTCAGACGGCTTCGTGATTTCAGTCCGCGCGTTGACGCGCGGGTGAGGGAAGCAAAGGTAACATATGCCTGATTACTCACAGAAAGATGATGAATTGCTGGCGAATATTCAGGCGCGCTGGTCTGAGCTGGCTAAACTGCTAGAAGAAATTAATTCACATTGGTCGTATGAAGACCCGATTTACCGCTTCTATCATCAGTCTTTTAAAGTCTATGCGCTTCAAGAGGAGACGAGGAGAATCGTGGAGGCGTTACAGAGTATCGCCCCAACGGGAGCAACGCTCTGCCCCATGTTTCAAGAAATTTATCGAGCGGGCGCGAACGGAAAGCAATTTGAGCCGGAGCACAATCGGCAGTGGACCACTCATACCCGGCCATTCTTGGAAGCCTTTTTCCACGCCAGATTCTTTTTGGAGATGGCCGTGAAATATGGAAAAGAATTATCCACCGCGCCAACCTTGCTACCTTCGGGCTGGGCGGCATTGCTGTGTTTATATGAGTTGCGATAACGGAAGTCTTGCAGGAATTCCCTGATCTAGAAATGGCGGATATTGGGGCCATTCTGAAGTTTGCAGCCCGACTGCATCAGCCAGACCAAAACATCGTATAATCATAAAGACTGATCTATGCCGGAACTAATGCCCATTACGAAGTACAAACTGACCGACCACGCCCGGCGTGAAATGGTTCGCCGACAAATTAGCGAAGCCGAAATTGCCAAGGTGTTATCTGTCCCGGAGCAAACACACATAGTACGAGTTGGCCGCGCCGTTTATCAATCTCGGCTAGAGATAGGTGACCCGCCTAAAACATATTTGCTCCGCGTTTTTGTAGACATTGACCGTGAGCCAGCAGAGGTAGTGACCGTTTACCGCACCAGCAAAGTCGAGAAATATCGGAGGGCTGAACCATGAAAGTCATTTACGACCAAGAGACAGACACTTTGACCATTACCCTGGCTGAGACTCTCGTCGCTGAAAGCGATGAGGATAAACCCGGCGTAATTTTGGATTATGACGCGGCGGGGAATTTAGTATCTTTGGAAATTCTGGATGCTTCGCGTCGAGTCAACCTACCCAGCCGCATGGAATACCAGGTTTCCCCGGTTGGTGTATAGCTATCCCAGGCGCATACGCTGTCTAGTTTTAATTGGTGAGACCCGCGCCATAAATACGGCGTCTAGAATCTTGCAAACATTTTTTCTTCCGCGCCAGCCCATTTCCTCGGCTGGCGCGGAAGGGTTACTGGCTCAAACACAGCATTCGACGGAAACTCCACAACACGGCCTTCGATAGATTGAGATGCACATGCGCCCCTTCGACGTCATCTTGTTCGATCTCGGCGGCGTTCTGATCGAACTGACCGGATCGGCGCGGCTGCTCGAATGGGCGACGCACATACACTCCACAAAGCGACGCTTAAGGCTAATTCTGACTCAACCTATGAGTATTACCGCTGGGCCAAGACTCACCTTCGGCAGTGGAAGAGTAACACCCTGAGGCAGTAGACCAAACAACGGCGAAAATCAATTAGGAGGCTGCTATGATCAAAGTTATTCGCTATGCTCTATTTCTTCTCTGTGCCGTTGAACTCCTACTTGCCATTGCCTTCTTCCTGCAACTGCCCTTCGCCGTCAGTTTATGGCCGTTCCCAGGAACAACGTCTCTGACCTTTATTTTTATTTCTTCTCTCTTGGCCGCAGCGGCAACTTCAACACTGTGGGCCACAGCTTCCGAAAATTACGGCGCCCTGGCAGGGATCGGCTTGGACTATGTGCTTATTTTCACCCCCCTGTCTCTCTTCTCATTTCAGCTTGGGGCGAATAGCAACTCTCCCTTGACGGTCTTTGGCATCGTCTGTGTCCTGGCAGCCCTCTTGGGCCTCGGCCTCCTGTTATGGAGCATCCGTATTCCTCTTGATCGCACGCGCCCCATGCCCAGCCTGGTGCGCTGGTCATTTGTCATCTTTATCATTGCGCTGCTCGCCGTTAGTCTCCCCTTGATTTTTAAAATACCGAATGTGATCCCGTGGAAAATCACTCCGGAACTCTCGGTAATGATTGGCTGGGTGTTCTTCGGTGCAGCGTCGTATTTTGTGTACGGTCTACTGCGACCAAGCTGGTTGAATGCGGCGGGCCAGTTGGCCGGCTTCCTGGTCTATGATTTAGTCTTGATTGGACCCTTCCTCGTCCGCCTGCCCACCACCGCGGCCGAGTTCCGCCTTAGCCTGCTCGTCTATACCGCCATCCTCCTATACAACGGGCTGCTGGCAATCTACTATCTGTTCATTCATAAACCAACGCGCCTGTGGACTTGATAGGCGTGGATACGAACCAGCGCCCCTTTGACGTCATCTTGTTTGATCTGGGCGGCGTTCTGGTCGAACTCACCGGATCAGCGCGGCTGCTCGAATGGGCCAATCACATCCAGTCCATTGAGGAGCTCTGGCAACTTTGGTTGACCTCGCCCAGCGTCCGGTTATTTGAAACGGGCCGCTGCACGCCCGAGCAATTTGCTACAACCCTCATCACCGAGATGGGCTTGGAAGTATCCGCCGAGCAATTCCTCATTGAGTTCACCGGCTGGCCCACGCAACCTTATCCTGGAAGTCGCGAGTTGCTACAAATGCTCACGCCTCATTATCGGCTGGGCTGTCTCGCGAACACCAACGTCTTACACTGGAAACACATTTCCGAGGAGATGGGCCTGCTGGATTTTTTCCACCTTCCCCTCGCTTCGCATCTAATCGGCGTGTTGAAACCTGATCACGCAGCTTTCCTTTACGCCGCCGAAAAGCTGCGGGCCGCGCCTGAGCGGATTCTTTTTCTGGACGACAATTTACTCAATGTTCAAGCCGCCCAAGCAGTCGGAATGTCCTCGCATCGCGTCCAGGGTTTAACAGAGACAATCGCGAAACTCAAGGAGGTGGGCGTTGAGTAATGTTCAAGAATCAAAAGCCCTCACAGATTTCCTGTCCCGCTATCAACCTCTCTGTGAGGAAGTTACGACATGGAGCAGTGAGCAATTTCCACTGCGGGTGGTAAGTTATTTTTGCGCGGAACTTCCGCCTTTGGAGTTTATTACCTCCGTCCGCGCGATCGTCATTCAAGACGGGCAGGTGCTCGTCCTGCGCGATACGGATGAGACGCACATCGTCCCCGGCGGGAGGCGTGAGCCGGGCGAAACGCTCGCGGAGACATTGCGCCGCGAAATCTTAGAAGAGACCGGCTGGCTGACCAATCACTACGAGATGCTAGGGCTATGGCATTTTCACCACCTCAACCCTCGCCCGCCGGATTTCCCATATCTGTACCCTGATTTTCTGCACGTCATTTACGCCGCCATACCCATCAAGCAAATGCCCGAGGCCAAGTTAGACGACGCGCATGAACTGGGAAACGAGTTCATGCCCATTGAACAGGCCAGAAAAATCAAATTCGCCGAACCGAGCCAACTGCTGTTTTTAGATGCGGCGTTGGCGCGACAGGCATCTACTGAATGAAACTCATCTACATCACCGACACGCACCTCGGCGCAGGAACGGCGGGATTCCAGCAGCAGCCCCGGCAGATGGATCGCCTCGAGGAAATCTTTCAAGCCCTCAAACGCTTTATCCGGTCAAACGACATTGTGCTGGTGATTCACGGCGGCGACATTACCAACGACGGGAATAACGCTCAAATCCAGCAAGCTATCGAACAACTGCAAACCCTGGAAGTCTCGGTCGCCTTCTGCTTGGGGAACCATGATCTCGCTCATCCAGATTCCTTTCAACGCTGGCAAGCGGTTTCTTACCCCAAGCATTTCTCTCCCGCTGATGCCATTCTTTCTTTGAATGACGAAGTTGATCTGATCCTCATCAACAACACTTGGTGGAATGGTGCGGCGTTTGGGATGCACTGGCAAGAAAACGGCGTACCTTATAGTTCCATTTCTGAGCAGACGCTGAGTTGGCTAAGGCAAACGCTGGAGTCCACGCCGAACAGGCATCCTGAAAATTTGCTCAAAGCCCGCGTCCCCGCGGGCGGGGTCAACCGCGAGGACGCGGTTGAAGAGCGTTTTCAGAGAAATCCTAAGAAAGCCGCCATCCTCGTCGTTCACGCTCCGTTGGAGGCCATCCTGTCTCGACTGACCGGCCTGCCAGAGCCAATCCACCTACCGACCGCTGCCTATAAGAAAAACATAGATGAGCTTCTGTCTCGTTTCCCCCGAGTGAAACTTGTCCTCACCGGACACAATCACGTGAACTTAGCCGTTCGCGCTCAAAATCAATTTCGCCTGAGCACGGCCTCGCTCGTCGAGCCGCCGTTTGAATTTCGCCTGATCGAACTTTCGGGAAAATCCCTGAGGGTCGAGACATTCCCCGCCCTTCCCACTTCGCGCCATATCCCTTATCATGCGGACAAGGCTTGGGTAAACGGTCAACTGAAAGACAGAACACTGGAAATCTCATGGAAATAACACCACTCCTTTACGAATCTCACAGTCACACCCCACTTTGCAAGCACGCCAAGGGCGAACCGGAGGCCTACGCCGCCGTCGCCGAAGAACGGGGACTCAAAGGCCTCATTGTCACCTGCCACAGCCCAATGCCAAACAAATGGGCGGCCAGCGTGCGCATGATGCCGGAAGAGTTTGACACTTACGTCGCTTGTGTCGAGCGAGCGCGGCAAGCCTGGGCCGGACGCGTGGATGTGCGTCTGGTATGGAAAGCGATTATTTTCCGGGGATGGAAGATTGGCTTGAAAAACTTCACCAACGGGCGGAATTCCATCACATTCTCGGCTCCGTTCATCCTCAAATGTCAGAATATCGCGAGGCTTTTTATCGCAATAACTGGCTGGAATTCCAGCAAACGTATTTTGAGCATCTGGCGACGGCAGCGGAGACCGGCCTGTTCGATACACTCGCGCATCCTGATCTGGTAAAAATTGTAGTCCCGCGCCAGGAATGGAACCTGAGCCGGATCATGGAGCATGTCGTCAGCGCGTTAGACCGGATCGCCGCGAGCGGGGTTGCGATGGAACTCAACACCTCCGGCCTTTACAAATCCTATCCCGAAATGAATCCCAGCCCGGACATCTTGCGCGAGATGAAAGTCCGGAACATCCCGGTTGTCATCGGTGCGGATGCCCACTCCCCGGACCGCGTCGCCGATAAATTCGATCAGGGCCTCGGCCTGTTGCTCCAAGCCGGTTACAGCTCGGTTCGCTATTTTCTAAACCGCCAACCGGTAGATGTGCCGATTGAAGACGTCCTCCACTCTTTAAAGCTCGCCGCACCCATCACCGCCTAACTCTGAAAGAATAGACTTTATCAGAAATAAAAAGGGACGCAGATGGTCGCAGATTTTTTGCTCTATCTGCGACCATCTGCGTGTATCTGCGTCCAAATCTTTCAGGCAATCCGTGGTTGCTTTCTGTTACAATAGCCCCACCTAAAATTTATTCTCCGAGGGAAAGACATGAGTAAACCCGTTATCCTGGTCATTGACGACGATCCGATGGTGCTCAACGCCGTTGAGCGCGATATGCGGAAGAAGTACGGTCGCGATTACCAGATTACCAAAGTCAACCTGGCGACGGCAGCGCTGGACCTGCTCAAACAATTGCAAGAGCGCAACCAAGTCGTCGCGCTATTCCTCACCGACCAGCGCATGCCGCAGATGACCGGCGTGCAATTCTTGGAACAGGCACGCACCTTCTACCCGGACGCGCGGAAAGTTCTGCTCACCGCGTACGCGGACACGGAAGCTGCTATCCAATCCATCAACCGCGTCGCGCTCGATTACTATTTGATGAAACCCTGGGACCCGCCCGAAGAGCACTTGTATCCGGTTGTGGATGATTTACTCGACGAGTGGAAGGCCAACATCCGCCTGCCGTATGAGGGCATTCGCGTCGCCGGGACGTTGTGGTCGCCCGCCTCACATACCGTCAAAGATTTCCTGGTGCGGCATCAAGTCCCGTATCAATGGCTGGATGTGGACACGGACCCGGAAGCGCGGGCGCTCGTCGAGCAGCACAGTAACGGCTCACTCAAAATCCCCGTCGTCTTCTTCCCGGATGGCGCGGTGCTAGTCGAACCGTCCACGCGCGAGCTCGCCGACAAAGTCGGGCTGCAAACGAAGGCCGCGCTCCCCTTCTACGATGTCGTCATCATCGGCGCGGGACCGGCCGGGTTAGCCGCGGCGGTGTACGGCGCGTCGGAAGGCTCGCGCTGTTTGGTCGTCGAACGCCAAGCGCCCGGCGGGCAGGCGGGCAACAGTCCCAAGATCGAAAACTACCTCGGCTTTCCGGCCGGACTCTCGGGCATGGACCTCGCGCGGCGCGCGACGACGCAGGCCAAACGCTTCGGGGCGGAAATTCTTTCGGCGCAGGAAGTCGTCAAAGTCCGGGTGGAAAATTCTTATCGTGTCGTCACACTTTCGGATGGTTCGGAAATTTCCTGTCACGCCATTCTGCTGGCGACCGGCGCGAGCTTCAACCAACTGGAGGTGCCCGGCTGCACCGACTTGATCGGCGCGGGAATTTATTACGGGGCGGCCTACACTGAGGCGCTGTCTTTCAAAGGTGAGCCGGTGTTCGTTGTCGGCGGCGCGAATTCCGCCGGGCAAGGCGCGATGTTCCTCAGCCAGTTCGCCAGCTGCGTGACGATGCTCATTCGCGGCCCGGTGCAGCATTCTTCGCGCTACTTAGTAGACGCGCTCGGGCAGAATGAAAAAATTGTCCGGCTGTTCAATACCGAAGTCGTCGAGGTCCACGGTCATCCGGGCAAATTAGAACACATCGTCGTCAAAAACAACGTGACCGGTGAAACGCAGCCACTGCCCGGCGCGGCGATGTTTGTCTTTATTGGCGCGCGACCGCAGAGTGATATGGTCAAAGATTTGGTGCGGTGCGATCCAAAGGGCTTCGTGCTCACCGGCTCGGACTTGTTACAGGATGGCAAACGGCCCGCCGGTTGGACGCTCGACCGCGATCCGTTCATGCTGGAGACGAGCGTGCCCGGCATCTTCGCCGCCGGCGACGTGCGCTACGGGACAAATCACCGCGTGGCCTCGGCGACCGGCGAGGGCGGGATTGCGATCGCGGCGATTCAGCAGTATTTGAAGACGCTCGGAGCGTAGTAGGACAGAGGTCAAATTAAAACTGACAAGGTGACACGGTGAAGGGGTGACAAGGTGATCTCTTACAAAACGTTCACCTTGTCACCGTGTCACCCGGTCACCTTGTCATCTCCAACGAGACAAGTACCATGAGTGTAGAGTTCCTCCGTCGCCTCCCCCTCTTTACCGGTGTTTCGGATGAGGATCTCAACTGGCTGGTTCAAAAAGCCACCCCGGTCACCCTCCAGCCCGGCGAATTTCTCATGGAAGAAGGCAGCCCCGGCGATTCCATGTACATCGTCGTAGATGGCGAATTCAAAATCATCAAGCGTTCTAATTTGCAGGATATTGTTATCGCCATGCGCGAAGCGGGCGAGGTGATTGGCGAGATGGCGCTGATTGATCACGCGCCGCGCACGGCCTCGGTCAAAGCCGTGCGCGAGAGCCACGTGCTGATGATTCACGAGGAGGCCTTTCATCAATTAATCTCCACCAGCCCTTCCGCGGCGTTGGCAATTTTGCACACGGTCAGCGCGCGTGTACATCAGAACGACGCCCTCGTGCGCCAAAATGAAAAGATGGCCGCGCTCGGCACGCTCGCTGCCGGACTTGCGCACGAGTTGAACAACCCGGCGGCCGCCGCGCGGCGCAGCACCGAACAACTGCGCCAGACGTTAACCGAGTGGCAGCACTGGACGACTCAACTCGACGCGCTGGCACTCAACCCGCAGTTGGCTGCGAAAGTGGAGGCGCTGCGCGAAGCCGTAGCCCAGCGCAGTTCCGCACCCGCCGACTTGGACGCGCTCACGCGCAGTGATCAGGAAAGCGCGATGCAGGATTGGCTGGAGGCGCGCGGCGTGGACGAAGCCTGGGACCTCGCGCCGGCCTTGGTCGCCTTCGGGTGGGAGGTGAGCGCGCTGGCCGAATTTGGTGAGGCCCTTTCGGCAGAGCAGCTCTCCATCGTCACGCGCTGGATCGCCACCAGCGGCACGGTGTACACGCTGCTCGACGAAGTCAAGACGAGCGCCGAACGCATCTCGGAAATCGTCAAATCGGTGAAGGCTTATTCCTATTTGGATCAAGCGCCCATCCAGCAAGTGGATGTGCATGAAGGCTTGGACAACACACTCATCATCTTGCGGCACAAAACGAAAACCGGCGTCAAGATTACGCGCGACTATGCGCCCGACCTGCCGCAGATCGAAGCGTACGGCAGCCAGTTGAACCAGGTGTGGACCAATATCATTGACAACGCGATTGATGCGATGCAGGGCCAAGGCGAGATTACGCTGCGAACCCGGCTGGATGATAACTGCGTCATCGTCGAGATCGAGGACAATGGGCCGGGCATCCCGCCCGAAATCCAGTCGCGCATCTTCGAGCCGTTCTTCACCACCAAAGCGCCGGGCGTCGGCACCGGGCTGGGCTTGCACATCGTTTACGACATCGTCAGCAAACACTACGGCCAAATCCGACTCAACTCAAAACCCGGTTGCACGTGTTTTCAGGTAGAACTTCCGGTACAATTTCCACGAGGCTAACTATGGACGAAAATCAAATCATCCACATTCTAAAAACAGCGCGGACGATTGCGGTCGTGGGGCTGTCATCGAATCCTGAAAAGGACAGCTACCCGATCGCAGAGTATTTGCAAAAACAGGGCTATCGCATCATTCCGGTCAATCCCACCGCCACGGAAATCTTAGGCGAGAAAGTTTATCCGGACTTGCTCTCCATCACTGAACCCGTGGACGTGGTGCAGGTCTTCCGCCCGCCGGAAGCCGTGCCGCCCATTGTGCAGCAGGCGATTCAAATCAAGGCTAAGGTCGTTTGGCTACAGTCCGGCATCACCCATGCCGAAGCGGCCGAAGCTGGGCGCGCCGCCGGGCTGGAGGTCGTGGAAGATCGCTGCATGCGCGTGGATCACCGCTTCTTGATTGGCGCCCCGAAGAAATAATAACCACCCAGACACGAAGCCACCAAGAAAACACAGAAAGCTTTGTGTCTTGGTGGCTTCGTGGTTAAATTGAATGAACTGTCCGCGCTGCCAGACGCCCAACCGCGAGAACGCCAAATTTTGTGACAACTGCGGCCAGCCGCTGCAAGCGCGCGCGGCGCATCCTGAGCGGACGCTGAGCTTGTCGAAGCGGCAGTCGAAGGATCCCGCTCCCCTCGCGCAACCTCGCCTGCATCAATTCATCCCCAAAGAACTCCTCACCAAACTCGAAGCCAGCAAAGCCGCCGGGGGGATGGTCGGCGAGCGGCGCATCGTCACGATTCTTTTTTGCGACGTGAAAGGCTCGACCGCAATGGCCGAGAAACTTGACCCCGAAGAGTGGGCCGAGGTCATGAACGGCGCGTTCGAGCATTTGATCGCGCCGGTGTACCGGTATGAGGGCACACTCGCACGCTTGATGGGCGATGCGATCCTCGCCTTCTTCGGCGCGCCGATTGCGCACGAGGACGATCCGCAACGCGCAGTGCTCGCCGGGCTGGAGATCGTCGTCGGGATGCGCCCGTATCGCGAGCAGATCAAGCGCGAACGCGGTTTGGATTTCGATGTGCGCGTGGGTATCAACACCGGGCTGGCCGTCGTCGGCGAGGTAGGCTCGGACTTGCGCGTGGAATACACAGCCATGGGCGACGCGGTGAACCTGGCCGCGCGCATGGAGCAGACGGCCCAGTCGGGCACCGTGCAAATTTCCGGCGACACTCACAAACGCATCGCGCCGCTGTTCGAGTGCGAGTCACTCGGCGGGATCGAGGTCAAAGGTAAAACAGAGCCGGTCCCTGCGTATCGAGTCATCGCGCCCAAAGCGCAGCCCGGTCGTCTGCGCGGCATCGAAGGCCTCGCTGCGCCGCTCATCGGGCGCGCGGCGGAGATGAATGCGCTGCACAACGCGTTCGCCGATTTGCAAGCCGGTCGCGGGCGCATCGTATGCGTGATTGGTGAGGCGGGGTTGGGGAAGAGTCGCTTGATCAGAGAGACCTGTCAGGTCTTACTTCCTCCACTAAATTCTAGAGGTGCTTTGGGAGACCTGACAGGTCTGATATGGAGCGAGAGCCGTGGCATCTCCTACGACACGACGACGCATCCGTATGGACAATTTCAACAGCACCTGCGGAATTTGTGCGGCGCGATGGAAAATGATTCAGCGGAGGTCCTCCACACAAAACTTGCCCGCGCGTTAAACGATGTGAACCCGCGCGCCCTCGAGGTTTTTGACGTGCTCCTCGGAACCGAGACAGGTACGCCGCATTTGGAGGGAGAAGCCTTCAAGCGCGAACTGTTCGAGGCGATACTTCGCACGTGGCGAACTCACACGCCGAGCGTCTTCGTCTTCGACGATCTGCACTGGGCCGACCCCGCCTCGATTGAATTGCTGCTGCATTTATTCCAACTCGTCAGCCCGACGACAGAGTCGTCGGGCTCCAGTATCACCGCAGCGCCGTTGTTATTCCTTTGTGCTTTTCGCCCTGATGCAGAGAGTCCCGCCGAACAAGTGCGGCTCGCGGCCCAAACTCAATATGCAGAAACTTACACAGAAATCCGCCTCAGCCCGCTTTCTGACGAGGACAGCAACGCGCTCGTAGACAGCTTGCTCACCGTCTCCGAACTGCCCCCCCAACTGCGCGAACGGATTTTGGACAAAGCCGAGGGCAATCCATTCTTTGTCGAGGAAGTCGTGCGGACATTGATAGATAGCGGCGCGGTCGCGCGGGATGAGAGCGGCCTGCACTGGCGCGCGACAACCGACGCCGCCGAGATTTCCATCCCGGACAATGTGCAAGCGCTGCTCACCGCGCGCATTGATCGGCTGGAGGAAGCCGCGCGCCGCACGTTGCAACTCGCGTCGGTCGTCGGGCGCACGTTTTATTACCGCGTGCTCCAATTGATTTCAGTCACTCACGGAGGAGCGGGCTTCGACACAGCAAACACCGCTGTCAGCCCGCGCCACCTGCCCCGCGAACTTCGCGGGGTGCAGCTTGTCGAAGGGCGTGACCATGAACTTGATCAGCAACTCGGTGCCTTGCAGCACGCCGATTTAATTCGCGAGGCCGCGCGCGACCCGGAACTGGAATACATCTTCCGCCACGCGCTGACGCAGGAAGCCGCTTACAACTCCATCTTGCTCAAGCGTCGCCGCGAGTTACATCGGCGAGTCGGCGAAACATTGGAAAAGCTGCTCGCCAACCGGCTCGAAGAACACGTCTCGCTGCTCGGCCATCACTTTTACGAAGCCGGCGACGCGCGCGCACAACACTATTACACGCTGGCGGGCGATGCAGCGGCGCGCTTGTATGCGAACACTGAAGCTGCGACGCACTATCGCCGCGCGCTGGAGATTGCCAAACGCGCCGAGCCTGCAGCGGCATTCCTGGACTTGTATCTGCGCTTCGGCAAAGCACTGGAGTTGATTGGGCGCCACGAAGAAGCGCTGACGAATTATCTTGAAATGGAAGCGTTGGCGCGTGAACAGCACGACCGCACCCGAGAGTTGGCAGCATTACTCGCGCGGGCCACTGTCCATTCAACTTTCACGCCGGTTCACAATCCCGCGCAGGCGGAAACGTTGCTGGCGCAAGCGCTCACGCTCGCCCGCGAACTCGGCGACCGCGCTTCCGAAAGCAAAATTTTGTGGAACTTAATGCTCGTCAACATCTTCACCAATCGTCTGCAAGAAGCCGTGCGGTATGGCGAACCAGCGCTCACACTCGCGCGCGAACTCAACCAGCGCGAACAATTGGCGTTCACGCTCAACGACCTGGGCCGCGCCTACGCCGACTTGGGCGATTTGGAACACGCCTACACGTTGCTCGAGGAAGCCCGCGCGTTGTGGCGCGAACTCGGCAACCGGCCCATGCTCGCGGATAACCTGTTCGCCGCTGCCTCGGCCAATTATTTTTCCGGCAATTACGATCAGGCGCTCACCCTCGCCGCCGAAGGTTTCCAAATCAGCGAGGCGATTGATAATCCATGGGGCAAATCTTACAGCCGGCTCATCGCCGGTTTCATCTACCTGGATCGCGGGCTGCTCGATCAAGCGATGATGACGATGACAACCTGCATTCAATTGGGCGATGCGGGCGGGCTGTTGGCGAGTTCCATCGCCGTCCGCACCGATTTAGGTTGGGTGTACGCGGTCCTCGGCGATGTTGAGCGCGGCCTGGAACTGGTGCACGCGAGTTACGCGACCGCCACCGAAAAACTTCCGGAGTGGAAATCACTGCCCGTCGCCGTGCTCATACGGATTCATCTGCTCCGTGGAGAATTGCCCGAGGCCGAAGCGGCCGCCCGCGAGACTCCGCTCAAGCCGATTCCTTTGCCATTCGAACGCTACGCAATCGTCATTGGCTTGGCCAAAAGCGAGTTAGCGCTGGCGCAACAGAATTACGCACAGGCGCTGCAGGTCGTGAATGATCTACTTGCTGGCCTGCCGAAATCTTCACGCGCGAACATCCCGGAGATTTTGTATCTAAAGAGCCACATCCTTCTGGCGCTAAACCACGCAGCCGAAGCCCGCGAGGTCTTGCACGCCGCCCGCGCCGAAGCGGAAGCGCTAGGCGCACGCTTCAATCTCTGGCCGATCCTGTTAGCGTTGAGTGAAATTGAGCAACGCTCTGGCGATCATGCGGAAGCTGAGGCGTTAGAGAAGCAGGCGCAGGAGATCATTGAATACCTGGCCGAGAAGATTGGCGAGAAGGAATTGCGGGAGGGGTTTATCAAGAGGAAGTGAACCCTTGCCTGCACTGCAGGGCATAGGAAGAGTATATCCAATGTCAGAGGAGGTGATTACAACAGAAGTAGCCACATAATGTTGGTAGAATTTGATTCATAACGAATTGATATTTATAAGGATAGAGTTTTCTTCAGCGATAAATTCATTTGTTTCCGGGTTTAGTACAATTTTCTTGGGCACTTTCAATTGGCCTTGTGCGAAAGTACGACCTCGCTCAGTTAGTCGTCTCTTCTGGGCATCACCAGGAACATCTTCTACTAATCCCCAGGGGGAAAGACTCAATTTACTATGATTACCATAAGCGCCTGCACCACATAGTTGACCGATCTCAGCATGAGTTAGCTCTCGTTCATTGCCGTCATTCCAGAGAACCCTGATAATTTTTACAAACTGTGTAGATAGTTGGTAGCTTTGCGGCTTATATTGACTATTTTTAACAAATGGGAACTTAGGCAGGGTAGGACCCAAGTAGAGCTGGGGCGTATTGGAACTAGCAGTATAGCTATCCACACGTTTTTTTAGATTAGGGAATATATGCTGCAGACTTAGATATTGAGACTTGTGCTCTGATTTAGGAATGCCATCCCGAGCTGCCTGTACCAGATAGTGACTGAATATTCCACCATCTGCAGTATCAACAGAAAACTCACGGCTGGTGCAGAAGCATAACAAAGCATAAGTGCTTGCGTTTTCTCGTTGCACCTCACCACGCAAATTTTCAATCAAGTGCATATCAAAAACACGGCCGGCTAAGCCACTGTAACAGGCATCAATAATTATAACGGGCGTGATCCGTCCGGCGATAAGAGTCTGTAGAAGATCACTAAAGCGCAATAAACTCAAGGGCAAAGCCATGTCTGTTTCAGAATGCCAGAGCGTATCAATTGTACAAAAACCGAAGTCGTTAAAGCCAAGTGGTATACCATGGCCTGAGAAGTAGAAGACTAAAATGTTGTCCTTAGTTTGGCGTGTCATTAGATATTCATTTATCTTATCGCGAAGATCATTGATCTGGGGATCAATGAGTTCAATGAATTGCTCCGGTGCAAATAGAGCCGTGACTGGATCTTCAACAAGCAAATGCCTCAGATTAGCCACATCGGTTGTTGGCCCTCTTAAAGGTTCAAGATACTGATAGTTCTCAACACCAATAGCTAGAATGGTGATATGCTCGGTCAAATTAGGCATGGCCTCCTCGTAGGTGAATTAGAGTATAAAATAGGCAGCTTTATACGGCAATTCTGCTTCTATATCCGGTTTGTATTTTTGGCAGGTCAACAGTAGAATTCAGCTAGAACAATCATTCTACCTCCCTACGACCATGAACCTCATTTACTCTCAAGACAATCTGTTGGTTCTAAAGACTTTGCCAAGTGGGTCTATTGACTTGATCTACATAGACCCTCCATTCAATACTGGTAAGACACAGCAAAGAACACAAATCCGAGTACGCCGATCCTTGAAAGATAAGGGATTCAGAGGAGCAGTCACCCTCCGAAAAGGATATAAAGGGTATGATTATGAAACTGTGAAAACTCTTGGAACTCGAGGATATGAAGACCAATTTGGAGATGAGTTTCTCCAGTTTCTTGAGCCGCGTCTACGTGAAGCCCATCGTGTTCTAGCTGAACATGGCACCCTATATTTTCACATTGACTACCGAGAGGTGCACCATTGCCGCCTTTTACTAGATCGCATTTTTGGCTCTCAGTGTTTTCTGAATGAAATAATTTGGGCCTACGATTACGGTGGGCGCGCCAAGACACGCTGGCCAGCTAAGCATGACAATATCCTGGTTTACTCAAAGAATCCAAAGGGATATAATTTTAATGGGAATGGGAAAGCTCACCCCCCTGACAGAGATCAACTTTGGCGCTCCATGACAGCCGATATTTGGTGGCATACTATTGTACCTACTAATGGCAAAGAAAGAACTGGTTATCCTACACAAAAACCACTAGGAATTCTAAAGCCATTAGTAACCGCATCTTCTAAGCCTGGCGACTTGGTACTGGATTTTTTTGCCGGTAGTGGGACAACGGGCGAATGCTGTTTGCAACTCGGACGACGGTTTATATTGGTCGATGACAACCCACAAGCTCAGGAAGTAATGCGGCAAAGATTCAGTGGTATTTCTTGTGTTGAATGGCACACTATTATTAACCCTTAATTAAATGGCTGGATTAAACAGCATTTATATAGGAGGTGAACTAGAGGTTCTTCAAGAGATAGGTGAGGCGAGTGTAACCCTCATCTATGTTCGTCCACCAACCCTTCTAGCAAAGCTATGGGGTGAATCAATATCAGAAAAGCAGCGCAATGATCTAGCAGCAGAACTAGATGGATATGTTGAATTTTACAACGCCTATCTAGCCTATTTAAAACCTCGACTCCGGCAAGCCCATCGCATTCTGTCGCCAGATGGCACTCTCTACTTTCATACCGATTACGACAAGGCACATTACTGTAAGGCTCTTTTACTCGATATAGTCTTCGGTCGCAGCAACTTTTTAAATGAGGTTATCTGGGCCTATCCAGGGGCACAAACAAGCCAGATTAAAAATCGTTGGCCAGTCTCTCATGATACCGTATTGGTATATGCCAAGGAACTGGGTCAGCAAATCTTCAACCTGGATGAGATTGATCGTCTGCGTTACTTAGCGCCCGGGTTGGTTGACCTTGAAAAGCAAGAGCGCGGAAAGCTACCCACAGATGCTTGGTTGGATATACCCTCTGTGGAGGGTGTTTTGCGTCGGATGATTCGAGCCTCTTCGAGGCGTGGTGATACAGTATTAGACATCTTTGGTGAGGATGGACTGACAGGAGAGGTTTGCCTGGAAGAAGGCCGAAAGTTTTTATTGATAGAACATTCGACTTCAGCTGCGAAGTCATTACGACAACGGCTAGCTACCAAGGCAAGCCGTGAACAAATAGAGATTGTCAATCTTAAACCTGGCAAAAGCGATTAGCTATGAAATCAGTTTCTGACACAGACTTTCAACTACTAGCTACTATCAGTGAGCATATTCGACCAGAGTTTGACGAAAGAGAGTTGATTTGGAAAGATAGCCCGTTTGCTTGGGTTAGAAAGCTATCTTCTGGCTCTCGCGGTAAGCTTGGTAAAAGACTAGTAGCCGCTTGGTGTGCAGCTAAAGGTTTGCACATTGATTCGACTCACACCTCAGAAGCAGACTTATCACTCAATGGTCATCCGGTAGAAGTCAAATTTTCTACACTTTGGGAGGCAGGGATTTATAGGTTTCAGCAACTCCGTGATCAGGACTATGAATACGTAATTTGCCTAGGCGTATCCCCTTTTCAAGCTCATTGCTGGGTAATTGGGAAAAAGCTACTGATGGAACATATACTGGGCCATAAGCCTCAACATCGTGGAGCACATGGTACTGATACTTTCTGGTTCGCAGTTCGGCCCGAATCACCACCTAGTTGGTTAGCCAGTTGCGGCGGCTCTTTGGATGAAGCTTTTGAGGTTTTAAAGCGACTCAGCTTTAGGCGTCGAAGTTGAATGGGTAACTTCTCCATCGCCAATTGATCTTCCCCCAACATCAGCTATACTTGCCGCGCACATAGCAGTGCCCTAACCCATTCATCCATCAACCTAACGGGAGGTTCACATGCCTGGCAGCAATCAACTTTCTCGCATCCAGCACATCGTCACCCTCATGCTTGAAAACCGGTCCTTCGACCACATGCTCGGCTTTCTGTACGCCGACCGAGGCAACAAATCGCCCGCCGGCCATCCGTTCGAGGGATTGACGGGCAAGGAAGCCAACCCGGACGACAACGGCAACAGCGTCCCCGTGTTCAAGATCAAGCGCAGCGACCAGAACGCGTACTTCATGCCCGGCGCCGATCCGGGCGAGGGCTACTCCGCCACCAACTCCCAAGTGTTTGATAGTGTTAGCGCTCCGACGCCGCCCGTCGCCACCAATCAGGGCTTCGTCAAAGACTACGCGTATACGCTCGGATGGGAGACCAATGAGAAATGGTCCATCCTGCCTGGAACCGTCGCGAACGACATCATGGGAATTTTCACGCCGGAGATGCTGCCGGTGCTCTCGGCCCTCGCGCGCGGCTTTGCGGTCTGCGATTACTGGTATTGTTCTGCCCCAACCGAGACCCTGCCCAACCGCGCATTCGTCAACGCCGGCACCAGCCAGGGCTACATGGATGACAAGACCAAATCCTACACCGTCCCCAGCATCTTTGGCCGGCTCAGTCAGGCGAATCTGAGTTGGATGATTTACGGCTATGACAGCGAGCCGCTCACCCGCAACAACTTTCCCGACACCGAGAGCGCGGACGATTCACACTTCGGGCTATTCAAAGATTTTCAGGCGGCGGCCGCCGCGGGCACACTGCCGGCTTACACATTTCTAGAACCGGATTGGGCCTCCACCGGCAACAGCCAACATCCCAATTACGATGTCTCGCTCGGCGAACAACTCCTCCACGATGTTTACTACGCCTTGTACAACAGCCCGGCCTGGAAAGAAACGCTGCTCATCATCACCTACGACGAGCACGGCGGCTGCTACGATCACGTCCCGCCGCCCCAAGGCGCGGTGCCACCCGATGACAGTGTGGGCGAATACGGCTTCGACTTCAAGCGCTTTGGCGTTCGCGTGCCGACCATCCTTGTCTCTCCATTGATTCCGCCGGGCGTCGTTTTCCGCGTGCCGGATGGGGCGATGCCGTTCGATCACACCTCGGTCTTGAAAACGATCGAGAAACGCTGGAGCTTGCCGGCCCTGACCGCGCGTGACGCCGCCGCGCCGGATGTGGGTGACTCTCTAACACTCGAAATCCCGCGCACCGATGACCCACTCAAGGGCGTGCGCGTTCCTAAATCAAGCGGCAAGGACCCGCTCAAGGGCGCGGCGACTCATCTCCAGCAAGTGCATGCGGAACTCGTCTCGCGGCTGCCGGTCACGGATAATCAAGGTCGCCCGGTTCATCACACATTAAAATCGAATACCAGCGCCGCTCACAAAGCCTATATCCAAAAACGCATTACGGCGTGGAAGGCCGGCCGCAATGGCACCGCCGAGAACAGCACACCCAGTGCGAGCACGAAGAAGCGCACGCCGAAAAAGACCAAGAAGACTGCGAAGAAGACTACTCGAAAGTCTAAGAAAAAGTCTTGATTAGTTTGCGGGCCTCCCCCATCGCGGCGATCAGCGAATTTTATTTTCCAACAACATTTCGCCGCGATAGGGGAGGGCTGGTAGAAGGCGCTATGCTATAATCTCCGCACTGTGGCTATTCAAGCACGGGCACATCAATTGGATACAACGCCTCGTCGCCCATTCCCAACGGAATGGGCGATGTTGCTGTTAGCGTTCGCGCTCGGCCTCGGGCTGCGCTTCTATCAGTTCGGCGCGGCGGGGGGATCCGTGTCCCCCGCGCGCGCCGAGGCGCACCACGACGGTGCGCTTGGCGCATTGCCGCCGGGATTCTATCAAGACGAAGGCTTCAACGGCCTCGACGCGCTCTCCGTGATTCACGGCGCGCGTCCCATCTACTTTCCCGCGAACAATGGTCGCGAACCGTTGTATCTCTATCTCGCCGCGGTCAGCATCGCCGTCTTCGGGCGCAGCCCCGCCGCGGAACGGCTGCCCGCCGCAATCGTCGGCGTGCTCCTCATCCCAGCGGCGTACGGGTTGGGCCGCGCGCTCTTCAATCGGCGTATCGGACTCCTCACTGCATTCATCGCCGCCGGAAATTTATGGGCGCTCACCCTCAGCCGCATCGGGCTGCGCGCCGGGCTGCTGCCGCTCATTATGAGTCTCAGCCTCGCGTGCGCAGCCACCGGTTGGCGCTCACGCCGGCTCTGGCTCGTCGCCCTCGGCGGCGCATTCTATGGTTTGAACTTTTATACCTATCTGGCTGCGCGTTTTACCCCCCTCGCCCTGATTGCTTTTTTGATTTTCTGGTATATTGCCCACCGCCAAACCTTCCCCACCGCGCGTTGGCTGGCCGCTTTTATTTTGCCCGCCGCGCTCGTCGTCGCGCCGCTGGCCGTGTTTGCTGTGAGCCAGCCGCAAATCGCTTTTGGCCGCGCGGAACAAGTTTCCATCTTCAGCCCGGCGCTCAACGGCGGCCATCCGTGGGGAATGCTCTTTCACAATTTACTGGCAACACTCGGGATGTTCGTCTGGCGCGGCGATGCCAACGTCCGCCACAACTTATCGGGCAGGCCGGTCTTCGATGTGTTCCTCGGTGTGGCCTTCGTCGTCGGTGTGCTCCTCAGCTTGCGTCAAGTGCTCGGACGCGAACATCGGCGACCGACAGCGCTGGCATTACTCTGGAGCGGACTGCTGCTCGCTCCAACGGTGCTGACGATTGATGCGCCGCATTACCTGCGCGCCGTGGGCACGCTGCCGATGATTTATATTTTCCCGGCGTTGGCGTTGGAGGCCGCGTGGACTGTCGACTTTTGGCGAGGATACCGGACCTTGGGCCGAGGGTTGGTCGTTGCGCTGCTGGTAGTAAGCCCGTCGCTGACGGTTCGCGATTATTTCATCCGCTACGCGAACGATCCAGAGACCGACTACTACTTTCAATCCGCGGTCACCGAATTGGCCGCGCAGGCAAACGGCTATTTGGGATCGGGCTGGACGGGCGGACTCACCGCCTCCACGGAACCGATTGATCCCCAGCGCCGTCTTTACCTTGATCGCCGTTTGTGGGACTCGTTTGTCTCACTGCGTTTCCTGATCCCGGAGAGTGCGGCGCTGCGGGTGTTCAGCCTGGGCGAGATTGAAAACGAGGCGCCAGTAGTTGAGACGCGCATCATCGTCTGGCCTTACGACGATCCGCGCGCGGCGCGCGCGTGGCTGCCAGCGGGCGCGTTGATCGAGGCGCACGCTGGGCCGCTTTATCGTGGAGACCGTGAGCCGGAACCGTATTCGCTCTACTCGGTTTACACGGCCGGCCCCGCGCCACGCGGCGCGCCGCTCGCGAAGTTTGAGCAGGGCATCGCGTTGCAATCGGCGCAAGTGGCGCGAACGGCTGACGCGCTGCATGTTGACTTGATTTGGTCGGCGAGCAGCGTGGTGGCTGAGGATGATCACGTCTTCGTTCAAGTCTTCGAGGACCAGACGTTGATCGCCCAGCACGATGGGCAACCGGCCGAGGGACTTTATCCCACGACCTGGTGGCGCGCCGGCGACTTTGTGAAAGACGCTTACCGGCTCACCTTGCCCGCCGGGACATCGAACGCGGGCCTCACGTTGAATGTGGGACTTTATCGCTATCCGGCGCTGGAGCGCCTATCCTTGCAAGATGGTTCGGGAGATTTTGTAGAGTTGGTTGTGGAGTAAAAGCTGCGCCGAAGCGTGGGCTGAGCTTGTCGAAGCCCGCACCCTTCGACAGGCTCAGGGTGCTTTATTTGTCAGCGGCGCACTGGAGGAAAAGTAAATGAAAACAGACAAATTGATTTTGTTCGGAATGATCCTGAGCGCAATGACCGTCATGGCTTCGCTTTTACCTGTGACCGTTTCGGCGGCGCCGGCGGCGCAAACCAACCTCGTCAGTAATGGGGGCTTTGAAAGCGGAACCACTGGCTGGGCCCCCTGGTGGGCCGAAATCGCTAAACCCGCTGATCCCAACTCATTCAATTATGCCTACAAACCCAGCAGTTGGAACGCGGAGAGTCTTTCCGCTGGCGCGGCCAGCGCGCTCATCTATGCCGGCAACAGTTCTTATCGTGTCATCAATAACTGGGACCCGTGGTACGGCGGCGCAAGTCAGATCGTCGTCGCGCCGGCGGGTGCGCGGGTGCGGCTGACGGCTTATGGTCGGGCATGGGCCTCTAATAACGGCTGGCCTGACCCGTCCGATACCACGGCCGGCATCAAGATGATGGTCGGCATCGAGCCAAGTGGAAATACGGTTTGGTATGAGCACCCACCGACTTGGTCAGGCACCATCGCACCGCACAACGCCTGGCAGCCGGTCTCGGTCGAAGCCACCGTGGGGGCCGGCGGAAAAGTTGCGATTTTTCTGAGCGGCGATTACCGGGGAACGAGCCGCAAATTCCTGGCGACGTATTGGGATGAGGTCTCGCTCGTCGTCGTCAGCGGCGGCGGGGGCAGCACCGCCGTGCCCGGAGCGACTTCCGGTGCGCCCGCGCCGACCAGCCCGCCGCCACAACTCCCGGCCTTCGTGATGCCCACGCCCGGCGCAGATGGCAACGTCGTTTACATCGTCCAGTCGGGCGATTCGCTCTATCGGATCTACGCCAACACCGGCATCGCGGTAGATCAAATCAAAGCCATGAACGGCCTGCAGAGTGACATCATCAGCATCGGCCAACGGTTGATCCTGGTCCAAGGCGCCGCGGCGGCTGCCGCGACGGCCACCACCGCCCCCGCCGAGGCGACCTCCGCCAATCCGGATGAGCCGACGGCGACGGAGGTGGTGGCGGCAACCGCGGCGGCGACGGAAGTCGCCAGCACCGAGACGGAGGTGGGCACGGTCTGTGTCATGGTCTATAACGATGAGAATGGCAATGCCCTGCGTGAGCCGAGCGAAGGCATCTTGGCCGGCGGCAATATCGCGCTGGTGGATACCGGCACCGGAGCGCCGGTACAGAACTACACCACAGACGGGATCAACGAACCGCACTGTTTCCAGAATTTTCCGGTCGGCGCCTATACCATCTCGTTTGCGCCGCCCTCCGGTTACAACCCGAGCCAGGATACGACGGCGCCGCTTCAGGTCGAAGCCAGTTCATTTAGAACCTTCGAATTTGGCGCGCAGCCCAGCGGAGGCGGTTCTACCACCGGGGGCGGGGGGTTGAGTAACAACCGGCTGCGCACGGCGCTCTTTGCCGCCGCCGGCATCATGTTCCTCCTGCTCGCCGCGGGAGTCGCCGGGCTGCTCATTCTACGCCGGCCGCGATAGAAGTGATAAGTGAGACGTGACGAGTGAGAAGTGACAAGTGACGAGAGAATAAAAGAACGATTCAATCATCTCTCGTCACTCGTCACGCGTCACGGATCACGCCTCCCTCTTGTATCCACCCTCCTGATCGCCGCGCTCGCCGCCGCGCCCCTCTTTCTCAACCCCGGCTTTCTCATCACGCGCAGCGTCGGCGATACACCCAACCTGCTCTTTCGCGTCCAACAACTGCTCACAGCGTTGAGCGACGGTCAACGCCTCGCGCGCTGGATGCCGGATGGCGACTTCGGCTACGGCTATCCTTACTTCAATTACTACGCCTCGCTGCCGACGTATATCGCCGCGCTGTTCAAGCTTTACGGCTTCTCCTTCACACTCGCCCTCAAGCTGACTCAATTTAGCGCACTCGCCGTCGCCGCCCTTGGCCTATACGCCTGGGCCAGAAGCGCGCGGCCGCGCGCCTCAGCCGCACAAGCCTGGCTGGCCTCTGCGGCGTACACCTTCGCCCCATTTCATCTCGTCAACCTCTACGTCCGCGGTGATTCGTTGGGCGAGCTATGGGCGATGGCTTTCTACCCGCTCTGCTTGTGGAGCGCCCAACGTTGGATCACTCACCCCAGCCTCCGGCGCGCCTTCAGCCTCGCCGCCTGCGTCACGCTCCTCATCCTCTCCCACAACATCTCGGCGCTGAACTTCTTGCCGTTCCTTGGGCTTTATCTAGTTCTGCAAGAAAGAAAGAAGGAGACAGAAGCCAGAAGTCAGGAGTCAGAAACTGCCAATCCACAATCAGCAATCCACAATCAACAATCTTCCACCCTCCACTCTCCACCTTTCACTTTCCACCTTCCACTTTCCTCCGTCCTCCGTCTACCGTCCTCCGTCTTTCCTTTGCTTTGGGGCCTACTCCTCTCCGCCTTCTTCTGGCTCCCCGCCCTGCTCGAACTCAAATACGTTCAAGTCACCGACCTCACGCAGGGTTTTTTCTTCTACGGCAATCACTTCCGAGGTCTCGACCTCATCCAACCGACGCTCTTCTTCAATCCCGACCCGACGCCCGGCCGGCCGACACCGTTCAGCATGGGTCTCCTCCAAACAATAGCCACCCTCGCCGGACTCCTCGTCCTCGGCTGGAGGACAGTGCGTTCACGACAATGGTCTTCGCTTAACTCTTTCATCCTCCTTGGCTTGGGCCTATCCACGTTTATGATCACGCCGCTCTCGGCTTGGCTGTGGGAACATCTGCCACTTATCCGCTACACCCAATTCCCGTGGCGCTTCCTCTCGATCCAAGCATTGTTCACCGCCATGCTTATTGCTCAACTGGCACCCTCTGAAAGCAAGGAGTCAGAAGCCGGAATTCAGAAGCCAGAAGTTAATAACCCTCCACTCTCCACCCCGCGAAGCGACCCTCCACCCTCCATTTTCATCCTTCATCCTTCATCCTTCATCCTTTCATTACTCCTCGCCCTCTCCACTCTTGGCCACCTGCGCCTCGACTTCATCCCCCTCACGGATGCCGAGGTCACCGCGCCTCGACTGAACCTCTACGAATATTTCACTGGAAGCATTGGCAACACGGTCAACAACGAATACCTCCCGCGCTGGGTCACGCCGCGCCCCTTCACCTCCGACGAATTTCTAGGCCGCCCGCCTCGGCTCAAAGCCCTGAACGGCCAAGCGCAGGGGACTCGTCAATGGAAACATGGCGCCGCCGAACAATGGACGATTCAAGCGCTCACCGGCCCCACCACGGTCGCCGTCCCCACTCACTACTGGCCCGGCTGGATCGCCGAAGTTGATGGACAACGCGCGGAAATTCGTCCGGCGGAAAGTCTGGGTTGGATCAGCTTCGATCTTCAGCCGGGCGAACACAGCGTTAAGCTCCAACTGGAAGACACACCCGTGCGGACCCTAGCAGCAATCCTTAGTCTGTTCGCAGTGATCCTTCCATTGGCGTATGCTGTTTATCGCCGGGGCCGCCATCGGCCGGAAGCCAGACCGCGCAGCGGGCTCTCGTCCTCCATCCTTCGTCCTTCGTCCTTCGTCTTTCGTCCATCTTCCTTCGCGCTTCGCCCTTTGTCCGTCCTCCGTCATCCCTCCTCCGTCTTTCTCATCCTCATCTTCCTCATCCTCCACGCTCTCCCGCCGCCTCCTACAAGCACCTTGCCGCTCTCAATGGATTTCAATCAACTTGCTTATCTTCATCACGACCTCATTCGCTTCGAGGGCGGCACGCAACTCACGCGCGTGGACTACAGCGCGGATCACCTCGCGCGGGGCGACGACCTAATCATCCACACCGAATGGAACATCGCTGAGCCGAGTCAAGTCACGCTCAGCCTTACGCCACCGTCCAATCTCGTCTCGCCGATTCCGGTCATGTTAACGACAGCCACCGCACCGCTCGCCGCGCAAATCAATTTCACGCTCACCATCCCCACCCACATTCCGCCCGGCGTCTACTTCATCATCCTCAACCTTCAGGACGCCTCCGGCCCACTCCCAGCCCTCACCTCCAGTGGACGTGCGCGGGGAACCCTCCACCTCGCGCCAATCTGGATAGACGATCCCGGCCTGAAGGCCCCTGCTGCCAGCCTCGCCGACTTCGGCGCAATTCAACTCATGGGCGCCTCGACGGACCTCAACACCTCGAGCGCCAACAACTTGCGCCTGCACCTCCTCTGGCGCGCGCTCGCCGACGTGCCGCGCAACTATCAACTCTCCCTCCGCCTCCGCGACCTCGCCGGCACAGAGTGGACGGCCAGCGACTCGCAAATCGCCTACGGCTTCTATCCCACCTCGCTCTGGCGTCCTCGCGAAATCATCCCGGACTTTTACACGCTGCCACTGCCGCCCGGCACACCACCCGGCGCTTACACCCTCGCCCTCGCGCTCTATGACGTATCAGCCTCTGTGCATCTCGGCGAAGCGCAGATCGCAGTAAACATCACCGACACCACACCGATTGGTGATCGCACACCGCAATTCCAACTCACACCGGAAATTGCCATCGCCAAAGTTGAATATCCCTCAAAAATCACTCAGGGGGACGCGCCGGAGATTTCCGTAAGTTGGCTGACCGTCTCCGCGCCCTCGACGTCGTACCGTGCCCGCTGGACTCTAACCGCGCCCGGAGGGGTGAGGACAACCCAAACATTGGACCCGGCCCCCGGGTCTCCCACCCACACCTGGCCCGCCGATTCATACATCCTCGGGCGCGTGCGCTTGGGCACCTCTCCCTCGCTCACGCCAGGTTTCTATCAACTTTCACTCACACTAATTGATGAACACGATCAACCAGTGGGTAGCGAAGTCATACTTGGTCAGATCGAAGTAACTGGTCGGCCGCGCGAGTTCAGTGTGCCTGCCTTGCAAACAGAAGTGGGCGCAACATTCGGGGATAAACTCAAACTGTGGGGCTATGACGTGGAACAGAACAACGCCGAACTCAAGTTAAAGCTCGTCTGGGGCGCGCTCACCCCGCCGGGCGCGGATTACAAATTCTTCGTCCACCTCTTCAACGCCGCAGACGAATTCATCGCCGCGCAAGTGGATGCCATGCCGCACAACTTCGACTACCCCACCGCGCTCTGGGTCGCCGACGAAGTCGTGACGGACACACTCACTTTCTCACTGGCTGGTCTTGAGCCCGGAACCTATCGCCTCGCCGTTGGCTGGTACGACCCGAATACCCTCAACCGTCTTTCAGCGTTTGACGCGCAAGGCCAGCCGCTGGAGTTCAATCGCGTCATCCTGCCGCTCAACGTTGAAGTGCCCTCAAAATAACTAAAGCGGCATCGCAGCTCCGCCGCCGACATACAGCAGTTGTCCGGTCAGCCAGCGCGCCTGCTCTGAAGCGAGGAACACCATCACATCGGCCACATCTTCCGGTTGCCCGACGCGCCCCAAAGGGCAGTGTGCCATTTCACGCTGCTCTAAATCCGGCTCAATCCAGCCGGTCTGAATCGGCCCGAGCGAGACGACATTCACATTAATCCCGTAGCGTCCCAACTCTTTCGCCGCCGCGCGGCTATAAGACTCCAACGCATGCTTACTCGCGCCATAAGAAATTTCGGTCGGAAAGCCGGGAGCGCCATCCGTGCTCACGTTGATCACGCGGCCCCAGTGAAACTCAGCTTCAATCCGGCGGCGACCATACTCGGCCATCATCAGCGCCACCGCGCGACTATTCACCGCGAAGTGACGATCATGCTGCTCGGCCGTGAACACGCTCATCGGAAATCTATCCACGGCGTGGACGGCATGTTTATGGGAGCGAAGCCGGCTTTGGGGGATGAAGGTATCGGGATCGCAATGCGCCGCGTTGTTGATCAAAACGTCTACGGGGCCAAACGCTGCCTCGGCTCGGTCAAAGAGTTGCGGAATCACCGCCGGGTCAGCCAAGTCTGCTTCCCACGCTTCTGCCTGACCCCCGCGCTCACGAATGGATTGCAGAACTCCATCCGCCGAGAGAGTCTGTTGAGCGAGATAGAACGCTCTGCCAGGAGTATTCATCCGGCTAGCGTCAGTGGAAGCCTCAACCGGCGAACGAAAGTAATGAATGAACACGCGCGCGCCCTCGGCGGCGAAGGCTTTGGCCGTGGCCGCGCCAATGCCATACGGATTATTCCCGCCGGTGACTAAAACAACTTTTCCTTTCAAGCCGGTATCAATCATAGTCTTGCTTCCTCTCAGACCCTAAAGGTTTCTGAAAACCTTTAGGGTCTGCTAATCAAACGCTCAATCTCTTCCCGCGCTTTGAGCGAGTCGGTGAAGTGAACGCCCCACATCCCCACCGCGCGCGCCCCCTCCACATTTTTCGGCATGTCATCCACAAAGATTGCTTCGGCGGGCAAGACATTCAGTCGCGTGAGCGCCCGCCGATAAATCTCAGGCTCAGGTTTCTCGATGCCTTCCTCCGCGGAGAAGAGAACCGCATCAAAGGTCTGATCGTTGATATGAGTTTTAACTGTCTCCCAGACTTCCGGCCAGGCGTTACTGATAATCCCGGTTTTGAGACGGGGCCGGAGGGATCGGATGAAGCCCAACAACGCCTCGTCCCAGACATCACCTTTCCAGAAATCCAGCTTCAACGCTTCGAGTTCTTCCGGCTTCAAGGCTAGGCGGCGCGCGACTTCCACCCAGATTTCAGCCGGGGAGGCCTGGCCCAAACTCGCGCGGCGCGCGACCGGGTTGTAGAAGATCAACTCAGCCAGACCCCACTCCGGCAGACCAAAACGTTGTTCCCACTTCCGGCGCGGAGCCAAGTCCTCCGTGCGCAGCAGCACGCCGCCAACGTCAAAGATCACTGCTCGAATCGCCATAGCTTAGCCTCCAGAAAAAGCAACCACGGATTACACCGATTACACTGATTTGTAACATCCTTAAAAATCCATGGTCATCCGTGCAATCCGTGGTTAAAAAATCTTCTTACTCGGCATCATTACCCATTTCGATGCAGCTTTCCCGTCTGTTTCGCGTAACGCTCGGCCCAGTGAAAGATGCGCAAACCGAACGGGATGGCAATCGCGCCCATCACCAGCAGCGGCCAGATGTACGGCCACAGGCTGAGGGTCGGGGCATTATTCAAAAGCACTTCGCGCGCGCCGCTGATGATATACGTCGCCGGCGAAAAGCGTGACACGACTTGCAACCAAGCCGGCAGCACATTCACCGGATAGTATACGCCGGAAACCAACAGCAACACGGCGATGATGATATGCGTCATCTGCGCGCCCCGCTCCGGAAACAGCAGCGGCAGGATCGAACCCACGATGCTGATGCCGATGAACGACAGACTACCGGCAATGAGCAAGATCAAGAAACCGAACAGATTGGAGTTGACCAGGTTGACGTCAAAGAACAGGACGACCACCAGAAGTACAATGCTGGTATGGAACAGGCTGTAGACGATGGCGAACGTCGTCTGCCCGATCATGTGCATAAAGCGCGTAATCGGCGCCATCAAGGTGTACTCGATGGTTCCCTCCCAGCGCTCCATCCCGACCAGATCGGTCACCCAGTAGAAGATCGTCGCCAGATAACGCCAGACGATAGTGCCCACGGTCAGATAGAGGACCAGGTATTTCCCGTCAATCGCCCCGCCTCCGATTTGCTGCACGCCCAAACCGATGTAGCTGATTTCCAAACTGTTGGCGATGGAGTAGACGAGCCAAACGGCCTCCCAGGCCCAATAGCGTTTGACGATGTTGAAGTTGCGCTCGATAAAGGCGTAGGACGCCTTGAGTTCGTAGATTGCAGTCGTCATAGCGAATCTCCTTAAAGGCAGAAGATGACAAGGTGAGTGGGTGACACGGTGACAAGGTGATCTCTTCAACAACAATCACCTTGTCACCCCTTCACCCCGTCACCTTGTCATTTCTTCTTCCGTTACAAGTTGCTTTCCAGTCAATTCGAGAAACACTTCCTCCAGCGTAGGCACATGCCCATTCTGAGGAATCAATTGCTTTAGCTCGGCCGGCGTGCCCAGAGCAACGATCTTACCGCCATCCACAATGGCGATACGGTCACACAACGCCTCGGCTTCGTTCATGTCGTGCGTCGTCAGCAGGATCGTCGTCCCGTGCGCATCGCGCAGTTCCCGGACAAACATCTGCACCTCGCGTTTGGAACGGGGATCGAGGCCGGTCGTCGGCTCGTCGAGCAGCAGCAACTGCGGGCGGCTGATGAACGCGCGGGCGATCGCGACCTTCTGCTGCATCCCACGACTCATCTCTTCCATCGGCCGGTAGATCGCCTTCTTCTCCAATCCCAAGCGCTCGAGAATTTCCAGCACCCGTTTCTTAGTCTCACCCGGCGCCACGCCGTACAATCGCGCGCCGTACATCAGATTCTCCATCGGCGAGAGTTTCTTGAAGAAGCTGGCCTCCACCGAGACGCGATTGATCAAGTTCTGCACCTCGCGCGGCGACTCGGTGACCTCGTGCCCAAAAACGGTGATGCGCCCACCATCCGGGATGAGCAGGGTAGCTATGAGCCGGATGAGCGTGGACTTGCCACTGCCGTTCGGGCCAAGCACGCCGAAGATTTCTCCCCGATTCACTTCCAGCGAAATATGATCCACCGCCAGCTTGGCGCCTTCGGCGACAGGATTTCCGCCATTCTTTCCAAGCCTGAACCACGGTTTCTGTTTCCCGCCGAAAGTTTTAAGCGCACTTTCAATCCGCACGGCGATTAAGTCATTCATTTTCTCTTCTCCTCATGATCACTACTCAAACACCTGTTCATTGAAAATGACCAGACGCTTGATAAAAAAAAAGCCGGGAGCGAGACGCTCCCGGCCGGTGAGTAGCGAAAAAAAAGACCGTGAGCGTTCAGACGCCCACGGCCCAGGAAGGTCAGTTACAGAAACTTCCTACGCGCAGCAGGCGCAATACGACAAGGCGTGGCCCGGATTACCACTGGGTACGCGAAGTCGAAATTCGCTATGAATAATAAAGCTCTGCATTTGTCGCTTGCGCCTCCTTTCTTTAGGATGAGCGACAGTCTACCATACGCCGGAGAGGAAAGTCAATGGGTTCGAGGAATTTTTTAATCTTTTCTGCAGACAAATATGCATCAGTCATAAACCGACTTTGAAAAGAATTTCTCAAAGCTAAGGCGTTGGTGTCGGCGTCGGTGTTGGCGTGGGCGTCAGTGTCGGTGTCGACGTCGGTGCCGGTGTTGACGTCACTGTCGGTGTTGACGTCGGCCTCGGTTTGACGTTAACTCTCAACTGGAGGGTGCGATAGGGTTTGGCATACCCATCCCGCTCCAGTATAAATTCAATAGCTTGGCTGTCACCGACGGTCGGCACAACAAACCCAACGGGCTTCTGCCACGTTTCGCCATCCCCCAGTGAGATAATAGGACTTGTACCAATTACTTCACCTCCTAACTTAACTAGCACCGTATAGAGAGTTCTCACACCTTCATGGTTAATGATGCTAAGAGTAGTTGTGACTGGTTGCCCAGCTGTAACCTGCCGAGGCGAATTCTCCGTGACTACATAGAACTCCGTGAAAGCTTCATCCGATCGGTCCGATCCTGGAAATAAAAATGGCGCTAGGCCCTCAGGAGGAATCGCCGTCGCCGAGGCGATTATCACAGCGAATGAGGCGCAAATTGCCCAGGTAGCTCCAACCTCCCGCCACTCTAATTGGCGCACCGCTTTATGAGCGAACGCCATCACACCCAACATCAGTCCGCTTGTTAGAGGATAAATAATGAGAGGCTCTGCCCTCTGTAGAACGACCCACGCAAACATACTTACGCTTACAATAACCAGAAGGCTAAGTAGAGGGGTCAATGACCACCGCTGAACCACGCTCAGTTGATCCGATAAGGGCCAAAGCAAAAGTGTAACGATATAGCCTGGCCAGACGAGTACCGTCGCTATGACCACCGCTCCTGTCAGAGCCTGAGGTATATTCACGGGGATCAAAACCAAGGGGAGCGCCAGACCCAATAGAACTGCAATGAAATTAAGCATATCGGCCATCTTTTGAGGACATAAATTGAATCATCTCCGCAGCGATGACACCCAGAAATTGGCTAATCAACCAACCTACTTCCAGTCCCAAGACACCCGCGCGGGGTAACAAGAGAGCAGGAAGACAGATTGCCAGACTTGCCACAAAGCCATTGAGAACCAGGAGCTCCCCTAGCTTCTCATGCCAGCTCAGGACCATTGAATACACACGCACAACCGCAAAGAGCACCACGCCAAGGAGCAAGAGCGGAAGAAACATTAGAGTGTCATGCATCCCTGTCGGCAGCACAAAAGGAAGGAGGCTCCGCATCGCGGCATAGGTTAAGAAAGCAAGCACCGCCGTCGCTACAATAATGCCTGGGGCAGCTCGTCTCAAACGTCGTTGAGCGCTGGCCGGATCGCTCGCTAGATGAGCCAGCAGCACATTAGCCGCTGAAGGCGGCAATGCCATAAGTAAAGCAGCAGCCAGCCAAGCGTAGTTAAACGCTCCGGCAGCCAGAGGTGAAACCTGAGTTGCAATGAGTATGGGAAAGAGTAATTGCGGAGCCTGCGCAAGCAACCCGCTCACGTAAACGGTTGCCCCATAGGCGGCGATCGTTCGAAGCGAAGCGGAAGGTGATGAATGCGAAGGAAGTTTCTTCTTCCAGGCAGTTGCTCCAAGCATTATGGCAATCACGCTTCCCGCCGTGATGGTCAGGACCAGCCCGAGAGCCCCCAAACCAGCGAGGGGCAGTAGTAGTAGAAAGCGTGCTAATACCCCACCCAAATCAGTAATCAAGACCAGAAGCCCTTCTCGACGCGCAACAAAAATACTATCTTGGATCATGGAAACAGCTATAGTCATCGTCAACAAAGCCAAGACAAAGTAAGTCAAGAGAGGGGAGCCACTCAGATTATTGAGAATAGAATGCCCCACTGGCAAAGTCGAGAAGGCCGTCGCCGCCAAGAACGCCAATGAGACGGGAATCAGCGTAGCAGGAATGCTCAACCGCAACTCCGCATCCCCAGTGAGGGGCAAATACCGGACCAGGACGCCACTAAATCCCAAATTGGACATGACCGCAATTAGCGTGGCCGAGGAGAACATAGCAGAAGTGAGGCCGATGGATGCCAAATCATAGAACTGAGCTGCAATCACCCAGAAGGCCGCTCCTAAAAATGCCCCCAGGAGCGAGTTCACAAATAGGAAAGCCGAATTGGTAATGACGGAAGCTGATTGCAGCCGCCGATTGAAAAAGATTTTCAATCTGTTCTGAGCTTCAGGGCTGTTTTGCACGAAAGGCAACCACGCTCCCATTATCAAAGATCAGCTCATACTGTTTATCTGCTAGCAAATCCAGCTTGAATCGCTTGAGCTGCTCCACGGCTTCCGGTCCGCGCTGGGCAGCTGCGTGTTGCATCTGATCTGAAATAACGATAATGCCATTAAGGTGTGCCAGACGCTCGTATGAAAAGTCGGCTGCGCCAAGCGTATAAACGCGCAGGCGATCCTGGCTGTAGAGGGATAAAGTCTCACCCGTTAGGGGGGGTGTATAGCCATAAATGATCTTTTCATCAAAACTTTGCTTCGCAATTCCCTGGAAAGCGGAGACTTCCGCCCGAGTAATTACCTCACCGATATGATTTGAATAGGCGGTGAGATAGGTGAGCAGCGTAGTAATGAGCATCAAAACACTTATTGCCCAGCGAAAGGCCCGCCCTCGGTCTTGACTCAGCAACAAGCCAATGACTAAGGCACCAGGCAGAGAAGCAAATAAGGGGCCACGATCTGCGAATTCTCCGAAGAGATAGAGAGGCAACCAGGCAGCTGCGATCGCCAGCCACACGACCAAGCGCAGGCCGGCTGTCCGTTGAGTGGTTAACATTAGCCAAATTCCAATGATCAGAAGCAGCGCAACGCCTCCAAGCGCTCCCCGGTGAAGCCAAATGAAGACCGCCAGAGATCCCGACGAAGCGACCGATACGGTAGCATGTTGCCCACTATTAATCACCTCCCAAATACGTTGAGCAAATAATCCGCTGGTTCGGATGATCCATAACCCCATGTAGATCAGCCAACTCAAGAAAATACAGAGGTATAAGATCACAGTGGTTAGCGTAACAGGCCCCTGCCTTCGAGACAGATGGTCCATCAAAAGCCAAGTCGAGCCTATGCCCACAATCACAAACGTAGTAATGGGATGAGAAAAGACAATGAGCATGAAAGTTGCCAGCGCAACTCCGCGGAAGATCGAGCTGCGTTTTCCTTTCATTAGAGCGGCAAGACAGAAAGGCATTAGGGCAAAAGCCAATGACTGGGGTGCGGGATTGATCCGAACCAAAAAATTGGGGGCGAGCGCCAGAAACGCAAAGACAGACATGAGGCCAAACTGCTCACGATTGATAGCCCCCTGTTCCACATAGGCCTCCGCAAATGCGATCGTCAGGATATAGAGGCCAGCACAATAAATCAGCACGCACAGCATAGGGTAAGCTCGCAAGAAACCCGGTGTATCTGGAAACACCTTACTTAGGACACCGTAAAGAATGAAGGAGATAGGCGAACCAGCAATATAGGCTACCTGTCTAGTGGCCTCTACGTGGGAGGGAATGAGAGCTAATTGTCCCAGACCCACGTTTTGCCATGAATCGTGAAAGACGCCTCTCGGCTCTAAATAGCCTAACGCACCTATCGTTGCTACCCCAAAAGCAAGGATGGCCGTGAGTCGAAGGACCAATGACTCACCAAACAATGCAACCGCTGCCAATAGAGCAACAGTGAACCAAACCACAACTGGTAACTGCCAATACACTCCCCCTAAAATCAAGCCCTGGCGCGTGGCACCATCTAACGCAACGATGACCAGAACAGCCAGACCAAGGATAATTATCCCGATGAGTGATATACGAGTCATCCAAAGAGGTGATAGTAAACGAAACGACTGACGAGGTGATGAGGCTCTCATAACTGGATCCGGCCTTTCAGACTATCAACCAGTATGCTGAATAATAGTGTACGCATGAAGGACGTGACTGCGGACCGCCAAGTATCGCTCCCAGCCGATCCGCGGCTGGCCGCCATTTTCATGCGTCCCCCCTAGATTATTATCAAGGATTCGTTCAGCACAGCGCAGCAAACTTTCGTTTGGGATCCGACCAGCCGCGGCTAAAGTGCACCATGCTCCCAAGAAAATGTCTATCAGTGGTGCTTCGCGCGTTTTCAAACTGAGCCACAGCGCTCGCAAAACCGATTGGCCTATTCCGCGAGCGAAACGATACTTGAGGAGGCGATGATAGATTATATTCAAACCCCAGCTGGCAGGCTCATAATTGAGACGCTTGGCGCTTAGCCAATTCGCCACGGAAACACGAAAGTAGTCGCGCTGAAGTGCCTGACGCACCTGTTGACAAGTGGGAGCGCCAGTCTCGCCCGACAGATTGTAAAGTTGGTTCAAGTAGAACTGGTGGACGATCAACAGCGCTTCCCGTGAGTGTGTAAATGCCTCCAGTGGTGTTGTCTGCGTGATCGGCTTGGGGTAGAGTTTTTCTTCAGTCGCTCGGTTGATCTCTTCAGCTAGTTGCGGCAACTCTCTGACCAGAGACGGGAACCAGGTTCGCCAATGGCGGATGAATAATTCAGCGCGCGCACGATAAGAAGGGACATAGGCATCCGCCAACAACACCAGCGCTGTGCATATTTCTACAAAAGACTTATCACATTCATAGATTAAAGTCCGCCGGAAATCACCGCTGATCTGTGGGCCAAGGAAATGGCCCACGAGTCCAATCATCTTTTGGTAAAGCAAGCGGAGACCATTTACTTTGGGAATTTTACTTGCCGGGAAACGCAACGGTGGTGAAAGATCTTCCCCATAGATTACACGGCTAGCATGCAAGTGATCATAAGCTCGCAGGTCACAGTCACGGACAAACACGGAGGCAAATTGATCAACCGTCATGGACTCCACCGTTAACGAAAAGCCATGTTCTCCAGAGAAATGTTCACTGATTTGGCCCAAGCCAGTTGTCTGCATAAACCGTGACCGAATTCGTTCGATCACTTCAGTCGGCACCGATCTGCTGAGCATCAGACGGATATCATAGTCACGGAGCGGCTCAACAGAATTATCCGGATGAATAAGGACGCTGCCTTCGCCTCGTCCGAAACTCCCGTTAAGCACCAAGCTCCTGATGTTAGGCCCCAGTGTCGAAAGACAAATATCTTTCAAAACCTGCATGTGGGCCTCAATCGCCTCATCCACCCAAGGGAAATTGTAGGCGGTATAAATGCCCATTAACGAGCCTCCTCAACCAGCCTCTGAAGCCGCTCGACATAGTGTTGTCCGAT
>Ga0075421_100000472_pt1 | contig 42113 bp, 38 predicted proteins | sample SoiMetdeltSBSDD5_FD_75292 | JGI IMG/M metagenome (GOLD analysis project Ga0075421, IMG submission 75292) | Bulk soil microbial communities from a Populus tree surrounding site in Tennessee, USA - Soil MetaG P. deltoides SBSDD5 | ecosystem: Environmental > Terrestrial > Soil > Tree plantation... | reverse complement strand
GAAACTCCTCCTGCTGAGATACGACAGCACAGCGCAACCGCAGTGCCAGAGGCGGCGCCGCGTAAGGCCGTGGTCCGGAGCGCGTTGAAAGATTCGCTTTCGGCCCGGAGTCGGGAGAAACGCCCCGTGCCCGGAGGACTGCCCGGGTGTCTGTGGGCGCCCCAAGTTTGACGGAACCGCGTCGAAACGCTACTCTCGCGCCGGATGACGGTGTATCGCAGCCTGCTCGCGGTCCTCGCGCTGCTGCTCGCCGGCGGCTGCGCCACCGCAGGCGGTCGCGGCCCGAGCCGCGGCGACGTGATCCGCCAGATCCTGCCGGCCACGGTGCAGCTCCGGTGCGAGCGCGCCGGCGGCGCCCGGCGAGCGGCCTCCGGCGTGCTCCTCGCGCGCGACCTCGCGACACGGCGCGCGTGGATCGTCACGACGCGTCATTTCCTCGAGCCCCTCGCGCCCCAGAAGGTGTCCGTCGTCGCCGGCCCGAAGGCGCGCGTCTCGGCCACGGTGGTGACGGTGAGCGACCGCGCGGACCTCGCGCTGCTCGAGGTCGCCGATGTCGATTCGACGCCGGCGCGATTGAAGGACAACGTGCAGCTCGGCGACGAGGTCTGGGTGGTGGCGTTCCCGTGGGGGCGCCGGATGACGCTCTCGAGCGGCGTGGTCAGCCAGGTGGTCGGGGACGCCGGTGGTGGCGACTACCAGGGCGCGGCACGCATGGTCGACGTGTCCGTCAGTTACGGCGCGAGCGGCGGCGGCGTCTTCGACGCGCAGACGGGCGCGCTGGTCGGTCTCATCGAGAGCTACCGGACGGCGCGGGTCAGCATGCAGGGCAGTCCGGAACGGGTCATCGAAGTACCGGTGCCGGGCGAGACGACGCTGATCTCGGCGGACGCGATCCGCGGCTTTCTGACGGAGGCGGGACTGACGCGCTTTCTCGAGCACTGAGCCGGGCACGTCCGGACCCCCTCCGGACGTGCCCGGCCCGCGGCGCGGTCGTCAGTCCTTGACCTCCACGCTCGTCGCCATGTTCTTGCCGTCCTTCTCCTCGTACGACGCCTTCACGTCGGAGCCCTCCTTGAGCTTGTCCATCGACACGCTGTCCCCGATCCAGACCTTCGTGCCATCTTCCAGCGTGAAAGTCTTCTCGGTCGCATCGACGCTCTTGATCTTGCCCTCGACGTCGGCTGCGAACGCGGCTCCCGACAACGCGACGCTCAACGCGACTGCGCCCACGAACGCCTTCAGCATATCTGCCTCCTTGGGTGTGGTGCGGCGCGTCCACCGTACCGAAGGCGACGGCGCGACTCAATCCAGGAAACGAATTTCCCTGTCTCTGTTCTCGTCCGCTGGTCCAACCATCGCGCCGGATGCCCCGCGCACCTCGCCGGTGGCGATGTCCATATGGTCACGTCGCGGCCCGAGCGTCTGCATCTCGGCGAAGCCACCCTCGAACATGTCGCAATAGAGCTCGACGCGATTGCCGTCGGGGTCGTGGAAGTACACGCTGCGCGTCACGTTGTGGGCGATCGTCGAGTCCACCGCGATGCCCATCGCCTGGAGGTCGCGATACGCGGCTTGCAGCTCCTCGAAGCTGCCGAGCTGCCACGCGGTGTGATGAAGGCCGGGTGCGGTGGCGTCGGGCGCCTCGCCGGTGGCCAGCTGGAAGAGCGCGAGGTCGTGATGCTGCGTGCCGAAGCTGAGAAACACGGCGCCCCGATCGTAGTCCTCGTGCGCGACCTTCAGGCCGAGCGCGCGCGTGTAGAACTCCTTCGACCTCCGCGCGTCGCGCACCTTGAGCACGATGTGCCCGAGCTTTCGCGCCTGGATCATGGCGGTCACTCCGTCCTGTCGGTGTGCGAGGATCGGCCGACGCGGCGATTATAGAACGGCGCTCACGCCGTGCGCGCGGCGCGGACGGCGGTCGCCACCGGCAGACGCGCCGTGACCCAGCGGACGAGGAGGTCGCCCCACGCGCGCCGCCACGCCTTGTGCGACAGGCCGTGGTCGGCGTCCCGGAGGATCTCGTGCTCCACCGACCCGGCGCCGCCGAATGCGCGCACGTAGTTCGCGATCACCGGGTGGGGGATGACGGTGTCGTGCTCGGACTCCACGATGAGCACGTCGCCCGCGAAGCGCGCCGCGGCGGCAAGCGCGATGTTGTCCGACGGCTCGAGCCGGCGCCGGCGGTACGCGGGCAGGTCGGGATCGAGGTTGAGCTGGCGTTTCGGGCGATCGAAGTCGTCGTCCTTGTAGAGCGCGGGTGCCCGAAGCCCCAGCGCGCGCACGTCACGCTCGCGTGTGAGCAGCGTCGCGAGATATCCGCCGTAGCTGCCGCCGACGACGGCGATGCGCTCGACGTCGACGTCGGGCTGCGCGGCGAGCAGATCGTACGCGGCCAGCACGTCACGGAGGTTCTGCGCCCGGGTCACCGTCTCGCGCTGCTCCACGGTCCGCGCGTGCCCGCGCAGGTTGAACGTCAGGCAGGCGAAGCCTCCGTCGACCAGCTGCCTCGCTTTGCCGATGCTTCGTCGCTGGCTGCTGCCCCAGCCATGCACGAAGAGCACGCCCGGACGCCGGCCATCCGCATCGGGGGGCTGGAGCAGCTTGCCGTTGATGTGCTGATCGTCGACGGCGATCGACACGGTCTTCATGCGACACGCTCGAGGGCGGCCGTGGCGACGGTGTAGCGAATCATCGGGCCGTCCTGCTCGTCGTCGCCGCGGAAGTGCACGATCGCGCCAAGCGGCGGCTCGGCGTCTTGGCCGTACGCCTCGGCGGTGGAGGCCTGCACGATGTCGAGGGCAGGTGATTGCGCGAAGAGATGCATGGCCGCCAGCTCGGCCGGACTGGCGCCGCCGAGACGCCACGACGCCTCGAACACGCCCGAGCGCCAGCGCCCGCGCGCGTCGCTCCCCTGGCCCACGTCGTAGTTACGCCGTGAGGCGACGATCGCGTACTCCTCGGTTGCGTCGTCGTACGTGCGCGCTTGCCGGATGGCCCGGCGCACGGCGGGCTCGACGTCGAGGCGCTCGAGCGCGTCCCAGTCGCCGCGGACGCAGGTGAGCGCGGAGCCGCCGTAGACCGAGCGGCCGGCATTGTCGCGGCCGAGCCACTGCCGGCCGTGATAGGCGATCGTGAGATCGTCCAGCGTCACGAGTCCGATGCTGAAGGTCGTGACCGGCGCGAGATTCGTCTCGAGCACCACGCCATGCTCGGCCAGCTCCGCGTCGCTCAGGCGCGCGAGCAGCGCCTCGAGGTCACGCAGGGATGTGAGCGTGGACTGCTCGCGAGCGCCGGCCGCGCGTGGAAGCTTGGCGCGCACGGGGCCGATCGTGAGCAGGCGGCGGACGGCCTCGGTCGCGTCCCGGCGCCCGAAGGCGCTGTAGCCGGGGAGGACGCTGTCGCGGCTGCGTCGGCTGAAGCCCGGCGACCAGCCGTCCGGTCGCGCCGCCGTCGGTGTCACCAGCGGGTGAGTGATGATCTTGGTCTGCACGAACGCATGGGGGACGACGCCGCCGAAGAGATCATCGGGACCGCGGATGCCGAGGCTGTCCGCATACGGGCGCAGGAGCGTCTCGTCCGGCACGAAGAACATCGAGCCCCGATGAAGGCCATCCCAGTGGCCGCCGAAGTCGCAGCCCTTGAGGCGGGCGATGGACTGAGCGACATCACAGAGCGTGATTCCCTCGTGGCACCGCCAGAACTGCGGCGGGCGGTCAGCATGCACGACCACGGTGCCTCGCGCCATCGCAGGGCTTGATTGCAAGTCCGGGGCCCGTGGCGCCGCGCAGGGGAGCGGCCGCGTCGTCAGATCGCGGCGTCGCGGCGCAGCTGCTCGATCTCGGCTGGAGTGTACCCAGCTTCCTTCAGGACGTCGGCCGTGTGCTCGCCGAGGGTCGCGGGCTCGCGCTCGATGCCGGGGCCGCCGTGCGCCAGACGGAACCCGGCGCCGACGAGGCGCATGGGCCCGTAGCGCGTCGGGATCGTCTGCAGCACCTCGCGTGACTCGAGCTGTGGGTGGCGCGTGATCTCGTCGATCTTCCACACCACCGAGCACGGGACGTCCGCTGCCGTCAGCCGCGCCTCCCAGCTCTTCGGCTCGTCGGTGGCCAGCGCCGCCTCGATCACCTGGCGCAGGGCCGTCTCGTTCTCCGTGCGGGCGCGCCAGTCGCGGAACCGCGGATCCTCCAGCGCGTCGGCGCGCCCGATGGTGCGCATCAGCCTCGTGAACTGCTTGTCGGTCAGGACGGCGAGGACGATGTAGCCGCTGCCGGCGCGGAAGCGGTGAGCGGTGGGCTTGCGGCTCACGGAGCCGTTGCCGATCTGCTTCTGCTCGATGCCGGCGACCGTGTACTCGGTCACCGGTCCCGGGATGAACGCGAGGGTCGCGTCGAGCATGGCCACGTCCACGAACTGACCGCGGCCGGTGTGCGTGCGCTGGTAGAGCGCGCTCGACACGGCGAGCGCCGCCGTCATGCCGCCGATCGTGTCGCACAGCGCGAAGCCCGCGCGCATCGGACCGCCGGCGGGATCGCCGGTGATCGACATGATGCCGGACATCGCCTGCAGCTTGCCGTCGAACGCGGCCGTCGTTCGCTCGGGGCCGGTGTGGCCGAAGCCCGAGACCGCGCAGTAGATGAGGCGCGGGTTGATGGCGGCCAGCGCCTCGTAGCCGAGTCCGAGCCGCTCCATGACACCGGGCCGGAAGTTTTCCCACACGACGTCGGCCGTGCGCACCAGTCGGTTGACGACCTCGACGGCGGCCGGCTTGCGCAGGTCGAGCGTCACGCTCCGCTTGTTGGCGTTCACGGCGAGGAACGAGGACGCCATCTTGCGGTCCGCCCACTCCTTGCTGATGAGCAGGTGGCGCGACTCGTCTCCCTCGTGCGACTCGAGCTTGATCACGTCAGCGCCGAGCAGCGCGAGCTGGTAGGTGCCGTACGGCCCCGCCAGATAGCGGGTGAAGTCGAGGATTCGGACGCCGGCGAAGGGCTTGGTCATCTCCGCCGCGCATAGTACATGATGCGCGGCGGAGATTCCCGAAGGCTACGCGGTGGCGGCCTCCGCGGAGGTGTCGCCGTCGATCCGGGCCGGTGGCTTGTTGTGGCGGCGGCGATGCACCCAGTTCTCGCAGCGGAGCGCGTGGGCGACGACGACCGGGGTGAGATCCCCGGCGCAGCGCGGGCACGTCAACGACGTCTCCGTGCGGGTGAGCCAGCCGAGGCGATAGGTCTCCTGGCAGGCTTCGCAGGGCACGGCGTGCTGGCTGCAGTACAGAAACACAATGGCACGAGCATCGGCGTCGAGGACGTCCACCTGCCCGCCGTCGGCGCGAACGACGAACCACTTGCCGGCGGCGAGGGCGGCGTCGTGCTCGGGACGCGCGCGGCGCTCGTGACGATGCGCCGCGCGCTCGCCGCCGCTCTGGCGTGACCGGCGATCGACGACGATCCGAACGCCGGGTCCGTCGAGCGTCTGCCGTAGATGGCGGCACGCCTCCGATTCGGCGTGGGGAACGATCACCAGGAGCGACGGCGTCAGCTGTTCACTCTGCATGCGTGGCACCTCCATGTCGAATAGCAGAGTAAAGGCGCGGCGCGCGATTCACGGTGTATTTCCTGTCGGCGCGTGCGGCCGTCGGCCACTGTGCGGCGAACGGCCGTCGTGCCAATCGCGCACGTGAACTGCGTCGCGGGTTTGGCGGAGGCTGTGAAAAATTTTAACGTGTCGGGCGTGCCGCTCCGGCACCCGACGACTCGCGCTTGGCCTTCGCGACGGCCTTGATCTCGTCGAACTCCCGCCGGCGCTCGGCGATCTGCTCCGGCGTCATTCGATCGAGGTTGGAGAAGTCGAGCTTCCACGACGCGTCGTCGCGCCAGCGCAGCGGCGACTGCACTGTCGTGCGCGCCGCCGGTGCCGTCTCCAGCACGCGCAGCGCGAGCTCCAGCGTCAGCGCCTGGGAGTCGGCGTCGAAGGGCCGCCCGGCGGAGTTGCCGAGCGGGAAGTCACTGAAGAGAAACCGCGGGACGCCGCAATACTCCACGATGTCTTTGGCGCATCCCATGATCACCGTCGGGATCCCGTTCGCCTCCAGGTGTCGCGCGGCCAGACTCACGGTCTGGTGACACACCGGTCAGCTGGGCACGAGCAGCGCCGCCTCGGCGCCGTCCTCGCGGCAGCGGCGCAACAGCTCCGGCGCATCCGTCTCCACGGTGACGCGCTGGCTGCGATTCGTCGGCGCCCCGTGGAAACGCGGCGTGAGCGCGCCGAGCTGTCCGCGCTTCACCGCGGAGTGCAGCGCCTCCAGCGGAAACCACGTGCGCGGGTCCTCGGCCGTCGTGTGAATGCGGTCGTAACCCACGTGGGAGATGCGCACGTCCGGCACCGTCTCCGTGGAGTCCGAATAGACCTGGTAGAACTTCGCCGCCGCGTTGTAGCGCGCGCCCGGTCCCTGGTCCCCGACGCCAGGTTGATAGGGCGCGGCCGTGCTGATCAGGGCGAGGCGTGTTCGCGCGAGCGGCCTGGCGAGCGGCGTGAACGGCACCTCGGCGAAGTGGGCCCAGCGATACGCCGGAAAGCCGAGCCGTTCATAGTAGTCGCGCGTGCGCTGCATGTAGGGGACGGGGACATCATGCTCGGCGGCGAACAGCATCCGGACCTCCTGGCGGCGATGGTACACCCGTCGCCGCACGCGCGACCTCGGCTATGATGCGCGCTGAACCGATGGCTGCTCACGTCCTGCGTCTCAGTCGCGATCGGCTCGCGCCAGCCGCCCGGACGGCGCTGCCCCCCGCGAACCGCGTGCTCTATCTGCTGGAGGGGGCGCTCGCCGTGGACGGTCGAGCGCTCGCCGTGGGTTCCGCGTGGCACGGCGCGGGTGCCTGCGCGACCGTGGCCGGGCCGGGCGGCGCCACGGTGCTGCGCTACGAGCTGGTGAAGAAGGACGCGCGCACGCCGGGCCGGCCACTGCTCGCGCACGACGTCTCGCTGGATGCGAACGGCGCCTATCTGATGCGTTGCGATCGTGTCGAGTTCGAGCTGGGGGCCGAAGCGCGGCCGCATCGGCACCGGGGCGGCGGCATCCGGTACCTCGTACACGGGACGCTGGAACTCCGCATCGAGGGCGAGCGGGACCGCGTGATCGAGGCGGGCGAGGCGTGGTTCGAGAGCGGCCGCGAGCCGGTCTATGCGCGCGCGTCGCCGGCGACGCCGACGAGCTTCATTCGATGCTCGATCTTGCCGCTCGACATTCGCGGCAAAAGCTCCATCATGTACGTCGATCCCGCGGACGCGAACAGCAAGCCGCGGAAGTACACCGTGCTCGTCGACGAGCCGATCGAGGTGCCGCGCTGACGCCGACTACCCCAGAATCAGGGTGAGGCACTGCGTCACCGTCGTGCACGTGTCATCCGTCGGAATCGGGTGGACGATGCCGGCGACGGCCTGAGCCACGTACCAGATCGACACGGCGATCGCGATCACGACCCCGGTCAGCACCACGACATCCTCCTTCTGCATGCCCTTTCCTCCTCCAGTTTCGAACAGAACCGGCGGACTTGGCGCGACCGCATCGCAAGTCGTGTGCCACGCGAGATTCTGCGAGAGATCGCGAGATCGCGACCGGCGGCTCGGGCACAAGACCCGAACGGCGACCGCGGTCGACCCAGCACGCCCGGCGCCGTCATCACCCGCGCGAGTGACGCGACGGGGCGGGATATACTGCGCAGCCGGGATGGCGCCCCGACCTCACACGTCTCGCCGCGGTCCCCGGGCCCTTCGCATCGTCCGCGCGCGTCCGCGGCTGTTCTGGTCCGCCGCCGTCGGCGTCGCGCTGGCGGCGGCCCTCACCCTCACCGGCTGGCAGCCGGTCACGCGCGTCCTCGTGGGCTGGGACGTCGGAGTCGTGCTCTACCTCGCGCTCGTCGCTCACATGATGTGGCGCTCCGACGTGGCAGGGATCCGCGGTCGGGCCACCGTGGAGGACGAGGGGCGGCTTGCCATCCTCGTCCTGACCGCGCTGGCGGGCCTGGCGACCCTCGGCGCCATCTTCGCGGTGCTGGCGAGTCCGGCCGGCGGCGGCCGGTCCGCGCTCCGCGTCGTCCACGCCGCGCTTACCATCTTGCTGTCGTGGGCGTTCATTCACACGATCTTCGCCCTGCACTATGCGCACGAGTTCTACGACGTCACCGCCGGCGGTCTCGAGTTTCCGGCCGGCGCCGGCGACCCCGACTACTGGGACTTCGTGTACTTCTCGTTCGTGATCGGGATGACGTCGCAGGTCTCCGACGTGGCCGTGACCAGCAAGGAAGTGCGTCGGATCGTGACCGCGCACGGCGTGCTGTCGTTCGTCTTCAACGCGGCGCTGCTCGCCCTGACCGTGAATCTGGCGGCCGGCGCTCTCTAGAGCGAGATCAGCCCCTGGCGCACGCCGAGCGTCACCGCCTCGGTGCGGCTGCGCGCGGCCAGCTTCGTGAGAATCGACGCGACGTGGAACTTCACCGTGTGGCGCGAGATCTTGAGGCGCGCCGCGATGGCGCGATTGCGCATGCCCTCGGCCATCATCTCGAGGATCTCTACCTCGCGCCTGGTGAGCGTGCTCACCTCTCCGAGCGCGAGCGTCGACAGCGACGGAGCGTGGCTCAGCGCCTCGGGGTGCACCACCAGCAACCCGGCCCGCGCGGCCGTGGTCGCCGCGACGACTTCGGCGGCGCTCGCATCGGCGCGGAGCACGGCGCGGACGCCGGCGCGTCGGGCGCGGGCACTCCACGCGGCCCCCGGAGTGGTCGACAGCAGAACGACGGCCGGCGACCGCCGCCAGCGGCGAAGCGTGTCCAGCACGCGCGCCGTTGCCGGCGCCGGCAGCGCCACGATGACGATCGCCGTGCCGCGCTCCGGCTCGGCGCCCGCCAGCGCGGCGGCATCGAGCACGTCGACGTGGAGGAGGCGATCGTGACGGAGCGCCGCCTCGACGCGCGCGCTGACCCCGCGATCGCCGACGACGAAGACCGGCGTGGTCATGTGGGCGCGATGCCGGCGGCGCGAACGAAGTCGACCACGCGCGCGATCGGCACCGCGAGCGCGAGGCCCCCGGCCACCATGGCGTTGAGTCCGACCACGCCGCCTTCGACGTCGGCGAGCGGGCCGCCCGAGTTGCCCGGCGCGAGCTTCACGTCCGCGTGGATCCAGGTCGGTCCGCCCGGCACGATCGGCCCGATGGCGTGAACGACGCCCGCGGTCACCGCGCCTCGCACCCCGAGCGGATGCCCGACGGCGACGACCAGCGCGCCCACCCGCGCCGTCGCCGCCCTCGCGAGCCTCGCCGCCGGCAGGCCGCTGCCCGGGATGCGGAGCAGGGCGAGATCGGCGTCGACGTCGCGCGCGACCAGCCGGGCCTCGACGCGCACTCCATCGACCAATCGTACCGCCACGCGCGGTGCCCGGATGACGTGGGCACTGGTGACGACGCAGCCGCGCGGCCACAGCACGCCCGACCCGAGCGCGCCGGCCCCGGCCGTGATCTCGACGGTCACGCGGCGCACGGCCTCGGCCACGTCGGTGAAGTCGAGCGTGGCCGCCGCCATCACCGGTACGAGCGCTCGCCGACGGTGACCGCGAGCTCGTGCGGCTCGCCGCCCCGCACGACGGACACGGCAAGCGTCTCGCCCACCTTCTGTGGGCGTAGGACGGCGCGCAGGTCGGTGGGCTCGGCGATCCGCGCCCCGCCGAGCGCCACGATGATGTCGCCGATGAGGAGCCCCGCGCGCGCCGCCGGACTCTCCGGCTGCACGTCGACCACGATGACCGCCGTCCGCTGCTCGGTGGCCAGCCGCCGTCGCAGCGCCTCGCCGAGCTGCACCTGCTGGGTGCCGACGCCGAAGTAGGCGCGCGGCAGATGACCGCGGCGCTGCAGCTCGTCCAGCATGCGATCGACGGTGGCGGCGGGAATGGCGAGCTGCAGGTGACGCTCGGATCCCGAGGTCGTGATGCCGACCACGTGACCGCGCGCGTCGACCAGCGGGCCGCCCGAGAAGCCGGGATAGAGGGTGAGATCGAGGCTCAGCAGCTCGCCGGCGGCCCCGCCCCGTCGCCGGCCGTTGCCGACGGAGCTGATCACGCCCCAGCTCGCACGGGGACCGCGCCCGACCGCGAGGACGACGTGGCCGACGCGCGGCGGCGTGGTCGCGATGTCGGCGACGATGAGGCCGGCGGCGTCGACGCGGAGGATCGCCAGATCGATGGCGGGATCGCGACCGACGACGGCGGTGGCCAGCGTGCGACCGTCGGGGGCCGTCACCGTCACGTCCTCGTCGATCTCGACGGTGTGATCCGCGGTCACCACGAGCCCCGAGCGCCAATGCACGCCGGTCGAGCCGAACCGTCGCCGGCCATTGACACCGACGACCGCACGCGCGGCGTGCTCGACGGCGGCGGCGAGCTCGTTGGACAACGTCAGCAGTCCGTTCATCACGACCTCCTGCGACCGGGTCCGATCGCCGAGACCAGCATGCGCGCGGCCCCCCGTGCGGTGGAATCGCCCGAATGGACGGGTCCAGGCGCGCGGTAGCGGGACACCGGTAGAATGAGCGCGGATGTGGCGGCCGGCCGTCGAGCTCAAGAAGGTCAGCAAGTCCTATCGCGAAGGCGACATCGAGCGGGTCGTCCTACGCGACGTCTCCATCACCCTCGCCAGCGGCGAGATCGCCGTGCTCGTGGGCCGCAGCGGCTCCGGCAAGTCCACGCTGCTCAACGTCATCGCCGGCATCGATCGGCCGACGGCGGGCACTGTCGTGGTCGACGGCACCGACCTCACGGGCCTGGGCGAGCATGCGCGCACGCGTTTCCGGCGGCGCCACATCGGCTTCGTGTTCCAGTTCTTCAACCTCATCCCGCTGCTGACGGTGGAGGAGAACCTGCTGCTGCCGCTCGAGCTCAACGGCCGGGCCGATGCCAAAGGGCTGACCCGCGCCCGGGAGCTCCTCGAGCGTGTCGGGCTCGGCGGCCGCGGCGCCAGCTATCCCGAGCGGCTCTCGGGCGGTGAGCAGCAGCGCGTGGCCATCGCGCGGGCGCTCATCCACGATCCCGCGCTGATCCTGGCCGACGAGCCGACGGGCAACCTCGACGTCGAGACGGCCGCCGATGTGCTCGATCTGCTCGACGGCCTCGCGCGCGAGGCCGGGCGCACGGTGCTGATGGTGACCCACAGCCGCGAGGTGGTCGGCGTGGCCGACCGCATCTTCACCATGCAGCGCGGCACTATGGTCGAGCGCGTGCCGTGATGCGCCTGGGCCGCGGCCAGCTGGGACGGCTGGCGCTGCGGCAGCTGCGGACCCACCCGTGGCAGCTCGGCCTCACGATCCTCGGCATCGCGCTCGGTGTGGGCGTCGCCGTCTCGATCGACCTTGCCAATGGCAGCGCGCTCCGGGCATTCGGGCTGGCCACCGAAGCCGTCAGTGGCAAGGCGACCCACCAGGTGGTCGGCGGGCCGTCCGGTGTGCCCGAAGAGCTGTACCGGCGTCTCAAGCTCCAGCTCGGCGTCCGGCGGGCGGCGCCCATCGTGGAGGGCGATGTCGCGCTGGTCGACGATCGCGCGCGCACGTTTCACCTGCTCGGGATCGATCCCTTCGTCGACGCGGACTTCCGGCCGTATCTCGCGACCGGGGAGCGCCAGGGCGCCCGCACCCGCGAAGCGCTGCTCCGCGCGGAGGCGCTCGTCGGCCGCAGCGGCACCGCGCTGATCGCGGCCACGACGGCGCACGCGCTCGGCCGCACGGTCGGCGGCGAGCTCGTCGTCGAGGTGAGCGGCCATCCGCGCACGCTGACCCTCGTGGGGCTGCTGGAGCCCGCCGACCCCGCGAGCGCCCGCGCCCTCGACGGACTTCTCGTCACCGACATCGCCACCGCGCAGGAGACGCTGGGCGCCCTCGGCCGGCTCTCACGCATCGACCTGATCGTCGACGACACCGCGCTGCTGAAGCGGGTGGCCGAGGCGCTGCCGCCCGGCACGGACCTCGTCGCCGCCGGATCGCAGGCGGGCGCGACGGCGCGGATGATCCTCGCCTTCCAGTGGAATCTGGCCGCACTGTCGTTGCTCGCGCTCGTGGTCGGGATGTTTCTGATCTACCAGACGATGACGTTCTCGGTGGTGCAGCGGCGCCCGCTCATCGGCTCGCTGCGCGCGCTGGGCGTGACGCGCGCCGAGATCTTCGCCCTCGTCATGAGCGAGGCCCTGGTCATCGGGGTGATCGGCACGCTGGCCGGCCTCGCGCTCGGCTTCGGCATGGCGCAGGCCCTCCTGCGGCTCGTGACACGAACGATCAACGATCTGTACTTCGTGCTCTCCGTGCGCGAGGTGGCGGTGGATCCGCTGACGCTGGGCAAGAGCGTGGTGCTCGGGGTCGGTGCGACGCTGGTGGCGGCGCTGGCGCCGGCGCTGGAGGCGACGGCCGCGCCGCCGCGCGTGGTGATGAGCCGGGCCTCGCTCGAGACGCGCGCGCGGCGCGGCGCGCATCGGGCGGGCTGGGCGGGGCTCGCCGTGCTGGCCGCGGGCGGCGCCATGCTGGCGGTGCCGGCCGGCATCGTGGCCGGATTCGTCGGGCTCTTCGTGGTGATGGTCGGGTGCGCGCTGGTGACGCCGGCGGCGGCGCTCCTCCTGCTGCGGCCCGTCCACCGTCTCGCGAGCAACGGCTTCGGCCTGCTCGGCCGGCTGGCCACGCGCGGCATCGTGGCGGCGCTGTCGCGCACGTCGGTGGCGATGGCGGCGCTGATGATCGCGGTCGCCGCGGCCATCGGCGTCGGGGTCATGATCGCGAGCTTTCGGGCGGCGGTCACCACATGGCTCGAGGGCACGCTCCGTGCCGACATCTACGTGTCGGCACCGAGCCTGGTCGGCAGCCGCGCGGACGCCACGCTCGATCCGGCGCTGGCCGGGCATCTCGCCATGACGCCCGGCGTTGCGCGCGCGAGCACCTCGCGCGGCGTCATCGTGCAGAGCCCGCGCGGCCCGGCGCAGGTGGTGGCGCTCGACGTCGATCCGGCGCGTCCGCCGCGCTGGCGGTTTCGCGCCGGGCGCGCCGGCGGCGTCTGGGACGGCGATGCCGTGCTCGTCTCCGAGCCTTACGCCAATCGCCACGATCTCCGCGCGGGCGGGGTCGTCCGCCTCCGCACCGACCATGGCGAGACCGACTTCCGCGTGGCCGGCGTCTTCTACGACTACGGCTCGAGCGCCGGCGTGGTCGTGATGAGCCGGCGCACGTACGACGCCGCGTGGAACGATCGTCGCATCTCGAGCCTGGCGCTGGAGGCGGCGCCGGGCGTCGACGTGAACGCGCTGGTGGCGGCGGTGCGCGAGCGTGCGGCGGGGGGGCCGCAGCTCGTCATCCGCTCGAACCGTGCGCTGCGCGAAGCGTCGCTCGAGATCTTCGACCGCACGTTCGCCATCACCGGCGTGCTGCGCACGCTGAGCGTCGTGGTCGCCTTCGTGGGCATGCTGGCCGCGCTGATGGCGCTCCAGCTCGAGCGCGCCCGCGAGATCGGCGTGCTCCGCGCGCTCGGCCTCACGCCGCGCCAGGTGTGGGGACTCATCACCGCGCAGACAGGCATCATCGGCCTGCTCGCGGGGCTGCTCGCGGTGCCGAGCGGTCTGCTGCTCGCCGCGGTGCTCGTCTTCGTCATCAACCGCCGCTCGTTCGGCTGGACCATGTCGATCGATCCGTCGCCCGATATCCTGCTGCAGGGAGTGGCGCTGTCGATCCTGGCGGCGCTGCTCGCCGGCGTCTATCCGGCGTGGCGGATGGCCACCACGCCGCCGGCGGAGACATTGCGCGATGAGTAGGGTCGCGGCGGCGGTCGTGATCGCCGTCGTGGCGGCCGCGGGCGTCTTCGCGGTATGGCCGCGACCGCGGGCGCCGATCCAGGCCACGGTCGCCGTGCGCGAGGCGCTCGCCGACGACCGCGCGGGATTCGCGCGCGCGCTGGCGGCACGCCGGCTCGACTTTCCCGCCGACCACGGCCCGCACCCGGATTTCAGGACGGAGTGGTGGTACTACACGGGAAATCTCCAGACCGGCGACGGGCGGCACGTCGGATTCCAGCTGACGTTCTTCCGCGTGGCGCTGGCGCCCACGGCCCCGCCGCGTCCGTCGGCGTGGGCGACACGCCAGCTGTATTTCGCGCATTTTGCCGTGACCGACACGGCCGGTCGTCGCTTCCACGCCTTCAGCCGCACGGCGCGCGGCGCGCTCGGTGTGGCCGGCGCGGAGGCTGCGCCGTTCCGTGTCTGGGTGGAAGGCTGGTCGGCCGAAGGCGCCGGCGCCTCCCCGCGACTGCGGGCGAGCGAGGGCGACGTCGGGCTCGACCTGGAGCTGGCGGCGACGAAGCCGGTGGTGCTACAGGGCGAGCGCGGCCTGAGCCGCAAGGGCCCCGAGGCCGGCAACGCGTCCTACTATTACTCGTTCACCCGGATGCCCGCGCGCGGCATCGTGCGGCTGGGCGCCGAGACGCTTGCGGTGACCGGCGAGGCATGGATGGACCGCGAGTGGAGTACGAGCGGCCTCGGCGCTGACGTGCAGGGCTGGGACTGGTTCGCCGTGCAGCTCACGGACGGCCGCGAGCTCATGGTCTATCTGTTGCGCCGCCGCGACGACAGCGCCGATCCGTTCAGCGCGGGCACGCTGGTCGCTGCCGACGGCACGACGCGGCCGCTCGCCGCCGGCGACGTCGGCGTCGAGACGCTCGCGCACTGGACCAGCCCGCACAGCGGCGTGCGCTATCCCGCGCGCTGGCGCCTCACCGTCCCCGCGGCGGAGCTGCGGCTCGAGATCGAGCCGCGCCTCGCCGACCAGGAGCTGCGCGTCAACACGCGCTACTGGGAAGGCGCCGTCGCTGTGACCGGTACCGCCGGTGCGTGGTCGGTCGGGGGGCATGGCTACGTCGAGCTCGTCGGGTATGGCGGGTAAGCGATCGCGCGCAGAATTTTCCGGCGCAGCTCCGCGCTGGACGACGTGACGCAGCCGTGGCAGTGCGGCAAGCGAGCGTGACCCTTTCGTTGACAGACTGACGTCCGCTGGAAAAGTTTTTCCTGCGTTCGCTCCGGCGACAGCGACGTCGCGGCGCTGACACGCGCGTCTGGCGCGCCGACAGCGTGCGTGGTGATGGCGGCCGATACTGGACGCGCGCGTGTGGCATGTGCCTTGCCACCGATCGTCCACGTGATGCTCAACGCAAGATTCCAGACGGCCCGCGCGAGTCGCGCCGACCGCCTCGCGGGACCATTCGTCACCGCCACCGTGATCCTGTGCCTGAATGCGCTCGTCGAGACAGACTTCGTGGCGCAGCCGATCTATCTCGCCTGCGTCGTCTACGCCGTCTTCCGGGGCGGCATCGGCTCCGGATTGACCACCTCGGCCATCATCGTCACCGATGCTCTGCTCCGCGCCGTCGCCGTGCCATTCGGGCTCGACGAGCCCTTGCGCGGGGTGAAGATCGTCGCGCTCGCGTGCCTGGTTCTCGTCCTCGTCACCGGTCACCTCAAACGGCGCGCTGATCGCGCCACCGAGCTCTCGCAGAGCAACAAGGAGCTCGCCGGCCAGCTCATCGAGCGCATTCGCAGCGAAGAAGCAGCGATGGCGCTGGCCGCGATGACGCGCGACATCGTCGAACCCCTCGAGCCGAGCCGCGTTCATCACCGGATCGTGACGACCATTCTCCAGCTGGCCCGCGCGCGTCACGCAATGCTGTACTGGCTGGACGCGCCGTCGCAGGAGCTGGTGTGCGTGGCGATCGCCGGCCTCGAGAGCGAGGCGTGGCTGGGCCGTCGGATACCGGCGGGTGACGGCCTCGCGGGCCGCGCCATCCGTGAACAGCGCGTCCTGTGTGGCCGCGAAGCCGTCATGAGCGACGGATCCGGGGCCGCGGTGGCGGTGCCGCTCCGCGCGCGCGGCAAGGTGCTCGGCGCGCTCACCTTCGAGGTCGACGGGGCGAAGAAGATCGCGGAGACGGACCTTCAGCTGCTGTCGATCTTTGCCGGCCACGCCGCGCTCGCGCTCGAGAACGCCCAGCTCTACGAGGAGCTGCGGGCGGCCCTGGACAAGCTCAGCGAATCCCAGGCCAGGCTCGTGGACGACGCGCGGCTGCGGGCGACGGAAGAAGTGGCCGCCGGCGTCGCGCACCACGTCAACAACCGCCTCATGGTCATCCTCACCGGCATCCAGCTCCTGACGTCGAAGCTCACGGGTGAAGAGCATCGGCGATCGCTGGAGATCGTGGAGCGGGCGACCCTCAACACGGCGTGGCTCATCGAGCGTCTGCGACAGTTCGCGCTCGGCCGGTCGCGGGACGCGGTGGAATCGGCGGACGTCGACCTCGCCGCGCGGCGTGTGGTGGACATCTGTCGGATCGACGTCGCCGACGCGCTGGCCCGCGGTGCGACGGTGGAGATCGTGCTTCAGCTCGGGGCGGTTCCCCGGGTGGTGGCCGACGAGGGGGGCCTCGAGGAGGCGCTCGCCCATCTCGTCCGGAACGCCATCGAGGCGGTCGACGCTCACGGCACGGTGACGATCACCACGTGGGTCGCCGGGAACAGCGTGCTGTGCTCGGTCGCCGATACGGGCGCCGGCATGCCGGCCGACGTCACCCAGCGAGCAATCGAACCGTTCTTCACCACCAAGGGCCCGCAGCGGGCGGGCCTGGGCCTCAGCTCCGCGCTCGGCATCATACGTCAGATGGGTGGGGACCTCGAGATCGAGAGCCAGGTCGATGTCGGCACCCGCGTGACGGTCCGGCTCCGCCCCCACGTCTCGTAGCGTCAGGGCGCGCGAAGCGACATGCGCGGCGCTCCGGGGACGATGGCCAGGTGCACGGGATTCACGCCGGGAATCTTCCCGGCCAGCGCCTCGATGGCCTCCTCCGCCTGCTCGAGCGGCAGCGAGTGCGTGTGGAGCTTCTCGAACGGATAGCGGCGCGACTCGATGATCTCGATGGCGCGGAACGTCTCCTCGACCGGCATGCTCAGCACGCCGCGTATGGTGAGCTCCTTGTAGATCACGTCGTCGACCGGGAACTCGCGCGCCACACGGAGACCCTTGAGGCCGGCGACGACGATGCGGCCCTTGCGGACCGCGATGCCGACCGCGTGATTGAGCGACTGCGGCGCGTAGGGCGTGGTGTCGACGATCACCTCGGCGCCGCCGGCGGTGGCCTCGCGAACCTGGCTCACCACGTCACCGGTCTCGACGTCGAGCGCGGCGTCCGCGCCGAGCTCGCGCGCGAGCGCCAGCTTGGCGGCATCACGCCCGAGCCCGGTGATGACGATCTGCCGCGCGCCGGCGGCGCGCGCCGCGACGACGCAGCAGAGCCCCCGCTGGCCGGCGCCGAGGATGACGACGCGATCCCCGGGCCCCGTGCGAGGCACGGCCGCCGCCCAGGACAGCCCCGCCGCCAGCGGATTGAACATGACGGCCACGGCGGCGGGGATCGTCGCATCCATTTTTTTCACGACGGAGTAGGGCGAGAGGTACATGCGCTCGGCGTAGCCGCCCCAGAGGTGCGGCGCCTTGCCGACGTCGGTGTAGCCGTAGGTGCCGCCGCGCCGCGGGCACGCGCGCGGCTCCCAGCGCCGGCACGCCTCGCAGTGCCCGCACCCGTAGCCCGAGCGTACGGCGACCCGATCGCCCGCGTCGACGCCCCAGCGCTCGCGGGCGCGCGCGCCGATCTCCTCGATGATCCCGAGCGGCTCGTGGCCAGGGATCACGGGGTACGGCGTGTAATCCTCGTGCTGCGGCTGCGCGCCCTCGTATTGCTCGTAGTCGCTGCCGCAGATCCCGCACGCCTCGAGCCGCAGCAAGCCCGCGTCCGGCCCGATCGCAGGGCGCGCGAATTCGCGGGCGACGAGCGTCTTGGGCTTCACCAGCACCATCGCGTGTACCGTCCCGGGCATGGTTCCCTCCGCGCGTCGATGGTACCTCGCTTGCTCCGCCGTGGGCTCTCGAGCGCGCCAAGTAAACCGACACTTGCCACAGCAGGGAGGGGTTGAATGGACGAACCAAGAACACAGGCACAGCGGATGGCGTACGAGACGGGCCGGCGCGTGCAAGAGTCGACCAACGACGCCGCGAGCGTCGTCAACCAGCTCGCCGATCGAGGCGCTCAGGCCTCGGCGGCGCTGACCGAGGCGAACCAGCGTGTGATGAACGAGTTCATGGGCCTTTCGATGGAGATGGCCCAGGAAAGCTCACGCCTCTTCATGCGACTGCAGCAGAGCGGCATGGAGATGATGCGCGAGGGCCAGACGGCGGCGCTGCGCTGCCAGATGGTGTGGCCGGAGGCCTTCACCGACCCGATGCGCTGGTATCGCGCGATCTGGCAGCAGGGGATCGAGGGCGCGCGCAAGACCTTCAACGTCGTCAACGGCACCTCCGAAGCGCTGACGGAGTCCGTGAGCCGCCTGCAGGCGTCCGCGCAGCAGGCCGGAACCAAGATCGAGCACGCGCTGTCGACGGCCGCCTCGCGCATGAAGGACGTGGCCTAGCCGCACGCGAGACCGCGCACATCGCCAAGCGGGCTGCCGGCCGGCTATAGTCGTGCCGCCATGCCTCCGCGCAGCCGGACGCTCGGCGGTCTGCTGGACGAGACGGCGCGCCGGCGCGCCGACGTCGAGGCGGTGATCTTCCGCGATCGGCGTCTGACCTATGGCGCGCTGCGCACTGCCTCCAACGAGCTGGCGCGCGCCCTGCTCGCCGCGGGAGTCCGCCGCGGCGACCGGGTCGCGGTGCTCCTCCCGAATCGCCCCGAGTGGCTGATCGCCGCCTTTGCGATCGCCAAGCTCGGCGCCGCCACCGTCGGCGTCAGCACCTTCTCGGCCCCGCGCGAGATCGCGTGGACCATCGAGCACTGCCGACCCGCCGCGATCCTCACCATGGAGGCGTTCCGCGGTCGCAGCTATCTGGAGCCACTCTATGCGACCTGCCCCGAGCTGGCGACGGCGGCGCCGGGCGAGCTACGCAGCAAGCGACTGCCCGAGCTGCGCGCCGTCATCTGTCTCGGCGAGCGGGCGCACGACGGCATCTACCGGCTGCGCGACTTTCTCCGGCGGGCGGAGTCGGTTCGCGACGCCGATCTGGCCACGGCGCAGGCGATGGTAACGGCAGCGGACCCGTGCTTCATCCTCTACACGTCAGGCTCCACGGCCACCCCGAAGGGCGTGGTCCTCGCCCATGGCGGCCTCGTCGCGAACGGCTTTGCGATCGGCGAGCGCATGCGCCTGACCGCGGCGGACCGTGTCTGGCTGGCGGTGCCGCTCTTCTGGTCCTTCGGCTCCGCCAACGCGCTGCCCGCCCTCGTGACGCATGGCGGCTCGCTCGTGCTGCAGGAGAGCTTCGAGGCCGGCGAGGCGCTCGCGCTGCTGGATGACGAGTGCTGCAGCGTCTACTACGGCATGGCCAACATGGCGCGGGCGATGCTCGAGCATCCCGAGCGCCGGCGTCGGACGCTCGCCGCCATGCGCACGGGCCTCACCATCGGCCTGCCCGAGGACCTCTCGATGACGATGGAGGCCGTGGGCGCCCGGGAGCTCTGCAACGTGTACGGCTCGACCGAGACGTACGGCAACTGCGCGGTGACGGACGCGCACGATGCGCTCGCGCTGCGCCTTTCGACGCAGGGCCGGCCACTGCCCGGCATGACGATCCGCGTGGTCGATCCCGAGAGCGGCCAGCCGCTGGGCCCAGGCGAGGTCGGAGAGTTTCGCGTGAAGGGCCACGTGACGCCCGGCTACTACAACGATGTCGACCAGACGCGGATGGCTTTCGACGCGGATGGCTACTTTGCGACCGGCGATCTCGGCCTGGTCGGCGACGACGGAAGAGTGCGGTTCCGCGGCCGCCTGAAGGAGATGATCAAGACAGCCGGGATGAACGTGGCGCCGCTCGAGGTGGAGGCGGTCCTGCTCACCCATGCCGCGGTCAAGCAGGCGTACGTGGTGGGCGTGCCGGATCGCGCGCGCGGTGAGCTGGTCGTGGCCGCCGTCGAGCTACGCGCCGGCGCGCCCGCCTCACCGGAGGCGCTGGCGGCGTTCTGCCGCGAGCGCCTCGCCGGCTACAAGGTGCCGGCACGGTTCGTGTTCCGGAAGGCCGAGGAGTTTCCGCGCACGGCGACGGGCAAGGTGCAGAAGCCTCGGCTCCGGGAGGAGCTCGGCCGATGAAGAAGCGGCTCATCATCTGCGGCGACGGGACGTGGAACTGGCCGGACCGGAAGGGCAGCCCGACCAATGTCGTCAAGCTGACACGACAAGCGCCACATGGACAAGCCCACCAGGCCTGGGACCACTACCGGACGCCGCCCCGCCAGCGAACGCCGCGCCAGCCGGCAGGAGTTCCCCGGGCGGTTCGGTGACGCGCCGCCACGCAAGATGCGGATCGACTTCATCGGGTCCGGGACACGGTCGGCAAGCGCCTGATCCGGCGGGCCGGCTCAAATTTCGACAAACTCGTCGATCGGAGTTAAGATCGCGCGCTCGCAACTTTGATTGGCTATGAGGAGATTTCGATGACTGTGAGATTGTCTGGCCTCGCGCTGCTCGTTCTCACCCTGGCGGCCGGTCCCGCCTTCGCCCAGACGACCATCCGGGTCCCGGCCGATCAGCCGACGATCCAGGCCGGCATCGATGCGGCCGTGCCGGGCGATACCGTCCTCGTGGCGCCCGGGACGTACGTAGAGCGCATCAACTTCGCCGGCAAGGCCATCACCGTCGCCAGCGCCAGCGGGCCGACGGTGACGGTCATCGACGGCAACCGCGGCGGCACCGTCGTCACCTTCAGCAGCGGCGAGGGGCGGGCGGCCGTGCTCCGCGGCTTCACCGTCACCAACGGGGGCGGCTTCTCCGGCGGCGGCATCGGCGTGTCGAACGCGTCGCCGACCATCGAGTCGAACGTGATCACCCGCAATACCGGCTGCGACGGCATCGGGATCAACGTGAGCTTCGGCTCGCCGTACATCGTGAAGAACGAGATCTCACGGAATGTCCGCAGCGGCTGCTCCGGCGGCGTCGGCGGCGCCGGCATCAAGGTCGGCGGCGCGAGCGCGGCGCTGATCGAGGACAACGTGATCGCCGACAACAGTCTCACCGGCGGCAGCGGCGGCGGCATCTCGCTGTTCGCGGCCGGCGCTCCCGTCCTCCGCAACAACGTGATCGTGCGAAACACCGTGTCCGGCGTGTCCCCGGCCGCGCAGGGCGGCGGCATCTGGATCGTCAACCAGTCGGACGCGCTGATCGTTCAGAACCTCATCGCTGGCAACAGCGCGGGCGAGGGCGGCGGCGTGTACTGGCTCGTCCCGTCCGGGGCCCGCGGGCCGCGCCTCGTGAACAACACCATCGCCGACAATCTTGCGACGGTGGCCGGCCGCGGATCGGCGGTGTTCGCCGACGGCTTCGACGTGAACGCGTCGCTGGTGAACAACGTGCTCGTCGCGCCGGCCGGTCAGACGGCGCTCTATTGCGGTAACTTCAACGATCCGAATCCGCCGAGCGTGCGGTTCAACGACGTCTTCGCCGGCAACGCCGTGGCGTACGGCGGGATCTGCACCGACCAGAGCGGCGTCAACGGCAACCGTTCGGCCGACCCGATGTTCGTCGCCCCGGCGAACGGCGACTACCGCCTGCAGGCGGGCTCTGTGGCCATGGATGCGGGGGACAGCACGGCCGCCGACGTCCCGGCCACGGATCTCGACGGCGAGCCCCGTGTCGTGGACGGCGATTCCGATGGCGTTGTGGTCGTTGACATGGGCGCGTGGGAGCGGCCGCGGGGAACGATCCATCGGATTGTCGACGCCGACAGCATGCTGACGCCCGGCTCGAAGAACCTCAACGAGGGCGCGCATTCGCTCCTCGTCGTGGATACGCATCGCACCGTGGTCGGCTTCAGCCTGGCGGGTCTCTCGGCCGCCGGGATCAGCCGCGTCACGCTTCGACTGACGCTGGCCGAGGCGGCCAGCGGCTGGGGCTCCGCTGGTCGTGACGTTTCGGTGTACCGCCTGGCCGTGTCGTTCACGGAAGGCAACGGCAAGTCACTCGACCTGTCGCCGGGCGCCCGCGACCGCGGCAACGGGCCCGGGGTGACCTGGAGCTGCGCGACGGACAGCGAGATCGGCAACGGCGCCACGAACTGCGCCACGCAGTGGAACGGCGGCGCCGCCGCGGCAGCGCCCTCGGCCTCGGCGGCCGCGCTGCACACGAACGGACAGACGGGCACGGTCGAGTGGGACGTGACGGACGATGTGGTGAGCGCGCTGTCCGAGGGCGCGCCGTCCGTCCAGTGGCTCCTCCGCCGCGCCATCGAGAACCAGACAGGCCGCGCGGCATATCACTCCGCCGAGGGCGCCGCAGCACTGGGCGACGCCGACCTCGCCCCGACGATGACGATCGAGTTCTGATTAGATGGGGGGCCCCGCAATGGCCCCCCACGCGTTCGGAGCGCCCCGGCGGAGCCGGGGCGCTCCTCTATCCCGGGATCACTCGATGAGCTGCCCTCTGTCTCGGGATCACCGCGGATGGTAATCAGGCGCCGAGGTAGGCGTGTTGCACGCGCGGGTCGGCGAGGAGGGTCTCGCGCTCGCCGACCAGGGTGACGCGGCCCGTCTCCAGAACGTAGCCGCGATCGCAGAGCTCCAGCGCCTCGACCACGCGCTGCTCGACGAGCAGGATGGTGAGGCGGCGGGCGCGGCGGATCGCCGCGATGGCCTCGAAGATCAGCTCGACCACGCGGGGTCCGAGGCCCTGCGAGGGCTCGTCGAGAAGGAGGAGATCGGGACGGGCCATGAGCCCGCGGCCGATGGCGAGCATCTGCTGCTCGCCGCCGGAGAGCGAGCCGGCCAGCTGCGTGCGCCGCTCACGCAGGACCGGAAACAGCGCATAGACGGTCTCGAGGGTCTCCGCGCGCTGGGACCTGGCGACGGCGCGGAAGGAGCCCATCTCGAGGTTCTCCAGCACCGTCATCGACGAGAAGACCTTCCGGCCTTCGGGCACGTGCGCGATGCCGCGCCGGGCCCGGACGTGTGCCGGCCAGCGCGCCACGTCGGTGCTGCCGTATGCGATCCGGCCGGCAGCGGCGGGGACCACGCCCGCGATGGCCTTGAGCAGGGTGGTCTTCCCCGCGCCGTTCGGACCCACGATGGTCACGAACTCGCCGCCGGCGACGTCGAGCGAGACGTCGGACAATGCGTGGAGACCGCCGTACGACACGCCGAGACCGGAGACGTCGAGCAGTGTCATGGCCGGAGCTTCTCCGCCTGGCGCAGCCAGCGCTTGCCGAGGTAGGCCTCGACGACGGTCGGGTCGCGCACGATGTCGTTCGGCAATCCCTCGGCGATCTTCCGTCCGTGGTCGAGCACGACCAGGCGATCCACGAGCTTCACCACCGCGTACATCGTGTGCTCGATGATGATCACGCTCACGCCGGCATCGCGCACGCGCCGCACGAGCGCCGCCATCGTGTCCACGCCATCGCGCGAGAGGCCGGCCAGCGGCTCGTCGAGGAGGATGAGGTCGGGGGCGCTCGCCAGGCAGCGCGCCATCTCCATGAGCCGGAGATCGAGCGTGGTCAGCGCGCCGGGGAGATCGTCCGCGCGGGCGGCGAGGCCGACGGCCCCGAGCGCGTCGAGGGCGCGCGCGCGGCCGCGGGCGGGCGACGGCTCATGAGCGAAGGCGCCCACCATCACGTTCTCCAGCACGGTCATCTGCGGGAAGGTGCGCACCACCTGGAAGGTGCGTCCGACACCGCGGCGGCAGATCGCGCTCGGGCGCAGGCCACTGATGCGCTCGCCGCGATAGCGCACCTCGCCGCGGTCGGGGAGGAGGAAGCCGTTCAGCACGTTGAAGAGCGTGGTCTTGCCGGCGCCGTTGGGGCCGATGACGCCGAGGATGTCGCCGGCGCGCACGCCAAAGCTCACGTCGTCGAGCGCGTGCAGTCCGAGGAAGGCGCGCGACACGCCGCGGACGTCCAGCAGCTCGACGCCCGCCTGCCGCGGCGGCCGGCCGGCGGCCGCGGTGTCGATGCGCGGCGTGACGGCGGCGACGACCGTGCGCCGCGCGGGGCGCAGCGCGCGCAGCCGCCAGTAGATGCCCTCCGGTGCGAACAGCATCACGAGCATGAGCGCGCCGCCGTACACGACGCCCTGGATGCCGGGGAGCTGATCGCCCACCGTCGCGTCGAGCGTCTCGCTGAGCGGCACCATGATGACCGAGCCGATGAGTGGTCCCCACTTGCTGCCGACGCCGCCGACCAGACAGACGACGAGCGTCTGCACGATCACCAGCACGCCGAACACCGCATCGGGTGTGACGACGAACAGCACGGCGTGGGCGTAGATGGCGCCGATGAGGGCGGCCGGCGCCGCGCTCAGCATGTAGGCCGTCATCTTGGCGCGGAACGTGTCGACGCCGGCCGCCTCCGCGGCCTGCTCGTTGGCTTTCAGCGCGCGCAGCGCGTAGCCGAGCCGCGAACGCTCGATCCAGTCCGAGAGCAGCAGCGTGCCGGTGAGCGCGGCGAGCGCGAGAAGATCGTACGCGCGCGGATCGCGAAACTGCATGAAGGCCACCGGACGGTCGCGGACCATCGGGATCGAGACTTCCTGGTAGCCGAGGAAGTCCATCACGATCCGGAAGATCAGCGGATAGGCCAGCGTGGCGAGCGCGAAGTAAATCCCGGCGAGCCGGAACGTCGGCAGTCCGATCAGCGCGGCGGCCACGACCGCGGCCGCCATGCCGGCGAGCATGCCGATCCACGGCGTCAGCTTGGCGGTGACGACCAGCAGCACGGTCACGTAGGCGCCGATGCCGAAGAACGCCTGATGGCCGAACGACGTCTGGCCCGCGTAGCCGCTGATGATGTTCCAGGCCAGGCCCATGGTCGCCCAGACGAAGACGAGCGTCAGCACGCGGTGGTGGTAGCGCTCGCTGAGGAGCAGCGTGAGCGCCACGCCGACGATGACGACGACGAGAAGCGGAGCGAGCCGCCGCATCAGACGGCGCGCAGGCGCTGGCCGAACAAACCTTGAGGCCGCAGGTACAGCACGAGCAGGAACGTGATGAAGACGCCGACGTTCTGCAGCTGGAAGGGCAGGACCAGCAGCGTCAGCGATTGCACGAGGCCGATCAGGAGCCCGCCGGCGAAGGCGCCCGGGATCGACCCGAGGCCGCCGAGGACGACGGCCACGAACATGAGGACGATGAAGTTCACCGCCACCGTGGGCTCGATCGGATGGTAGGTGGCGAGCAGTCCGCCGGCGGCGGCCACGAGCGCGATGCCGACGCCGAAGGCCAGGCCGTGCATCGCCCGGACGTCGATTCCCTGGTAGCTCGCCGCTTCCGGATCGTCCGCGGCCGCGCGCAGCGCCTTGCCGCGGTCGGTGCGGGTGAGGAACAGGTACACGGCGCCGGCGAGCAGCAGCGCCAGCACGAACGCATACGACCGCGCCTGGTTCAGCAGCAGCGGGCCCACGCCGAACGCCTGCGTCGCGTAGGCTGTCTTGATCCCCCGCGGCATCGGCGTCAGCAGCATCGTGGTGCCGTTGGTGATGACGAGCGACAGCCCGAGCGTCAGGATGAGCTGCGAGTCCATCATCCGCTGCGGATCGCCGCCGCCGGTCACGCGGACCAGCAGCACCCGGTGGACGAGCACGCCGAGCAGGAAGAACGGCGGGATGGTGACGAGGGCGCCGAGCAGCGGGTCCACGCCGACGGCGGCGAGGAAGAACGTGACGTACATGCCGAGCATCATGAAGTCGCCCTGCGCGAAGTTGACGACGCGCATGACGCCGAAGATCAGCGCGAGTCCGATGCTCATGAGCGCGTAGACGCCGCCCACGAGCAGGCCCGTCACCACGTACTGCACGAGGTCGGCGGCGGCCACGGGCCGCTACTTGCCGAAGTGCCAGACCGGCTTTCGCGTCGCGTACTCCACGGGCACCACCGTGAACGGCTCGCCGTTCTGCCACTGCACGATGATCGGCGCCGCGCCCACGCGACGGCCGCGCTCGTCGTACTTGATCCGCCCCGGCGCCAGCGCGTTGGCAGCCGGCCCCGACTTCAGATCCATCTTGGCGACGGCGTCACGGATGGCCTTCGGATCGGCCGACTTCGCCATCTCCGCCGCTTCCTTGATGATCCACACGTGCGCGTAGCTCATGAGCGGGTCCTGCGTCATGAAGGGCTCGCCCGTGCGCTCGGTGAAGCGCTTGACCAGCTCCTCCTGGCCCTTCAGCGGATGTGCGGCCGTCACCGTCATGATGTTGTCGAGCAGCTCCTTGCCGACCGTCTTCACGTACTCGGGCGTGACGAGCCACGCGCCGACACCCTGGATCGGCACCTTGACGCCGAACTCCTTCACCTTCTGGAGCACCTGGATGGAGTCCGGGAAGTTGGTGGCGCCGTAGAAGACGATGTCCGGCTGGGTGGAGCGAATCTTCTGCACGATGGCCGTGGCATCGGCGAGTGGCGGCGTCCACACCTCGTCCACCACGACCTCGATGCCCTTGGCCTTGAGGAGCTTCTCGCGGAGCGGCTTGAAGAAGAACACGGTGGCCGCCGTGTTGTCGCCGACGATGGCCGCCTTCTTCAGCGGGTGGTTGTTGCGCCTGGCGAGATCGGTCACGAGCTCCAGCGCCTGTTCGGCCTGCACGGAGGAGACGGGGCTCGTCTGGAAGGTGTACTTGAAGTTGCGCTCGGTGATGGAGTCGGCGTACGAGAGCGTGAACCACGGAACCTCGAGCCGCTCGGCCACCTCGGTCACGCCGAGCGTGAACGAGCTCAGCCAGGCGCCGATGCCGGCGCTGATCTTCTCACGCGTCAGCGCGCGCTGGGCCGCGCTCACGGCCTTCTCGACGCTGTCGCCGGCGTCGGCCTCGCGCAGGACCAGCTTGGCGCCGCCGAGCGCCTTGATCCCGCCCTGGGCGTTGATCTCGGCGATGGCCATCTCGGCCCCCATCTTCTTCAGCTGGCCCTGGCGCGCCCAGCGCCCGGACAGCGGCGCCACCAGCGCGATCTTCACGTCGTCGGCGGCCGGCGCCGGCGCCGGCACGAGCAGCACGGGCGCCGCGAGCAGCGCGGCCAGGAGCATCGCCAGTGGCTTCATACGGTCTCCTCAGGTGTAGTTGGGATTGCGCTTCTCCAGGAAGGCGCGGACGCCTTCCGTGAAGTGCTGGCTTCGCCGCACGCGGTCGCCGAGCTCTTGCTCCAGCGCCTCGCGTGCTGTCGCGTGGTCCGCGATTGTACTGCTGATCTGCTGCTTCACCGCCTGCACCGCCGTCGGGCTGTTGGCGGCGATGGTTGCCGCCGTCTCCAGCGCCCACGGCAGCACGTGCTCGGCGGGCAACACCCGATTGACGAGGCCGATGCGGGCGGCCTCGTTCGCGTCGATGAGCCGGGCCGTGAGCAGGAGCTCCATCGCGTGCACGTGGCCGACCTGCTGTGTCAGCTTCACGGTGGCGCCGCCGAACGGGTAGATCGACCAGCGCACCTCCGGCAGCCCGAACCGCGCGTGCGGCGCCGCGGCGCGCACGTCGGTCGAGAGCAGCAGCTCGAGCCCGCCCGCCACGCAGTCGCCGTTCACCGCGGCCACGATCGGCTTGGCGAACGGCCGGTTCTTCAGCAGGGCGTGGTTGATCCGCCGCGCCATCTCCGGATCGGCCGAGAGATCGCCGCTCATGTCGGCGCCCGAGGTGAAGGCGCGGTCGCCGGCGCCGGTGAGGACGATGCAGCGGCAGGCGGCGTCCGCTTCCAGGCGGTCCCAGAGCCCGGCGAGCTCGGCCATCATCGCGCGAGGCATCGCGTTCCGGCGCGGCTGGTTGTCGATGGTCACGACGACGACGTGCGGGTCGTGCCGCTGGGCGCGGAGCTCCATCAGCCGCGGCCGGGCGACGTTCGGTGACGGCGGGTGTCTCGCATGGTGGCGGCAGCATACACGCGTACGGCCGACGGTGACGCTTGACTTCCCCGGTCGCCACGCCGACCATCCCCGCACGGCTCGCAGCCCGGTGGCGGCAGCGATCTGAAGCGCGGAACGACCGACACGCGGACGGAACGGGAAGAGCTCGAGAAATGAAACCGTCTCTTCGCAGCTGGCAGCGCCAGGCGGTCCGTCGCATCCAGGCGGGTCGTCGCGCGACGCTCGCGCTCATCGACCGCCTGCCGGAGGACGAGATCCGTCGCCCGCGCACGCAGGATCGCTGGTCGGTGAAGGACGTGCTCGCGCATCTGCTCGCCTGTGACGAGGAGACGAATCGCCGGCTGAGGCTGATCGCGCGGGGCCAGGCGAGCCGCATCCGGTGGTTCGAGAGCCTGGCCTACGCCGATCGGTTCAACGCGCGGACGGTGGCGCGGCTCCGTCCACTCGGTCTGCCCGCGCTGCGGCGTCGCATGCAGCGCGCACACGCCGAGCTGATCGATCGCCTCGAGCGCCTGCCGCCGGAGGCGCTCGACGATCCCTCGCACGCGTATCCGGTGATCGAGTGGCTGCCGGCGCCCGGCTGGAGCCACGAGCGCGAGCACATCGGCGCCGTCGAGACGTGGTGGCGGCAGCGGCGGAAGGAGCGCGGCCGCCGCTGACGTTGTCCACATATCCACACGCGTGCACAGTGTGAAATTTTCACCGCTGGCGCGCGCGGCGTGAGCGCGTGCGCGAAAAACCGGCGTCCTGAGCGGCGCGGCGGCCTCCGCGCGCATGCGCCCCGCTCGACATGCGGTCAAACCCGCCGGGCGGCGCAAAACTCCGCGGCCGGAGCGGGTGAAACGACGCTTGACGGGCCCACCGCCGGCGGCGTCTCATCGCGCCTGATGCCATCCGACGTGTCGCCGCGGACGGAGCGCGCGAAAGATGACTTTCTCGCCATGCTCGGCCACGAGCTGCGCAATCCGCTGGCGGCCATCGCGAGCGCGACCGAGATCCTGAAGCGCCTCGGGACGACGACCGGCGCCGCCGGACAATCGCGCGCGGTGATCGAGCGGCAGGTGCGCCACCTGAAGCGCCTCGTCGACGACCTCCTCGACGCCGCCCGCGTGCAGGCGGGCAAGATCACGCTCGACCGCCGTCCGCTCGATCTCGCGGAGGCGGTCCATCGCGCGCTGGCCGTCGTGCAGGCGACGGAGCCGGCGATGGAGCACGTGATCGAGGTCGACGCGGAGTCCGTCGGCGTGAACTTCGATCCGACCCGCCTGGAGCAGGTGGTGGTCAACCTGCTCACGAACGCGCTCAAGTTCACCCCCGCCGGCCGCGCGATCCGCGTGACCGTGCGGGTGGACGGCGAGACGGCCGTCCTCGTCGTCGAGGACGAGGGCATCGGTATCACCGCCGACGTCCTGCCGTACATCTTCGATCTGTTCTTCCAGGGCGAGCGAAGCGCCGCCCGGACGGAAGGCGGGCTCGGCATCGGCCTGACGCTCGTCAAGAAGCTGGCCGAGGTCCACGGCGGCAGCATCGAGGCCCGCACGGGCGGCCCCGGGCGAGGGAGCACGTTCGTGCTGCGGCTGCCGCGCGGCCCGCTGCCGAGGCACGCGGCGCACCGCCGATCGCCGTCGCGGGAGCAGCGGCGCGTGCTCATCGTCGAGGACAACGACGACGCGCGCGACATGCTGAAGACCTGGCTGACGCTCGAGGGCCACGATGTGCTGGAGGCGTCGAACGGCGTCGAAGGCGTGAAGATCTTGCTCAACGATCGCCCGGAGGTCGCCTTCGTCGACATCGGGCTCCCGGGCATGGACGGCTACGAGGTCGCGCGCATTGCGCGCCAGCAGACGGAGCAGACCACGCGCCTCGTTGCGCTCACCGGCTACGGACAGGCGGCGGATCGTCAGCGATCGTTCGAGGCGGGCTTCGACGACTTCGTGGTGAAGCCGGTCGATCCCGCGCGGCTCACGGAGATCCTCGCCGACCGCACGCATTCCTTCCAGTGGTGACCGGACTCTAGCACTTCTCGAAGAACGCGATCCGCGCGCGCGCCGTCGCCTCCGGCGGCCCCGGGCGGGGCCTCACAAGCAGGGCGCGCTGCCGTAAAATGACCGGGTGATGCTGTCCTGCTCCGGCTGCGGTTACGAGGTTGCGCCCGACTTCGCGTTCTGCCCGCGCTGCGGGCGCGGCCTGCCACGCCGCTGCTCGGCGTGTGGCGCGCCGTGCGAGCGGGAGTTTGCCTTCTGCCCCCGCTGCGGCGTGTCCCAGGCGCCCGAGGCGCCGGCGCGACCGCAGGCCGTCGAACGCGAGGCCGACCGGCGGCACGTGACCGTGCTCTTCGCCGACCTCACCGGTTTCACCGCGCTCGCCGAGCGGCTCGATCCCGAGGACGTGCGCGCGTTCCAGAACCGCCTGTTCGAGGCGCTCGCCGGCGCCATCGCGCGCTACGACGGCTTCGTGGAGAAGTTCGTCGGCGATGCGGTCATGGCCGTCTTCGGCGCGCCCGTGGCCCACGAGGACGATCCCGAGCGCGCGTGCGATGCCGCGCTGGAGATGCTCGACCGCTCCGCCGCGCTGAGCGTGGAATGGGCTTCGCGCCTCGGCCAGCCCGTGCAGCTGCACGTCGGCATCCACACCGGGCCCGTGGTCGCCGGCCAGCTCGGCGGCGCCGCCGGCGCCGCCTACGCGGTGACCGGCGACACCGTGAACACGACCGCGCGGCTGCAGGCGGCCGCGCCGCCCGGCACCATCCTCGTCTCCGAGGCGACGCACGCGCTCGTGCGCCATCGCTTCGAGTCCGAGCCGGCGGGCGAGCTGCCGCTCCGCGGCAAGACGGAGCCCATCGCGGTGCACCGGCTGCTCGGAGCCCGCACCGAGCGCCGCTCGGCTCGCGGGCTCGCCTCGCTCGGGCTGCCGTCGCCGTTCGTCGGACGCCGCGAGGAGCTCGCCCGGCTGCACGCCGCCTGCGATCGCATGCGTGGCGGGGAGGCGCAGGTGGTGAGCCTCGTCGGCGAAGCGGGCATCGGCAAGTCGCGGCTCATCGCGGAGCTGCTCACCGGACTCGAGCGCGACGGGGAGCGGGGGCCGGTCGCCATCCGCCACGCGGCGTGCTCCTCGCTCGGCGAGCCGACCTACGGCGTGTTCGCGACGCTGTTCCGCGAGGCGGACCGTCTCGACGCCGCCGACTCGCTGGCGGTTGTCCAGAGGTACGTGCTCGGCCTCGAGGGCAACCATGCCCCCGACATCGAGCCGGAGCAGCTTCGGCGGCAGATCGTGCTGGCCGCCCGCGCGCTGATCGAGCGACAGCTCGCCGCCACCCCGCTCCTCGTCGTCGTCGAGGACATCCAGCGCGCCGATACCGCCTCCGTGGATCTGCTGCGCGAGATCGCCGACCAGGTGGCAGACCGCCGCCTGATGCTCCTGCTCTCGCATCGCCCGGACACTCCGCCCCTGGCGGTCGCGCGCGCGACCCAATCCGTCATCCGCGTCGCGCCGCTGTCGGCCGACGAGATGCGGATGCTGGTGTCCGACCTGTTCAGCGCGTCGCCCGATGTCGTGACGCACGTCGGCGAGCTCGTCGCCACGCGCGCCGGCGGCAATCCGCTCTTCGTCGAGGAGATCGTGCGCAACCTGGTGAGCCGCGGCGTGCTCGTGCGCGAGGGCGACCGCTGGTCGTGCACGGCGGCACGCGACGCGATCGACGTGCCGCCGTCGCTCCAGGGCTTGCTCCTGTCCCGTGTCGATCGGCTCCCGGCGGAGGCGCGGCGCGTTCTGCAGGAGGCAGCCGTGGTGGGGACGGCGTTCGACACGCCGCTGTTGCGAATGGTCACCAGCGCGCCGGAGACGCTGGCGGCGGCGCTCGACCGGCTCGTGACGGCCGATGTGATCCATGCCACGGACCGCCGCGAGGCCGACGGGCGCTACGCATTCACCCACGGTGTCGTCCGCGAGGTCGTGTACCAGAACCTGCTGCTGTCGCGGCGGACGGAGATGCACGAGCAGATCGGCCGCGCCCTCGAGCGCACGGTCGGCCCGCGGCCCGAGCGGCTCAGCGACCTCGAAGCGCTCGCGCATCACTGGAGCCGCAGCGCGGACCGGCGCCGGGGCGCGCGGTACACACTGGCCGCCGCGAGCCGCGCGCGGGCCGTATACGCCAACGACGACGCGATCCGCCACTACGAGCGCGCGCTGGACACGCTGGCGGGGTGCGCCGACGAGTGCGAGGCCGAGGCGCGCAGCGCGCGCGAGCAGCTGGCCGATTTGCTGGCGCTCACCGGGCGGCGGGCCGACGCGCTGGGGCACTACGAGGCCGTGCTGAAGAAGCTCGAGCTCGCCGACGACGACACGGCGGCGGCACGCCTGCAGCGCAAGATCGGCGGCCTGCACTGGGATGCGGGCGACCGCGAGCGCGCCGCCGCCTGCTTCGCCGCAGGGCTCGAGCGGCTCGGCGAGCGCGGTGACTCCACCGAGCGCGCGCACCTCTTCCAGGAGCTGGGGCGGCTGGCCTTCCGTGCCGGGGACAACGCCGGCGCCATCGCGTGGGCCGAGCGCGCGCTGGCCGAAGCGGTCCGCGAGGCGGACGCTGCCGACCCCGAGCGAGCGCGTGAAGCCGCGACGATGCGCGCCCACGCCTACAACACCCTCGGCGTCGCGCTGGCGCGAACGGGGCGCGTGGCCGAGGCCGTGGAGCAGATCGAGCGCAGCATCGCGCTGGCCGAGGCGCACGATCTGCTGCCCGCCGCCTGCCGTGGCTACACGAACCTCGGCGTCCTCTACAGCTCGCTCGACCCGGGGCGTAGCATCGAGACGTGCCTGCGAGGCCTCGAGACCGCGAGGAAGGTCGGCGATCTGGGATTCCAGTCGCGGCTGTACGCGAACCTGGCGGTCGCGTACTGCGCGCTGACCGACCGCTGCGAAGCCGAGGGTCGGGAGGCGGCGCAGGCGGCCATCGACCTCGACCGGCGCCTCGGCCTGCTCGATCACCTGGCGGTGCCGCTGATCGTGCTCGGCCAGATCCACCAGTGTCACGGCGAGCATCGCGAGGCGTTCGCCATGTACGAGGAGGCGCTCGGCGTGGCCGAGGCCGTCGGCGAGCCGCAGCTGCTGTTTCCCTGCTACGACGGCCTGGCCACGCTGTACCTCGACGCCGGCGACCAGGCGATGGCCGAGCGGTACCTCACGAAGGCGCAGGAGATCTGCGCGCGGGCCGGCGTCGAGCCGGACGCGCTGACGGTGCTTCCGTTCTTGTGCTGAACATCATCGTGGAAGGAGAGTGACAGATGACGATGGTCGAGTCGCGCCCCCCAGTTGCACCGGGAGAGCCGGCGCCGGAGTTCACGCTGCCTGCCGTGGATCGGCCGGAGACGGTCTCGCTGACCGATTACCGAGGCCAACGACCGCTGTTTCTGGCGCTGTTCATCGGGCTGTGGTGCCCGTTTTGCCGACGGTCAATCGCCCAGATGGGTGCGACCGAGAGCCGGTTGAAGGCGGTGGGCGTCGACACCCTGGGGGTGGTGGCCACCACGCCGGAGAACGCTCGCCTCTACTTCAAGTTCCGTCCCACGAAGGTGCCGCTCGCCTGCGATCCCGAGCTCACGACCCATCGCGCGTACGGTCTGCCGAAGCCGGCGCCGACGCCCGAGTTCATGAAGACTCTCGAGACGACGCGGATCAATCCGGACGGCGTCTTCCCGCAGGCCCTGCCGATCATGGAAGCCGCGGTGACGCTGTCGAAAGCCGACGGCTACGTCGAGAATTCGACGGACAAGGCCGAGATGGATCGCCAGTGGCCGCAGCTCAAGGGGCAGTTCCTGATCGACCGCGACGGGATCGTCCGCTGGGCCAACGTCGAGTGCGCCACCGAGGGCCCCGCCGGCGTGGGCAAATTCCCGTCGGTGGACGAGATTCTCACGGCCGCGCGCGCCCTGTCCTAGGTCCGCGCCGGCACCACGACGATCTTGCCGTGCGCCTTGCGATCCGTCAGCAGGCGGATTGCCTCGACGCCGCGGTCGAGCGGCAGGCGGTGAGTGACCAGCGGCTTCAGCGCGCCCGTCGCGTACCACGCCAGCAGCGCGTCGACGGAGCGCTGGAGCTTGTCCGGCGCGTGCCAGCGGAAATAGCGCAGCGACGAGCCGAGAGCGGCGCGGTGCTTGACGAGCAGCCGGTTGGCCGGAATGCTCGGGATCCCGCCGACGAAGCCGATCAGAAGGATGCGCCCGCCCCAGCCCAGTGAAGAGAGCGCGGCGTCGAAGAGCTCGCCGCCGACGGGATCGAAGCACACGTCGGCGCCCTTGCCGTCGGTGAGCGCCATCACGCGCTCGGTGAGCTTCTCGCTGGCATAGTTGACCGTGGCGTCGGCGCCGCGCTCGCGCGCCGCCGCCAGCTTCTCGGCCGTGCTCGCAGCGGCGATGACCCGCGCGCCCATCGCCTTGCCGATCTCGACGGCGGTGAGCCCGACGCCGCCGGCGGCGCCGAGCACCAGCAGCGTCTCGCCGGGCTCGAGGCGCCCCTGCCAGCGAATCGCCACGTCGCTCGAGAGGTAGGCGATCGGAAACGCGCCCGCCTCGTCGAACGGCATCGCGTCCGGGATGGCGAACGTCTCGACCTCGTCGGCGACCGCCTGCTCGGCGAAGCCGCCATGGGCGAGGATGGCCATCACGCGGTCGCCGGGCTTGAAGCGCGTCACGCCGGCGCCGCAGCGCGCCACGACGCCGGCCGTCTCGAGGCCCGGGCTGAACGGGAAGGACGGCCGCGTCTGGTACTTGCCGGCGACCATGATCGAGTCGGCATAGTTGACGCCGGTGGCCTTGACGTCGAGGAGAATCTGCTCCGGGCCCGGCAGGGGCGGAGACACGTCCTCGAGCTTCAGGTCGTCGACGGGTCCCCACGCGCGGCAGACGAGCGCTCGCATCGCGAGGAAGCATACAGCCGGCGCGACGTCTCTGGTAGACTGCGCCGCCTCATGTCGATTTCTGCGACGGAGGACGCCGAATGCCGACTCGAGTCGTGACCATCTCGCATGCCACCGGCGCCGACGGCCAGGCGATCGCGCACGCCGTCGCCCGCGCACTCGGCTTCCGGTACATCGACGAGGAGATCGTGGCCGTCGCGGCCCGGAAGGAGGGCGTCGATCCGGAGCTGGTTGCCGATGCGGAGCGACGCAAGACATTCGTGGAGCGGCTCATGGCGGGGCTGGCGGCGGCCGCCAATCCCGCTGCGATCGGCGTCGGCACGCTGGTGCCAGAGTCACTGGCGCCGGATGCCGCGCTCCGCGCGCTGATCGTCGATGCGATCCGGCAGACGGCGGATCGAGGCAATGCCGTCATCGTCTCGCACGGCGCCGCGATCCCGCTGGCCGGCCGGGCCGACACGCTGCGCGTCCTCGTCACGGCGTCCGTGGAGACGCGCGTCCGGCGCGTGGCCGAGGCTGGCCGCGGCCCCGACGCGGCGCGGTTCGTCGAGGACAATGACGTCGCGCGCGCCGATTATTTTCGACGCTTCTACGAGGTCGAGCAGGAGCTTCCGTCGCACTACGACCTCGTCGTCAACACCGACGCCCTGAGCGGCGAGGAGGCGGCCGACATCGTCATCGCGGCGGCGCGGCGGCGCGCTGGATGAGAGGACGGACAGACCAGCGGTAGTCACCCAGACCCTCCGGATGCTGGCCGCGTGATGCCTCAGGCGCTGACGAACGCGAGCACTCTCGCGAGCCCTTTCGGATTGACCGGCTTGGGAAGCTGCGCATCGAAGCCGGCGGTGTCGGCGAGACGAGTATCGTGCGACCCTTCGGTGAGCGCGATCAGGACGATGGCCGCGCCGCCGGATGCGGAGCGCCCTTCGCTGACGATCGCCTGTGCGTCCAGATCGGGAACGTCCAGGTCGACCAGCACAATCGGCGGACGTGAGGCGCGCAGAATCTCGACGCCGCGTCCGGCACTCGCGGCTTCCTCGACCCGGTACTGCCAGGACTCGAGCAGCACGCGAAGTCCGTGGCGAAGCTCGCGATTGTGCTCGATGAGCAGCACGTGACGCCGCGCGAATGGGTCCCTCCCGGTCGCTTCCCCGGCGCCGGCGGCGTCGGACAGGCGCGGAATCCGCACGACGAACTCGGTGCCCCGGTCGGACCCGGCGCTGGCTGCCGACACGCTGCCCCCGTGCAGCTCCACGAGACGCTTGACCAGCGTGAGGCCCAGGCCCAGGCCACCGTCGCCGCGGTCGAAGGTTGGATTGGCCTGGACGAAGAGATCGAAGATCCGCGGCAGCATGTCGGCGGCGATGCCGATGCCGGTATCGCGAACGGTCAATCGTGCGTGACTCGGCTCCGCGGCGACGATCACGTCGATCCGTCCGCCAGACGGTGTGTATTTCAGCGCGTTGTCGAGCAGGTTCCCGACGACTTGCTCGAGCCGGAGCGGGTCGGCGTGCACCGCCACCGCTTCGCCCGCGACGTTGACGGTGTGCCTGATCGTCTTCCCGACCTCCTCGAACGACGACACCACGCGCAGGACGATCTCCTTCAGATCGTCCTGGCGCCGGTGGAGACGGATCTTTCCGGACACGAGCTTCGACACGTCCAGCAGGTCGTCGAGCAGCCGCGCGAGCTGGCGCGTCTGGCGCGCGATGATCTCGCGGAGCGGCGCGGTCTGGTCGTCGGGCTTGCCGAGCCGGTCCAGCACGTGGATCGCCGTGCTGATGGCCCCCAGCGGATTGCGGAGCTCGTGCCCCAGCATGGCCAGGAACTCGTCCTTCGCGCGATTCGCGCTCTCGGCACTCTTCAGGTGCAGGGCGAGAAGCTGCTCGTTCTTGCTCCGCAACCGCTCACTGACGTTGAGCAGCACCTTGAACTCGAGCTTCGGGTGCGCGTCGACCAGATGTTGAAGCGCCGCGCCCCTGATCTCCAGGACAGCGCAGGTGTCGCGAGCCACGACGGTGGCCGAGCGCGAGCGCTGCTCGAAGAGTCCCATCTCGCCGAACGTCTCGCCGGCCGGCATGACGGACAGGACGATCCGCTGGCCATCCGCGGCGGTGAGCACAGCTTCCGCCGTCCCCGCCCCGATGATGAAGATCGAATCGCCGTGCTCGCCCTCGCGCACGATGACCTCGCCGGCGGCATGATGCCGCTCGGTGGAAGCCTCATCGCCGAGAAGCCACTGCACGTGCTGGTCGTCGAGCCCCGACAGGATCGGGTGCCTCCGCATGAACGCGGCCCAGTCGAAGGTCTTCACGACCGTCGCGCCACGCGCATCGCGAGACTCCAGCGCTAGAGGAAAGCGATCGCGGTGGAGCGACTCTACCCCCGGCCCAGAAGCCGGTCAAGCCGAGGCGGACGGCGGGTCAGCGCCTGAGCGCCTCGACGCGCTGTGCGAGCGCCTGCACGAGGGCACGCAGCAGGTCGGCCAGCGACCGGCGTGGCGTGACGCGATCGGTGAGCGAGAATTCGACCCGGCCACCGTCGAAGGTGTCGGCGGCGTCCGGCTCCTTGTTGACCTGCAGCCGCTCCGGCTCGACCTCGGCCTTCTTCAGCGCGTCGCGCACGGCGTCGCCGCGCCGCCTGGCCAGCCGGTAGGCCTCGTCGGCCGGCGGCGGCTCCACCTCGCGTAGCGCGGTGACGATCGCGTCGACGTCGTCGGGCGGCTCGCGGCGGTAGTGCTCGGCGTACAGTCGCGCGGCGGCGTCGCGCTCCGAGAGCTTCTGCTCGCGCGCCAGGTCGCGGATGCGCGCGCGGACCCGCTCGGCCTTGAGCGCCTCGATGTCGCCGAGGCTGATGGACGGCGTGAGGATCATCCGCACGTCCGGCAGCGTGGTCATGAAGCCGGCCACGGCGCCGACGCGCTCGGCGGCGCCCGGCGTCAGCTCACTGCTGCCGGCGGGGAACCCGAGCGGATCGACCTCGATGTCGGCAATCTTCGAGTCCGAGGTCACGCGCAGGCGGCCGATCCAGCTCACCGGCGCCGCGATCGTCTTCATGGTCAGCGTTCGCAGGGCGGTCCACATGGCCTCGTGGAAGTCGAACGTCGGATCGCTCAGCTTGCCGCCGATGGGCAGCGAGAGCGAGATGTTGCCCTGCCTGTCCTTCAAGAGCGCCACGAGCATGCCGAGCGGCAAGCCCATCCGCTTCTCGACGGTGTCGTCCGGCGCCGCGCGCACCATCTGCAGCCGGCCCAGAGATGTCTGGGTGCGCACGTTCAGGTCGTCGCCTTCCACCCGCGCTTTCACCGTGGTGGCCAGGCGGCCGCCGCGCGCGTTCCAGCCCGTATACGACTGGATGTACGGATTGAGCCGCGGCATCGCGAGCTCGCGCAGCTCCGTGGTCACGTCCACGAACAGCGGACTGCCGACAGGGCTGACCTGGCCGCGCACGGTGAGCTGGCCCGCGCCGCCGAGCACGCCGCGCACGTCGACGCGGGCGGGATCGGCCGGCGCAGTGGCGAGCCCGGTGATCTGCCCCCACATCCGGGTCATGTCCTCGGCATAGGGGGCCGAGATGCTGCGATCGACGAAGCGCGCCCCGCCATCCTCGATCGCGAGGCGGCGCACGGCGACGGTGCGCGGCGCCGTCGCCGTCACCGCCTCGGGGGCCCCGTCCATCGCCGCGCCGTGACCGGCCGGTGTCAGTAGCGCTCGGAGCGGGAAGCCCCCGTGCTCGTCGCGCTCGATGACCACCCACGGCCGGCGCAGCGTCACGCGCTCGGCGACGATGCGGCCGGGCCACTCCACGTCCAGGCCGCGGGCCTCCGCGCGGTCGATGGTCGCCATCCGTCGCGGGCCGTCGGCGACGAACGCGTCGCGCAGCGTCGTGTCGCCGCGGACGCGCGCCTGCAGCTCGGCCGCTCGCGACACGGTTGCCTGCAGGTCGCCGTCCACGCGCCCGCCCACGCCGGCGGCGATCGGCAGATACGGCCGGTACGGCGCCAGCTCGACCCCGTCGGAACGCACGCGCACGTCGGCGCCGACCGGCTCTGCGGTGACACGGCCGTCGACCGCGAGCGTGCCGCCGCCCGGCGCGCGCAGGCGCAGCTGCAGTGGTGTCGGCCCGCGGGGCGGCCACACGACGTCCTGCGCGGCGAGCTGAATGGCGCGCACGTCGAGCCGCGCCGTCGGCTTCACCGCGGCGTCACGCCAGTCGAGCGAACCATTGCGGATGACCATCTCGCCCACGGTCAGCGGGGGCATCGGTGTCGCGGGCGGCGGCTGCATCGCGTCTTCCTCGCCGGGCGCGCGCGGCGCCGGCCGCTCGCGCGTGGGCAGTGCGATCACTCCGTGCTCGTCCCGCTCGAGGCTCACGGCCGGCCGCGTCAGCGTGACGCGACCGATCGCGACACGCGCCGGCCAGCCGGCGTCGATACCCGACACCTCCACGCGCTCGGCGGCGAGCAGACGGCGCCCGCCGTCCGTCACGCTCAGGCGATTCACCGCGGCGACGCCGGTGGCGGTGGCCGAGACGCCGCCCGCGAGATTGGCGCGCACGGCCAAGTGCGCTTCGCCGGAGCCGGTGGCCCTGGCAGAGCTCGACGCGTACTTCGCCCACGGCTCCACGCTGAGGCCGATGAGCCGCACGTCGAGATCGGCGGCCGCGGGCTGCAGGCGCACGGTGCCGTCGGCCGTCAGCTCACCACCGCCGGGCACGGTGGAGCTCAGGCTGACACGCGCGGGCGCCTGCACGGGCCAGGTGAGCGCCTCGGCGCGCATTCGCACGCGCGCGAGGTCCCAGCGCGCGTCGCCGTGCTGCACGCTGGCGCCGCCGTCCACCTCGACGCGTCCGAGGGCCAGGCCCCGCGGCGAGTACGTGAAGTCGCGCACGGCCATGCGCAGCGCCGGCGTGCGGATGAAGGGATCGCGCTCGAAGCGCCGGACGGCGACGGCGTCGGCGACGGTGGCGTCGGCGTCGATGTGCACACCCTCCCGTGCGTCGTTCACCACGTTGATCGTGAGATCGAGCCGGCCCTTCTCGAGCGTCACGGGCGAAGTGGCCGGCAAGTAGACGCGCGCCAGCGCCATGTCGACGTTCTGCGCGCGCACCACGCCGCGCAGGTGCACGGGCCTGAGGCGCAGCTGGTCGATGTGGACCGACACCGGCGAGCCGTTGATGGTCGAGGTCGCCTCCGCCGTCCCGTCGTCGCGCCGCGTGGAGATGTTGCGGGCGTGGAAGGTGAGATCCTCCGACTTCCACGTGCGCCACGGCGAGAGCGAGCGGTCCTCGAGGAGCACGGTCCCCCGCGCGAGCGTGAACTCGTCCACGGTGACGTCGAGGGCAGGGCCGGCGCCGCCCGGCTTCTTCGGGATCAGCTCGGAAACGTTGAACTCGCCGTCGCTGTAGCGCACGACCCGGACGGTCGACCCGTCGATGGCCAGGCGCGTCATCGACACGTGGCCGCGTAGCAACGCGCCGCGTCGGACGTGTGCGTCGAGGCGATCGAGCGTGGCGAGCGGGCTGCCGTCGGTATCCGTGACCTTAAGACCGCGCAGGGCGATGCGCCCCGTCCACGGATCTACCTCGAGCGTCTCGATCGCGACGGGACGGCCCGTCATCACGTGCAGGCGCGCGACGACGGCCGCGCGTAGGAGGTCGGGGAAGGCGACCAGCGCCGCGACCGCCATCAGCATGACGGTCAACAGCGCGGCACCGGCACCGAGGGGCAGCCAGAGCCAGCGACGCCGGGAGGAGGCCATCCAGCCGACACATGCGAGAGCAATGCCCGCGACGCGGCCGCTCAGTGAAATAATTACCGCGAGCCTGCAACGCCTTCCTCGTTGGCCGCGGGCCGATCGCTCGTTACACTTCCGCGCACGAGAGCTCGAACACCCGGAGGTGCGTGATGAAGCGAGCGATGGTCGTTCTGATGGTGTACGGCGCCACCGCGGCGCTCGTCTCCGGCTGCGCCACCAAGAAGTTCGTCCGCGAGCAGGTGGGCGCGACGGAAAACCGGCTCGGCCAGCGTGTGGAGACGCAGGAGACCGCGCTGAAGCAGACGTCGGATCGGACCGGCGCCACCGCGCAAGCGCTGGAGGCGGCAAACCAGCGGCTGCAGACGGTCGATTCGCGCGTGCAGGGCGTCGATTCGCGCGTGACCGAGGTCAGCGCGCTGGCGACGGAGGCGCAGCGCGACGCACGCGCGGCCGGCGACGCCGTGCGCGAGACGGATCGCCGCTTCGCCAATCGCAACAAGCTGGCGACGCTCGAGACCAAGTCCGTCTACTTCGACTTCGGCAAGGCCGACGTGCGCGACCAGGCCATGGCGGAGCTGGAGGACGTCGCCAAGGCGTTGAAGGCCGACCCCAACGCGGTGGTCGAGCTCCAGGGCTTCGCCGACTCCCGCGGCAGCGACCTCTACAACTACCGTCTGACGCGCGAGCGGGTCGAAGCCGTGACGCGGTACCTCGTGCAGCAGGGCATCGAGCTGCGACGCATCTATGCCGTCGGCATGGGCAAGGCGCCCGGGGAGAACGGCGGCAAGGCCGATCGCGAGGCGCTTGCCAAGAGCCGGCGCGTCGACATCGTGCTGCTGGCTCCGCAGAGCTAGCGGCGGGCGTAACATCTGACCAGGCAGGCTGTGCCCGGAGTGCCGCCGCAAGCGCGATGGGAACGCGGGGGATGAGCACTTCCTCGGTGATGACGATGACGCCGACGCCCGACGCGATGGCGGTGGCCAGCGCGCCTGTTCTCCAGCGCCACCGCCTCGAGACCGCTGCCGGCCGTTGTCGTAGTGCGGGACCCCGGTCACGATCCCCCTGAAGCCCACGGCGTCGGCCAGGTAGCTGACGTCGACCGGCGTCAGCATGTTCCCCAGCATGCCCTGGGGGCTGTCGAAGAGAGCGGCGCGATCGCCGCGCACCGCGGCGTGATGCACGAAATGCGACGCCAGCAGCGTCTTGCTGGCGCCGGCCGGCCCCATAACGAGCGTGCTCGTGCCGCGGCCGAGACCGCCGCGTAGGGGGATGCGGTGCTCCGCGGCCACCAGCCGGGGAAACACCTCCAGACCGCCCCTGCGAATCACGTGGTCGTCCTACCCGTGCGTGTACGCCACGCCGCGAAGCTTCATGACGCGCAGCCGGCGCCGGGCGCCGTCGAACTCGGGCAAGAGCGTTTCGAGGCGCAGCACGCCGTGGGCGATCGACTGCAGCTGCAGATCACCGGCGGAGGACGTCCGGTCGTCGAGGAGGAGCACCGCGCAATCGAGACCGGCTCGC
>Ga0075421_100000470_pt1 | contig 42202 bp, 32 predicted proteins | sample SoiMetdeltSBSDD5_FD_75292 | JGI IMG/M metagenome (GOLD analysis project Ga0075421, IMG submission 75292) | Bulk soil microbial communities from a Populus tree surrounding site in Tennessee, USA - Soil MetaG P. deltoides SBSDD5 | ecosystem: Environmental > Terrestrial > Soil > Tree plantation... | reverse complement strand
GCAGCGCTCCGATCCGGGACCTCGGCGATCTGACGTACGACTCGCTTGACGAGGTCCCGGATAGCCTCGCCTGCGGCTCGGCTTCCGGGATGACGGGTGAAGGGTTTGGCTCGCTGGTATGAGAGCTATCAGAGCGAAGATGGGTCTCTCCCAGGATGAATTCGCGGCGCTCTTTGGTTTCAGCGTGAATCAGATCAAGGATTGGGAACAGGGCCGGTCTCGTCCGTTGGGCGGCGTTCGCGCTTATCTGATGATCATCGAGCGCGATCCGAAGGGCTTCCTCGCCATCTTGCGCTCCCTCGCCGACAAGAAGGCAGCATAGTCTGCCAGGGGAAGCCCTGTGCGGCGTGGCGGGTGGGCGATGCGCTCTGCGACCGCGGGCACTGGCATCGACCGGCGGCGGCAATCAGCGGAAAAAAGCCGCAGGCGGTGGCAATTTCGGGGAACCGGCCAACTCTCGCCACGGTTCAGTCACCTCCGGCTGATCCCTAGCGCAGTCCGGCGCGCTGGCGCCGGCGGGAAGCATTGTGCCCACCCCACGCAGGAAGAATTGCACCATGCCATTGTTCGCCGCGCTCCGGCTCATCGCCTGCCTTCTCCTCGTCCTCCTTGCCGCGACCGCGGCCCGCGCCCAGCAGGCCTCCTTCACGAACGAGAGCGTCGAGGCCGACGCCAGGCGCTACGAGGCCTTCGTGAGGAGCCTCCGGCTGGCGGACGACAAGCCGGCGTCCGAATGGCGCGCCGAAGGCCAGCAGCTGCTGGCCGCCGGCCTCGATCTCAGACAGGCCTCGCGCGCCTTCCAGCAGGCGCTGGCCGCCGATGTCGGCGATGCGCAGTCCTGGCTCGGCCTCGCCCGTGCGCTGCTGGGCGTCACGTCGGTGGAGGGCGGCGAGCGCTACATGCTGCCCGTCAACGCCTCCAGCGCTGCCTGGCACGCCTACCAGCGTGGACAGACCGCGGCGGCCAAGGCCGAGGCCCTGCTCGTCCTGCACGAGGCCCTGAAGCGGCGCTCCCTGTGGCGCGCCGCCATCGATGCACTGAGAGCCAGCGTTGCCCTCGCCGACAATGCAGAGGCGCGACAGGCCCTGGAGGCGCTGGTCGTGCAGCACGGCTTCCGCATCACGGACTACAAGGTCGACACGGACGCCCTGCAGCCGCGCCTGTGCATCCAGTTCAGCGAGGCGCTGGCGTCCGGCCAGATCGACTGGGCGCAGTACTTCAAGGTCGACGGCAAGGACCCGCAGGCGGTCACCGCCGAAGGGCGCCAGATCTGCATCGACGGTCTCGTCCACGGCAAGCGCTACGAGGTGCAGGTGCGCGCCAGCCTGCCTTCGGCGATCCCCGCCGAGCGCCTGCTCAAGACGGCGGACTTTGCCGTCTACGTGAAGGACCGCGCGCCTTCCGTCCGCATCACGGGGCGCGGCTACGTGCTGCCGAACCGGGGCCAGCAGGGCATCCCCCTCGTCACCGTCAACGTCGACAAGCTGCAGGTGGAGGTCTACCGCGTCGGCGACCGCAGCGTCGCCCAGGTCCTGCAGAACGGCGAGTTCCAGAGGCAGCTCGCGCCCTATGAGCTCTCGTCCATCAAGGAGAAGAGCGGCCAGCTCGTCTATTCGGGCGAGATGAGCATCGCGTCCCGCTTCAACGAGGACGTGACCACCGCGTTCCCCGTGGCCGAGGCGATGCCGCGCCTGCAGCCCGGTGTCTATGTGCTCGCGGCCCATGCGGTGGACAAGAAGGAGGACCGCGACGGCGCCGCCGGTCGCACCGCCACGCAGTGGTTCATCATCTCCGATCTCGGGGTGACCGCCATCAACGGCAGGGACGGCGTGCACGGCTTCGTGCGCTCGCTCGCCACCGCCCGACCCGTCGCCAACGCCAATGTGCGGCTGGTGGCGCGCAACAACGAGGTGCTGGGCACGGCCAAGACCGACGGCCGCGGCTATGTGCGCTTCGACGCCGCGCTGTCGCGCGGCGAGGGCGGCCAGGCGCCCGCGGTGCTCATCGCCGAGACGGCGGGGGGCGACTATGCCTTTCTCGACATGGCGACGGCCGCGTTCGACCTCACCGACCGCGGCGTCAAGGGCCGCGCCGAGCCGGGGCCGGTCGACGCCTTCGCCTATGTCGACCGGGGCATCTATCGGCCCGGCGAGACCGTGCACCTGACGACGCTCGTGCGCACCGCCTCCGGCGAAGCCTCCGCAGTCCCCGTTACGCTGATCTTCTCGCGGCCCGACGGCGTGGAGCACGCGCGCGTCGCCCTCGCCGATCAGGGCCTGGGCGGGCGCACGACGAAGCTCGCCCTCGCCGCCTCGGTCATGACCGGCACCTGGCGCGTCAGGGTGCACACCGACCCCAAGGCCCCGCCCATCGCGCAGGCCGCATTCCTGGTGGAGGACTTCGTCCCCGAGCGGCTCGAGCTGAAGCTCGAGGCGATGGCGCAGGCGTTGAGCGCCGGCGAGCCGGGCGTCGTCAAGGTCGCCGGGCGCTACCTCTACGGCCCGCCGGCCGCCGGTCTCGCCATCGAGGGCGAGCTGCGCATCAAGGCTTCGTCGAAGGATGTCGCCGGCTTCCCGGGCTTCAAGTTCGGTCTCGCCGACGAGCAGATCAGCCCGGTGCGCCAGACCCTCGACAAGCTTCCCGCCTCCGGTCCCGACGGCAAGGCCGACATCGCCGTGGAGCTGCCGTCGCTCGTGAAGACCAGCCGCCCGCTCGAGGCCGATGTGATCATCCGGCTGAGGGAGTCAGGCGGGCGCAGCATCGAGCGCACGCTGACGCTGCCCGTCGACATGAAGCGCGCACGCATCGGCATCAAGCCGCTGTTCAAGGGCCGCGCCGGCGAAGGCGAGACCGCGAGCTTCGAGACCATCCTCGTCGGCGCGGACGGCAAGGCCATCGAGGGCAAGGGCCTCGAGTGGACGCTCTCGCGCCTGGAGCAGCGCTGGCAGTGGTACAGCCGCGACGGCCGCTGGGCGTTCGAGCCGACGACCCGCTCCCGGCGCGTCGCCTCGGACAAGGTCGACGCCGCACCCGGTGCGCCCGGCAGGATCGACGCGCGCCTCGACTGGGGCCGCTACCGCCTCGAGGTCAGCGATGGCAGCGGGCTCGTCTCCAGCATGGTGTTCGAGACCGGCTACTGGGCCGAGGAAACCGCCGACAGCCCGGAGATGCTCGAGGTCGTCCTCGACAAGGAGAGCTACCGCGTGGGCGACACCGCCCGCATCAAGATCAGCTCGCGCATGGCGGGCCGCGCGCTCGTGGCCGTGCTCAACAGCGGCCTCGTCACGACCCAGGAGGTGGACATCCCCGTCGGCGGCGGCGAGGTGGCGCTGAAGGTCGGCGAGGGCTGGAACCCCGGTGCCTACGTGGCCGTCACCCTCTACCGCCCCCTCGACGAGGGCGCCAGGCGCATGCCGGGGCGGGCCTTGGGCCTGCGCTGGCTCGCCATCGATCAGGCGCCGCGCACCATCGGCATCAGTCTCGACGCCCCCGAGAAAGTGGGCTCCGGCGGCGTGCTGACGGTTCCCGTCAAGCTCACCGGTCTCGCAGCCGGCGAGGAGGCGCGCGTGACGATTGCGGCTACCGACCTCGGCATCCTCAACCTGACGCGCTTCGAGGCGCCCAAGCCGGACGGGTGGTTCTTCGGCCAGCGCCGGCTCGGCACCGAGATCCGCGACCTCTACGGCCGCCTGATCGACGGCATGCGCGCCGAGCGCGGCAAGCTGCGCTCCGGCGGCGACGGTCCGGGCGGCGCCGACGGGCAGGGCAATCCGCCGGTCGAGGAGACGCTGGCGCTGTTCTCGGGGCTGGTGAAGGTCGGCCCCGACGGCGCCGCCAAGGTGGAGTTCCAGCTCCCCGACTTCAACGGCACCGTGCGCCTCACGGCCGTGGCGTGGAGTGCCAGCAAGGTCGGCTCCGCCACCAGGGACGTGATCGTGCGCGATCCCGTCGCCATGACGGTCTCGGCGCCGCGCTTCCTGACGCTCGGCGACGACGCGCGGCTCGAGCTGGCGTTGCACAACGTGGAGGGCGAGGCCGGAGCCTACAAGGTCGCCCTCGAGTACGAGAAAGCGCCGGGCAGGCAAGCCGAGCCCGATGTCTCCCGCACCGTCGCCATGGCCGCGGGCGAGCGCAAGCGCGAGGCGTTCAGGCTGGCGCCGCGCGAGGTCGGCCTGACGCAGCTCACGCTGCGCGTCACCGGCCCCGGCGGCATCGATGTGCGGCGCACGCTCAGCTTCGATGTCAAGGTGCCGGCCGGCGACATCAAGCGCCTGACGGTGGCGAACCTGGCCCCCAAGGCCGGCAAGATCACGCTCACCAGCGACCTCCTGCACGACCTGATCCCGAGCCGGACCAAGCTCACCGTGACGGTCGGGCCGCAGGGCGCGCTCGACGTGCCGGGCATCCTGGCGGCGCTCGACCGCTACCCCTACGGCTGCGCCGAGCAGACCGTGAGCCGCGCGCTGCCGCTGCTCTATGTCAACAGCGTCGCCAAGAGCATCGGTCTCGGCAGCGACGGCGAGCTACGCGAGCGCATCGAGGGCGCCATCGCCCGGGTGCTCGAGAAGCAGGACGCATCCGGCGCCTTCGGCGTGTGGGGGCCGTTCGACGCCGACATGTGGCTGACGAGCTTCGTGACCGACTTCCTGACGCGGGCCAAGGAGGCGGGCCACGGCGTGCCCCAGCGGCCGTTGCAGATGGCGCTCGACCGGCTCGCCAGCTACATCAGCTATGCGCAGGACTTCGAACGCGGCGGCGAGGACCGGGCCTACGCGCTCTACGTGCTCGCCCGCAACGGCCGGGGCCCCATCGGCGAGCTGCGCTACTACGTCGACACCAGGCTCGACACCTTCGCCACGCCGCTGGCGAAGGCCCAGCTCGGGGCCGCGCTCGCCATGATGGGCGACCGGCCGCGCGCGGAGCGCGCCTTGCGCGCCGCGCTCGCCATGCTCGACGAGAGCGATCCGCTCGACATCCGGCGCGACTACGGCTCCGCGCTCCGCGACAAGGCGGCGGTCCTCACGCTGGTCGCCGAGGCCTCTGTCGCCAAGTCCGAGGTGCCGCGCCTGGTCGACCTGGTCGCCAAGGGCTACGTTGCGCGCGGCTACACCTCGACACAGGAGCAGGCCTGGATGCTGCTCGCGGCGCACGCGCTCGGCGAGGAGGCCAAGGGCCTGAGGCTCGCCGTCAACGGCCAGGCCCACCAGGGCCAGCTCGTGCGCGCGCTCAGCCCGCAGGAGCTGCAGAAGGGGCCGGTCGCGATCGTCAACACCGGCGATACGCCGGCCGGTGCGGTGGTGTCGGTGGTCGGCTCGGCGCTGACGCCCGAGCCTCCCATCGCCAAGGGCTTCACCATCGAGCGCAGCTACTACACCCTGGACGGCAAGAAGGTGGACCTCGCCAGCGCCGCGGGCGGTGTCGGCCAGATCAAGCAGAACGAGCGACTGATCGTGGTGCTCAAGATCGACGCGCAGGAGATGGGCGGCCGCGTCCTGCTGGTCGACCGCCTGCCTGCCGGGCTGGAGATCGAGAACCCCCGCATCGTCGACTCCGGCGACGTGAAGAGCCTCGGCTGGCTCAAGACCACGCTCGCTCCCCAGCACAAGGAGTTCCGTGACGACCGCTTCGTGGCCGCGTTCGACTTCTTCGGCTCGGATGGGCGCGGGCGGCGCGGCGGCGATGTGCGCGATCCGGCGTCCGGCGCCACGGTTGCCTACATCGTCAGGGCCGTGACGCCGGGCTCCTATGTGCACCCCGCGGCGACCGTGGAGGACATGTACCGGCCGGAGCGCTTCGCCCGCACGTCGGCCGGCCGGCTCGAGGTTCTGGCCCAGCAGTAGGTAACAGAGCGATGGCTCGCCGCAGCGTCCCCTCCCCCCTTGTGGGGGAGGGAAGGGGTGGGGGGGAATCCCCGACCTCGAAGGAAGGGGCTCCCCCCACCCCTAGCCCCTCCCCACAAGGGGGAGGGGAATCCCGTCGGCGCAAGTGGGGAGGCCGTGGATGGCTCGCCAGGGCCGTGCGCGGCGTCCTCCTGGCGGCGGCGATCCTGATGTGCATGGCCGTGGGCATGGTGGCCTGGGTCTGGGTGCAGCTCGAGCCGCTGTCGCTTGCGCGCGCGGAGGCCCTGTCGGTCACCGTGCTCGACCGCAACGACCGGCTGCTGCGGGCCTATGTGGCCACCGACGGGCGCTGGCGCCTGCCGGCCGAGGTCAAGGAGGTGGACCAGCGCTACCTCGCCATGCTGTTGGCCTACGAGGACAAGCGCTTCCGGCGCCATCGCGGCGTCGACGTCTGGGCCGTCGGGCGCGCGCTCTGGCTGCTGGTTCGCCACGGCCGCCCGCTCTCCGGCGGCTCGACCATCACCATGCAGGTGGTGCGGCTGCTGCTCGGCGAGCACGAGCGCTCGCTGTGGGGCAAGATCCGGCAGGCGCTCCTGGCGCTCGGGCTCGAGCGGCGGCTGCCCAAGGACGAGATCCTGCGTCTCTACCTCGCGCTGGCGCCCTTCGGCGGCAACATGGAGGGCGTGCGCGCGGCGTCGCTCGCCTACTTCGGCAAGGAGCCCCGGCGGCTCTCGGTGGGCGAGGCCGCACTGCTCGTCGCCATCCCGCAGTCTCCCGAGGCGCGGCGCCCCGACCGCTCTCCCGAGGCGGCCCGGCGTGCGCGCGACCGCGTGCTCGCCCGCATGCACGCCGCGGGCGCGATCTCGCAGGAGGAGATGGCCCGCGCCAAGGCCGAGCGCGTGCCCACGGCGCGGCGCGACTTCCCCATGCTGGCCCCGCATCTCGCCGATGCGCAGCTCGAGCAGCACCCGGACCGCACCGTGCATCGCCTGACGCTGGACTATCATGCCCAGGCCAATATCGAGGCGCTGGTGCGCGACTATGTGGCGAGCGCCGGCGCCGGGCTTTCCGCGGCGGTGGTCGTCGTCGACCACCGCACCGGCGAGGTCGTCGCCTATGTCGGCTCGCCCGGCCTCCTGGATGCCGGCCGCTTCGGCGGCGTCGACATGGCGATCGCCCTCCGCTCGCCGGGCTCGACCTTGAAGCCCATCATCTACGGCCTCGCCTTCGAGCTCGGCATCGCCCATCCCGACACCCTGATCGACGATGCGCCGACGCGCTTCGGCCTCTACGTGCCCAAGAACTTCGACCGCGACTGGCACGGCTCCGTCACCGTCCGCGCAGCCCTCATCCACTCCCTCAACATCCCCGCGGTGAAGGTGCTGGAGGCCCTGGGCGCGGGCCGGCTGCACGCCCGCCTGCACCAGGCCGGCGTCACCCCGGTGCTGCCCAAGGGCACCGAGCCGTCGCTGGCGATGGCGCTGGGCGGCGTCGGCCTGCGGCTCGTCGACCTGGCCCAGCTCTATGCCGCCCTCGCACGCGGCGGCGAGGTCGTGGCGCTGCGCTACCGGCGCGATCCTGCGGGCACGAAGGAGGGGGCGGAGGCCCCCAAGGGCCCCGCGGCCGGCCAACGCCTGCTGTCCGCGGTGGCGGCCTGGTACGTCGGCGACATCCTGTGCCGGGCCCTGCCGCCCGCCAACGCCAAGCCCGGCCTCGTCTGCTACAAGACGGGCACCTCCTACGGCTTCCGCGATGCGTGGTCGGTCGGCTTCGACGGACGCCACACGATTGCGGTGTGGGTGGGACGGCCGGATGGCGCCGCCACCCCGGGCCTCACCGGGCGCGCCTCTGCCGCGCCGCTGCTGTTCGACGCCTTTGCGCGCCTCACCCCGCATCGCACGCCGCCGGCGCAGCCGCCCCTCGGCGCACTGCGCGTCAAGTCGACGAACGACCTGCCTCCGCCGCTGAGGCGCTTTCGCGAGGGCCGGGTCGAGGAGTCTTCGTCCGATAACCAGACTGAGCCGGCGGTCAAGATCGCCTTCCCGCCGGACCGGGCCGAGATCGAGGTGGACGAGGGCGACGGCGGCGTTCTGGTCAAGGCCGAGGGCGGCGCGCTGCCCCTGACCTGGCTGCTCGACGGCGAGCCCGTGGCATCGGAGCCGGGCCGGCGCGAGGTGGAGCTGCCGCCGGGCCGCCGTGGCTTCTTCAAGCTGACGGTGATCGATGCCAGGGGGCGCTCCGACCGGGTGACGATCAGGCTGAAGTGATCCCACCCGTCATCCCGGAACCCCGGATCAAGTCCGGGGGAGGCGCAGCCGAGACTATCCGGGACCTCGGGAGGTGAGACTCGTTCGGCGAGGTCCCGGATAGCTTCGAGCTGCGCTCTCAGCTTCCGGGATGACGGGTGGAGAGATGTGGTTGCCCGCTCGCGATCACCGCGTGGCCGCAAAAAGACGAAAGGACGTGGCCGCCTCTCTGAGCCACGTCCCCCGCTGTACCCCGCTTGCCCGCAGCCTTCGCCATCGCGGCACCCAGCGGGCTGGGGGCGTGCTGGACCTGCCGTGATCGCGACGCTTGCGGACGACCCATAATGGCGCAGGAAGGCCGGTGGCGCTGTCACGATTGCGTCACCTTGTCTCATGATATGCGTCAAGCGATATAAGAGAGCAGACTTGGCCTGCGCCGCCGACGCGGTCCAATCGATCCGTATACTCGGCAATGCCGGGTGGTGTCTGGCGGCTCGAGCACGGGCGGGGGAAGATCCCGGATAACCTCTGCCCCGACCTGGCGGTCGGGGCCTCGGTTTCCGGGAACGCAGCGGGAGTTGCAGGCGATCCTTCCTGCTTGCGTCCTCGGCCGGAGCGCACGGACTTGATCGAAGATCAAGTCCAGGCGCGTAGAGCCGGGGTCTTCACCGCTGTCCTCATTGGCAGCGCGTCCCACCCCGCGAACGCGGCGCGCCCGGCCAGCACCTCCTCGATGCGGAGGAGGGCGTTCCATTTGGCCGTGCGCTCGCCGCGGGCGATGGACCCGACCTTGATCTGCCCTGCATCCCAGCCCACTGCCAGGTCGGCAATGGTCGTATCCTCGGTCTCGCCGGAGCGGGCGGAGACGATCGTTGTGAGCCCCGCGGCCCGGGCCGCCTCGAGCGCGGCCAGGGTCTCCGTCACCGTGCCCGCCTGGTTCGGCTTGATGAGCGCACAGGTGGCAAGCCGCCGCGATGCCGCCTCGGCGACGCGGCCGGCATCCGTCACCAGGAGGTCGTCGCCCACCACCTGCACGCGATCGCCGACCGCCGCGGTGAAGCGGCGGAAGCCCTCCGCATCGTCCTCGCCGAACGGGTCCTCGATGGACAGGATCGGATAGCGCGCGAGCCACGACAGCAGGAGCTCGGCCATGCCGTCGCGGTCGAGCTCGCGGCCCTCCAAGCTGAGCCTGTAGCGCCCGTCCTTGCCGAAGTCGGAAGCGGCGATGTCGAGCGCGATGTGCACGTCCTGGCCCGGGGTGTAGCCCGCCGCCTCGATGGCGCGCAGCAAGAGATCGAGCGCCTCCTCGTTACTGCCGAAGGCCGGCCACCAGCCGCCCTCGTCGGCGACGCCGCCGGCGCGTCCGGCCTCGCGCAGCAGGCGGCCGGCGGCATGGTAGACCTCGGCAGTACGGTCGAGCGCCTCGGCGAAGCTCGCCGCCGACGGGCACATGACCATGAAGTCCTGGATGTCCACGCGGCGCCCCGCGTGCGCCCCGCCGCCGAGGATCTGGATCTCGGGCACCGGGATGCGCATTGGCCGCCCCTGCGCCAGATGGGCATAGAGCGGCACGCCGGCGGCCGCTGCTGCCGCGTGCAGGGCGGCCATCGACACGGCGATGGTGGCGTTGCCGCCGAGGCGCGCCTTCTGCGGGGTGCCGTCCAGGTCGACGAGGCTCCGGTCGATCGCCGGCTGTTCCGCGATGTCCATGCCCTGCAGAGCTGCGGCGATCTCGGTCTCCACATGCTCAACCGCGCGCCGCACGTCCCGGCCGCCGAGCGCCGTGCCGCCGTCGCGCAGGTCGACCGCCTCGCCCGAGCCCATGGAGGCACCGGCGGGGGCGATGGCGCGCCCCACCATGCCGTTGTCGAGGACGACCTCGGCCTCGACCGTCGGGCGCGCACGCGAGTCCCACACGCGCCGGCCCCTTACGCGCGCAATCCTGGTCATGTCGTGCTCTCGTCCTGAAGGTGCAGCGCCGCAGCCCATGCCTCGCGTATCGCAGAGAGGCGCGCCGGCGGGGTGCCGATGAGGGGGATGGCCGCCGACCGCACGAGGTCGCGGTCGGCGTCGGTGGCGATGTACTCGACCGGCGACTTGCCGTCGACGCGGGCGAGGAACAGCGCCGGCAGCAGACGCGCCGCCCGCCCCTCGATCTCGCCTCTCGCCGCAGGCGGGAGCGCCTCGAAGTAGGCCGCGCGCAGCGCATCGTAGGCCGCCAGGAGCCGGCGCGCGGCGCCTCGGTTCCACAGGCCCTTGAGCAGGAGGTGGTTGAGGCAGAAGGCGAGGTCGAAGGCGGGATCGCCCCAGCAGGCGCACTCGGCGTCGAGCAGCACCGGGCCGTCCGGCCCGGCGAGGATGTTCTTCGGGCTCACGTCGCCGTGCACCAGCGCCTGACGGCAGGCGAGCGTGGAGCGCGAGAGGGCCACCAGCGCATCGCCGAGGCCCGGATGGCGCTGCGCCGTCGCCTCCAGGTAGGGCTCCAGGCGAATGGCATGGAAGGTGGCATCGTTGGCGAATGCATCCGCGATCCGCGTGTCGTTCATGGTGGCGGCGTGGATGCGCCCGATGCTGCGCCCGACCTGCGCGGCAAAGCCGAGGTCGACCTGCCCGTCCCGCAACTGCGCCTTCCACACGGGATAGCGCTCCGGCGGAAAATACGGCATGGCGAACAGGCCGCGTCCGGGGTCGTGGAACAGCACCTCCGGCACCGCCTCGGGGACGATGGCGCGCGCCGTCCGGAACCACGCTGCCTCGGATGCATTGCGGCCGACCGGCGCCAGCCACTCCGCGGCCACGCGCAGCTTGGCCAGTGCCCGCTTGACCACGAGGGGCCGGGCCGCCCCCTCGACCTTCCAGATGTCCGAGGCGACGCCGCCCGTCAGCACCACGAAGCGCGGGCGGACACCGGCCGGAATGAGGCCGGCCTCGCGGAGCGCGGCGGCAATCCCGGCCAGCGCCGCGCCGCCCGCGTCTTCGCCTGCCGTCGATGTCGTGGACTCACTCAAGATCACACCACCCGGTTCAGCAACGGCTCGCCCGCCGCCAGCCGGCGGCAGTTCTCCGCGATCACGGCGACGCTGCGCCGCCACGTCCCATCGGTCAGCCAGGCGATATGCGGCGTTGCCACCACATGGGGCGAGGCCAGCAGCGGATGGCCGGGCCGCGGCGGCTCGTCGGCGAGCACGTCGAGCCCGGCGGCTGCGATGTGCCGCCGCTCCAGCGCCTCGGCCAGCGCCGCCTCGTCGATCAGGGGCCCGCGCGCGGTGTTCACGACGATGGCGCCCGGCTTCATGCGCCGGATGCGCTCCCGGCTCAGCAGGCCACGCGTCTCGGCCGTCAGCGGCACGTGCAGCGAGACGATGTCGGCCTCGGCGAGCAGCCGGTCGAGCGGCACCAGCTCGACGTCGCAAGGCGGGGTCGGACCCCTCGCGTCCGAAGGCGAGATCAAGGCTTCTGCGTTGGATGCGAGGGGTCTGACCCCGTTATCCCGGCTGTGGGCGATCACCCTGGCGCCCAGCGCCCGCAGGACGGCCGCGAGCCTGCGCGCAACCGCGCCGTAGCCCACGAGCCCGACGCAGCGCTGGCCGATCTCGCCGGCGCCGTCGATGAGCTCCGGGCGCGCCGGCCAGCCCCCGCCTGCCCGCACGCCGCCGGCAATCGGCACGATGCGCCGCAGGCAGGCGAGCATCAGGCCGAGCGCCAGCTCGGCGACCGCGGCGGTGTTGGTGCCGGGCATGTTGCACACGGCGATGCCGTTGGCCTCGGCGTGGGCGAGGTCGATGGCATCAACGCCGACGCCGATCTTGTGCACCAGCCGCAGCCTGGGCGCCGCCCGCATGAGGGCCGCCGTCACCGGGGCCAGGACGTGCAGGAGCACCTCCGCGGAGCCCAGCTCGCGCAGGAGGCCCTGCCGGTCCGCCTCGTCGAGCCGGACGATCTCGACGACCGCAGGGTCCGCCTCGGCGACGACGGCGCGGATGCTCGGCGGAGCGTCGTAGGGCAGGACGGCTCTCATTGCGGGCGGACGGCCTCCGGTCGTGCCTTGCGGGTGTAGAGGCGACGCTAGAAGAACGGGTTGCAAACCGCAAATGTTTGCGGCACCAGTCTTCGATCGGCCGCAGGAGCGCGGCGCGAGGGGCAACGTCCGTGCGCATCTTCTCCGATCATCGGCTGCTGTCCCTCAACACCGCCACCGTGCGCAAGCAGGGCGACCTCATCGCCATCTTCGACGCCTGCGCCCGGCTCGGCATCCGCGGTGTGAACCCCTGGCGGGACCAGGTTGCCGCCGTCGGCCTGGCGCAGGCCGCACGCGCCATTCGCGACCTCGGCCTGGCGCTGTCGGGCTACTGCCGCGGCGGCATGATGACCTCGGACGCAGCGCGCGTGCAGGAGGCGCGCGACGACAACCGGCGCGCGGTCGACGAGGCGAGCGAGCTGGGCGCGCCCTGCCTGGTGCTCGTGGTCGGAGGCCTGCCGCAGTTCTCCCGTCCCGGCAGCGCGCCGTCGAAGGACATCGACACCGCCCGCGCCCAGGTCGCCGAGCGCCTCGCAGAGCTGCTCGACTATGCCCGCAGCGTCGCCGTGCCGCTGGCGATCGAGCCGATGCATCCCATGTACGCCGCCGACCGCGCCTGCGTGAACACCCTGGCCCATGCCCTCGACCTGTGCGACGCGCTCGATCCCGGCCGCAGCGGCGCACTCGGCGTCGCCCTCGACGTCTACCACACCTGGTGGGACCCCGAGCTCGCCGCCCAGATCGTGCGCGCCGGCAGGGAGCGCCTGCTCGCTTTCCACGTCTGCGACTGGCTGGTGCCGACCGCCGACCTCCTCAACGACCGCGGCATGCCGGGCGACGGCGTCATCGACATCCGCAGGATCAGGGGCCTGGTCGAGGCGCAGGGCTTCGACGGCTTCTGCGAGGTGGAGATCTTCTCGGAACGCTGGTGGGCCCGGCCGCTGGACGAGGTGCTCGCCACCTGCATCGAGCGCCACAAGACCGCGGTGTAGGTTGGGTCGAGGCGAAGCCGCAGACCCGACAGGCCTGTCAATCCGAAGGGTGTTGGGTCTGCCCCCGGCTTTCGCCGGGGTTGACCCAACTACCCGTTGCCGGTCACCCGCAGGATGGCGCGGATCGTGGCCTCCACCGGACCGGTGATCAGGTGCGGCAGCACGTTCCAGTCGGCGCCCATCTGGGCGCCGGCGATCGGCACGATCAGCAGCGCCACGATGAGGATCAGCATGCCGTAGGGCTCGAGGCGGGCGAGCGGATACGCCAGCACGTTGGGAAGCACGCCCACGGCCACCCGCCCGCCGTCGAGCGGCGGCAGCGGCAGCATGTTGAAGACTGCGAGGATCACATTGATGAAGAGGGCGTTGCGCAGGTTCAGCGCAACCCAGCGCCCGGCCTCCGGCGGCAGATAGGCGACGAGATGGAGGAGCAACGCCGCAGCGACAGCGAGCGCGATGTTGGTGGCGGGCCCCGCCAGCGCCACCAGCACCATGTCGCGGCGGGGACTGCGCAGGGCAGCGAAGTTCACCGGCACGGGCTTGGCGTAGCCGAACAGCACCGGCGAGCGCGCCGCCAGCAGCAGCGCCGGCATCAGGACGGTGCCGAACAGGTCGATGTGCTTCAGCGGGTTGAAGGTGACGCGCCCCTGCCGGTAGGCGGTGTCGTCGCCCAGGCGGTGGGCGACAAAGCCATGCGCAGCCTCGTGCATGGTGACGGCGAGCAGCACCGGCACCACCCAGATGGAGGCCGTGTACAGCATGGTCTGCCACTGCATGGGCTGCCCGTCCAAAGCCGCATTCGAGGCGCCGCCGGGGTCGCGGGGCGGCCCGGGCACGCTCGCCCACGTAAATGGCTATTCGGCGGCACTGTGTCCAGCCCGGCCCCTGCGGGCCGGGCCGGCGCCGATCCATCGCGCGCTATCTGCCGCAAGCCGCAAGGACGTCGCGGGCGAGGGTGGCGCGGGAAAGCCCGCGGCGCCTCAGCTCGGCGTCCGGGAGCCGTGCCAGCGCCTCGTACGTGGCCGCCGCCGCGTAGTGGCCGGCCATCACGCCGATGCAGTCGGCGATCCATTCGCCGGCCGACGCGATACGTCCGGCCGCCGTCCGCCCGCTGTCGGGCGCTGCCGTAGCGACAATGCTCATGATCTCTCCTCCGCGCTTCACGTGCGATTGGTCGCGGCAGAGGAGGAAGAGGTTCAAATCGCCCGCCGGCGCCGCCGCATCGCCTCTGGCGGGGCAGCCTCATATCTCGTCTCAGTCTCCCGACAGAGCACCGGCACCTCGCAAAGCTCCGTCCTGCAACCCGGCGCGGATGCGCTGACGATCCGTGGCGTGCATCGAAGCGGCAATCGGATGGAGGGGGCAACCCTTTAACTCGCGCCGCCGCATTCGAGGCAGGAGTGCCACCTCGGCCAGACCCTATGGAAGGGCCTCCCGGCGCCCGGTCGCGCTCTGGGGCCTTCCTGTCGCTTCCCAGGGGCATCCTGGCGGCGGTCGCCGGGTCCGGTCGAGCCGCGGTTCGCATCGTGACCCGTGCTGCCTATGCACGGCGGAGGCGACGCGCGGGCATCGGCCAGTTTCCCGGCATCGGCCGGCACCGGCAGGCCGAGGCAGGAGGCTCGCGGCGTCGTCGCGAAGATCGTGGCCCGCGAACGCCGTGGCGAGCATGTATCGGGTTGAGCTCAGGTCTACGAGCCCTTAACTCCTGAGCCAGCCAAGAACGAGAGACGCCACGCCATGCGCGACCTGCACTACGTCACCTTCGAGACCGCCGGCGGCGTCTGCGGCATTGCCTGGAGCGGCGCGGGCATCGCCCGCTTCCAGCTCCCGGCCAGGAGTGCCGAGGGCGCCGAGCGCATGATGCGTCGCCGCGCGCCCGGCGCAGTGCCGGGGCTGCCGACTCCCGAGGTGGCCGAGGCGGTCGCCGCCGCCAAGCGCTATTTCGAAGGCAAGGCGACGGACTTTACGCAGCTCATGCTGGATCTCGACGGCCAGGACGCGTTCTTCCAGCGCGTCTACGCCGCGGCGCGGCGCATCCATTGGGGGCAGACGACCACCTATGGCGCTCTCGCCAGGGAGCTCGGGGGCGGGCCGGAGACGGCCCGCGACGTGGGCCAGGCCATGGCCGCCAATCCGATCCCGCTGATCGTTCCCTGTCACAGGGTCCTGGCCGCCGGCGGCAAGATCGGCGGGTTCTCGGCTCCGGGAGGCGCGGCGGCCAAGATCCGCATGCTCGGGCTGGAAGGCGTGGTGGTCGCACCCCCGGCCGGCGCCCAGCAGGCCTCTTTCAGGTTCTGATCACCCAGGTGCATGAGCGAGCCGCGCCGCTGCGTGTGCCCCGGCCGCAGCGACAGGGTAAGCATACGGTGAAGGCCGCAGGGCAGTCCGACCTGGTTTGAGGAGTTGCCGGACAACGTCGGCTGCCATAAAGTGGAGTGCTGTTACCTTTATGCCGCGATTCGCATGCGAACGGAGGTTGGGGGGAGTGCCATGCCGCGCCTGTCCTTGATCATCGGTGCTGTGGCACTCTTGGCGCTGCAGCCGCTGGCCGCCGAGGCCCAGTCCAAGAACAAGGCCCAATCCAAGAACGAGGCCCAGTCCTTCAAGAACAAGAACAAGGACAAAAGCAAACGCAAAGCGTGCGCGGACCGGCTCGAGAATGGGGTGTCGTCGCGCGACGGATGCTCCGACGCAAAGGGCGCCACCTTCGACGCTCCGATACAGCGGCAGATTGGCCGCGACACCAGTTTCGGTTTGAGCGGCAGCCCGTTCCAAGGGGGAGCGACCGGCAACAGCATACGGCCGGCCCCCCTCCAAGACAAAACCCCGACGGGGGGCGTGCAGTCCTTCGGTGGCGCGAAAGCCCTGAAGTAGCGGTGAGGGGCCGAACGAGGCCAATCCTTCATTTGGTTTCTGCCGCACGCTGGCGATAAGCGTTCTCGAACCACTCCAGGCGCTCGATCAAGTAGGGGTCGCCCGGGTTCTCTGTGACGACACGTTGAAGGGTCGCACGGCCGGTGCGCAAGGCCTTCAGCTCCGCCTCCCTGTCTCCCTGGCGGGCGAGCAGTGTGGCGACATGCCAGTGGGCACTGGCGAGATTGTGCTGGAGAATGCGGTTCGTTGCGTTGGAGCGGCTCAACGGCTCGAGCAGTCGTATCGCCTTGTGGTAAGCCGACAGAGCTTGCCCTCGCTTGCCCGGCAGGCTCAGGAGCACGTCGCCAATGCTATGATGGGCGAGCGCAAGGTCATGCTGCAGCTCCTGACTTTGCGGGTCGCGCGTCACGAGGCTCGCGACGAGATCATGGCATTTCTGCAGCTCTGCAAGCGCCTGCTTCGCGTTTCCACGCGCCTGCTCGATATGGCTGATGCGTGCGTAGATCGTATAGAGGGCTCGAGCCCCGGCCATGTTGCCTGGATCGGTGCGGTGCAATCGTTCGGCGAGGTCCTTCGCTCGGCGCAGCTGGACTTCCGCAAGCCGGCTCCGTTCGCTCGCCAGGAACGCATCGCCCAAGCGTGCGCGGACGCTGACCAGATGCCACTGCCATTCCTGGCCTGCCGCTTCGGGCTCCACCTCCAGGATGGCTAGGGCCTTCTCCAGATGCCCGATGGCGTCATCGTTTCTTTCCTCCCTGAGCAGGATCTCGGCCACCCTCAGTTGAGCCAAGGAGAGGTCTCTTTGAAGGGCGCGACTGTCCGAATCCTTGGCGGCGAGGTCCTCGATAGTCGTCAATGCGCTGCGAGCGAGCTTCAATGCCCCGTCCGGGTCGTGTGCCAGCTGGAGGACCAAGCTCATTTCTCTTTGCACGATCGCCAGATTGCGCCGCCAGTTCCGCCTGCCCGGATAGAGAGCAACGAGTTCGGCGCGAACCCGCGCGGCCCGCTCGAGCTTGGCCCGTGCGGCATCGATTTGACCGCGAGCCCCCAGGTTGCTGCCGAGCCGTTCGAGCGCGATGGCTAGGTCATCGCGCCACTCGGCATTGGTCGAATCGGAGGCGACGAGATACTCGGCTTGATCCATGGCCGATTGGAAGTGCGTGCCCGCAGCCTCGGTGGCGCCGAGGCGCCGCAGGTTCTCACCAAGGTGCAGGTGCGATCCCAGCAAAGCTCGCCGGGCGTCGGCACTCGTATCGCTGCCGGATGCGAGCCGCATGATGAGCGAGTGCGCCTCCTGTCTGACCACGAGTGCCCGGCGCAGATCGCTGACGCCCAGGGCATCGGCCACCTTGCTGTGCCCGTATGCTAGATCCAGCTGCCACTCGGCGTTGCTTGGATCGCTCTCCGTCAGCCGCTGGCGCAGCTTCAACGATGATTGATAGGCGACCAGTGCGCTCGCAAAGTCGGCGCGATCAAAAAGGATATCGCCGACGCGTTCCTTCGAAATGCTCAGCTCTCTCAGCCACTGCGTGTTGTTCGCGTCAGCCGAAACAAGCTCGGTCATGATGCGCTCGCTTTCGCGCAAGCTGCGGAGCGCGCCGGAGGCATCGGCTTGGCTCGAAAGCCCTTCGCCAATCTTGCGGTGGGCTACAGCAACGTCGCGGCGCCGTTTCGGCTCGTTGGGCTCCTTGGCGGCCAAGCGTTCAAGGATCGTCAGGGCTTCATGGAACCTCCTGAGCGCCTCGGTGTAATCGCCGCGGGCTGCGAGCACATCGCCGATCCGGCCTATGGAGGCCGCCAGGTCCTTCAGGCGCTCGGGCTCTTCAGCCGCCGAACCGGCGAGCTTGGCGCGGAGGTTCAGCGCCGCACTGTAGGCAGCGAAGGCTTCCTTTCCCTTGCCCTGCGCCCGCAGCGCGTCTCCTTCCGCCACGTAGGCGTGTGCCAGATCCCGATCCCATTCGAGACCGGCGCCCTGGTACCCGCCGAGTTGGGCCAAGAGCTTGCGGGCGGTGGTGGCGTGAGCCAGCTGCTCCCCGGTCCGACCCAGAGTTCCGTAGTTCTCGCTCAACGCAATCAACGTCCGTGCCTTTCGGTGGCGGAATTCCGGTGTATCGCCGACGCCCTCGTAAAGCCGTTGCAAGGTCCGCTTGATTTCCGGCAGGCTCATTCGCGGCGCCTGCTCGGAGGACAGGCGCTTCAGCGTCGAGTCGGCCTCCTGCAGACGCAGCGTGAGCTGGGGAGCCGTAATCCCGAAGCGCTCCTTCAGATCAGTGACCATGCGAGTCATGCCGGCAGAGGCCTCCAGTGCGATCACCAGGCGCCGTTCCGCCTCCAGTGATTGGCGTAAGGCTATCCATGCTGCCGCGCCCGCAACGAACGCCAAGGCCGCCATGAATGCGGTAATTGCCGTTCGCAGTCTCAGCTGGCGACGTCTCTCGACCTGCTCGCGCACGGCTGCGGGGGAAAGACCGAGTCGCTTCCAAAGGGTTTCAACAGCCGCGACCTCGATCAGATCGATTCCGAGCGAGGCGAGCTTGGTTCGGTGTTCCGGTGTGATCTGCGAGGCGTTTGCTTCCGGTACGGCAACGTGGACCGACCGTCCGGCCAATGCCTCCTGCTCCAAGCGAGGGAAGGAATGAGCAAACTTCTCCCCGATGTGACTTACTTCGCCTACGGTCAAGTCGACCGAGCGCACGCTGCCCGTTGCCCACAAGACGCACTCCGGCGCGTCTCCCTCCCGCACCAGCCGACCTACGGCGCGAAGCGCGTGTGCGGTCAACACACCGAGCTGCCAGCTCGAGCCGGCATCAATCCGGCCGGAGACATCGAGCCGATAGCAAGGGTGGCCGAACAGGCGCTCGACGACACCGGTCGCGCGGGCGACGAAGGCGTTGTAGTCGGGATCGATGTCGGCCGTCTGCGTGCTGCCGCCGATACAGGCCACCGAGCGCCCAATGGCCGGATCTTCCTCGGTCAGCAGCAGCACGTCCACGGCGCACGCTGTCGTCGGGATGAGAACGCGGACTTTTGCCCCGTCGCGAGACATTGGAGGAGCCTATCGGACACGTGCCGGATCCCAAAAGCGAAAAGCCCGCCCGCCAAACGCGCGAGGGCCCGACTGAAGGCGACCCCTGGACAAGCGGGCCAGGCTGCGTCGCCGCCCTTTGGCCGTCGCTGCGGGGCCCACGGGCGCCGCTTGAAACTGCGCCGGGAAGGTCCTTGCGGAGGCGGATGCCGCGATGCGCGGGCGTGAGCAGGACCGGATTTTCGCCTCCACGATCCCTGCCAAAGGCATTTGTCGCGGTCGTGGTCATCAGGCCACAGACTTGGCAGAAATGCGAGGCGTCGTTCGATCGAACGATATTGCGGGCCTCAATGATGTGCGATGGTCAGCTATCGGCTGTCGGAGGTAAGGTTGAACTTTGGCCAACCGTGATATTCAGGGAAGTGCCGGCGCAGTAGGGGTGTCATGTTCGGGCGTAAAGCGAAGAGGGCCTCAGCCATCGTCGCCCTTGCGGTTCCCATAACGAGCGGGCTTGCTCAAGCGCCACCCAGCGAACAACCCAAGTCCGGCGAACCGAAGGTGATCTCTTCGGTAACCCAGGATTTCCGCTTCGTAACCTGGGAGGGAACCCGGGGAAGCAATATATTCTTGCCGGAGCGGGGCGAGGGATGGCAGGTCTATGCTCCCCTGACGGCAGGAATGATGGTCGAGTTCGTCGGGTCAGCCAAGTGGGAGCTTGCTGCCAAGACCGGCCACGTCTGGTCCCATCATGGCACGAAGGGGCAGGAGGCCACCTATGAAGGGATGGTCGACACACAGTTGTCGGCCAAGGTGACGCTCGGTGGGTTCACGCATGTCAGTCCATTTGTTGGCGTCGTCGTCAGCGTACCCACCGGCGAGAGCCTTCTCCCCGGTCGGCAGCGGTTTGCGCGCATGGACCCGGACCTGGTCGAGATCGGAGCCTATGGAGCGGGCGCTAACGTCAATCCGCTCGTGGGCTTTACGTTCGCGCCAACAGCGAACTTCGTCATTGCGCCTTCCATCGGCTACGCTTGGCTGGGCAAGTTTCAGCGGGAGGGCGGGACGCTCGTGCTGACTGGCGAGATATTCCCGCTGGGCGCGCCGAATGATGTCGTTGATCCCGGCGATGTGCTGACCGCGTCACTGAATGCAGCTGCCAAGGTCGGAACTTGGACAGTGCAGGGATCGTTCGCCTATACATCCTTGACCGAAGTCACGCGCAACGGCATCGCCATCGGTCAGAAGGGTGCCGGCTATGTCACGAACCTTGCGGCACTCTATCCGGTGGGTCCAAAGCTCAACTTCACCTTGACCGGCGCGTGGGCCTACTATGAGAAGGACAGAATCGCGAAGGACCTGCAAAATCCAGACGGGGAATTGTTCTTAGAGCCAAAGAACGGCAACAGCCATCTGCTGATCGGAGCCATCCAGCCGACCTACGATCTGACCGACAGGCTGCGCCTCGGCCTGACCTACAGTATTCTGCATCGTACGGAGAATTCCTACGATATCGTCGAGCAGCGGTTTCTTGCGGCCAGAACCAAGCACTCCCTCGGGCTCATTCTCGACTACGCACTGAGCCCCACCGCCATCGTGACTGTGACCGCGTCGAGGTTCTGGGTGCATGAGGAGCCTGGCATGCTCTTGGTTGGCAACATACCTCCGGAGAATGTGCCTCCGGAGATGGATTTCACGGGCTGGACTGCATCGGTTGCAGCCGCCGTGAAATTCTAGGACAATCGTCACGAGGGCGATCACCATGAACCGAAGGTACGGACTTCTTCAGCTGGCGCTGGGAGGGCTACTGCTCGTTGCGCCAAGCGTGGCCTCGTCACAAGAGAAGCAGAAGCAGCCGGCCCAGCAGAAGCAGGCGCCGGCCAAGCTGAAGCAAGAGTGCGCAACTATCCGGTCGGCTGACGGTAGTTGTGCCGACGTCAAGCTGGTCGAGAGCGCAGCACGCCGCGCGAGCGTGATCTCATCCAGTCAGGCATCATATTTCGGCACTCCTATGGGGACGGTGGGCCTCTCCTTCATCCCTCACGAGCGTATTTTCCGCGACGACCCTGTCGTGTTCGGGATACCGACAAAGAAAATCTCGCCCTAGGGGGGCGACCGGCGCGCACTTTCTGTCCTGCGACTGCGCTAGGGGCAGGGTTTTTCGGAGTGTGCACTATGTGTGCACAAGCGATTTCGGGAACATTGGATCGTCGCTGAAATTGCCGACGGTAGCGCGCATGATCCGAGCTACCTTTCCGCTCATCGTAGATTGCCGCGTCGCGATGCCCGCTATCAGGCATTGCGCAAGAGGATCGAAGGCTGTGGCCGGCCCGGGCTACCGCTCTGGGCAGGGATCAGTATGCCGGTCTCGGAGCAGCATTTCTTGTACTTCCTGCCGCTGCCGCACGGACAGGGATCGTTGCGGCCGACCTTCGCGCTGGCTTGCGCCCCGGTCGCATGCACCAATGCCCGGTTGCGCACGCCCAGCTCGGCATGCAGCTTGTTGTACAGCTCTGCAAAGTCCTCGGCGAGGCCATGCGGCGACAGTTCGTCTGTCCGGAAGAAGCGCCAGCGGCTCTTCCTGTCCAGCAATCCGCAGAGCTGGTCGAAAGTCGCGCGCGGCTCGCCGGCATCGGCCGCGATCTGTGCCAGGCCGAACGCGGCCTCCAGCGAGTCGGGCTCGATCAGCAGCGCCTGGCCGTAGCACTCGCGGGCGCGTCCGCGCCGGCCGCAGACGTACTGGAAACGCGCCAGCCTCAGGTGGTTCACGATATCCCGGGGATTGCGCGCGATCGCTTCCTTGATCTCTGCCATCACCTCAGGCGCCGGCCGCGTCTGCCATCTGTATTTCACGTCGATATGCCTCATGGGGCCCTCGCCGACATCATGGCCGGCGTCCGCCGCCATGAGTCGACGCACCATGGCGCCCGTCGACTGCAGGTGGGCTTCCGGAGTGAGCTCGAAGTCCGCCCACGCGCCGCACGAGACGCACGCGATGTCGTCGCCGACGAAGCAGTTGGCTCCCGATGCGTTCGTGCCCACGATCAGCGACTTGATCTCATAGAGGTTGACGTCGCCGCATTTCTCGCAGCGCAGGCTCAGCTCTATGCTGCCGTCAGGCTCGCGGAAATCGCCCGCGGCGAAGGCCGCCCGGCGTGCGCTGTCGCGTTGCCGGCGCGTCCTGACGCGCTCGCCGATCCGCTCCAGATCCGGGTGCTCATGTCCCGTCAGGGCGCTCAGCAGGCAGAAGCACTCGTCGATCATCGGCTGCCGCCGCTTGAGGTGCGGCTCGAGCAGAGCGACGAGACGCGGGTCGGGCACGGCCTCGGCCAGCCTGCACCAGCCTTCCAGGTCGTCCCTGAACATGTGCTCGAAGCGCGCGACCGCCAATTCGGGCGCCGGCGCGCCGCCCACCGCCTCGAGCACGCTGCGAGCGCAGATCCTTTGCGAGGCCTCGAGGCTGTCCCAGCGCGCGGAGAGGGTTGCGGCGGCCGGCTCGCCGATGCGGATCAAGGACTTCTCGGCGGCCTCGCAAAGGAAGTCCCCCGCTTCCTCCCCATCGAGGCAGTCGATCAGCATCGGGATCGCGCCGGAGAGCCGCAACTCGCCGGCCAGGCCGGCTAGATGAACGGCTCCCCATTCGTCCCATACCTCCGCCATGCGCTCCTCCACGGCACAGACGATATCCGCAGCCGGAAACGCGGCGAGGCGCTCGGTCAATTGCGGCGCATGGCGGTTGTCGGAAATGTCCAGCGCCAGCACGTCCACCGCCTCCTCCATGGTGAGACCGGCGGCCCCGATGTCGGGAAGCTCGAACGCATACACCGAGGCGGCGACGGCAAACGTCGCCATGTCCGCAGGATCGGCGGCCCTCAGCGAATCAACGATGGCGACGACGGTGAGGGCCGTCTCCGTTGCGGCGGACGTGCCACGGTGTCGCTCCAGCAGGTCCTTCGCCGCGGGCCAAGGCTCAGGGTCGGCCAGGACCCGGTCGCAGTCGTCCAGCGGGGCCTCGGGGGAGAACAGGCGCTGCAGCGAGCGGAGCGGCCGGACGTTGCGGCTATCGATCAGCTCCCGTGCCTTGTCCATCAGCGCATTGTTGCCAAACAGCGCGCGTTGAAGCGCCCGCAGCAGCCGGTCACCCTCGGCCGGGTCGTCGCGCAGGGCGCGTGCGCACATCGCGGCCAAAGGCACCAGCGCTCCGGGATTCAGAATTGCCGCAGGTCGCAGAAGTTGCTGCGACAGCATCGCCTTGTCGAGGGTCCGATCCTGGAGCTGCGAGATGTGGGCGATTGCATCTTCGAGCAATGGGAGAGCGTGCGGAGCGGGCAGGAGGACAAGAGCATCGAGGACCGCCGCCGTCTTCTCCAGATCGAGAAAGCTCTCCTGCAGGTGCCGGTCGAAGAGCCGGCACGCGTCGCCTCGCGATCCTTCGACAAGGATAGGCGTTGCACGTGCGCCCAAGCGGCCGCTCCACCCGCTCCAGCGCTCGACGATGACCGGCGCCAGGTTCGAGAACAGACGGGGCGGCAGAATGCGAAAGGCATCGTCGAGAATGTCAGCGCCATCGACGCCGTCACCATGCAGCCAGCGGCTCAGCGCCACGTCGTGGAACCAAGCCACCTCCATGGGACGGCGAGACTCCGGTCCGCGCAATTTGCCCTGCTGGTAGCGGCGCAGCGCCCACGTCATCACGTCCGGATTGTCCAGCTTGCCGCTGGCACATTTGATCGGGTCCAGCACGGGAGCCCCCATCCCAGGAACGCATGCACACGGCGCGCGGCGACTCACGCGCAGCGTCGAGTCGAGCACGCCCGAGCCTCCTCGCTCGCCGCCCCGCTGCCAAGCTGCTGCGAATGCCAACGAACTCTCGCCTGTGGAGAATTGCCACCCAGCCCCGCTCAGCGGCCACTCTGGGCTCCAGTTCATGCCTGGAGCTTGGGACCGGCCAACGCCCAACGTGCCCCCGTCGCGCAACCGAGACGCGTGTCGATGGCGACCCCGGCAGGACTTGAACCTGCGACCCCCTGATTAGGAATCAGGTGCTCTATCCACTGAGCTACGGGGCCTAGCCGTCCGCGAAGGCTGGGCGGGTCGAGAGGCGCGGCCGGGGCGCGGGCCCCGCGCCGGAGCGCCGGTGCCGTTCTTATCACAGCGGGCCTGCCCTCGAAAAGCAGCGGCACAACTCAGGCGAAGCCGTGCCGGCGGTGGAAGGCGGCGGCGGAGGCGACGATCTCCTCCAGGCCGCGGCGGGGGCGCCAGCCGAGCAGGCGTCCCGCCTTGGCGATGTCGGCGACGAGGCTCGCCGCGTCGCCGGGGCGGCGCGGGCCGGTCCGGGTGGCGAAGCCATCCCCGGTCACCCGCTCGATGGCCGACACGACCTGGCGGATGCTGCAGCCCGAGCCGCTGCCCAGGTTGACGGCATCGCTGCGCCCGCCGTCGAGCAGATACTCGATGGCCGCCACGTGCGCATCGGCGAGATCCAGGACATGCACGTAGTCGCGCACGCAGGTGCCGTCGGGGGTGGGGTAGTCGTCGCCATTGACGGTGAGGGCGGCTCGGCCCTCCCGCGGCCGACGCCCGAGCGCGGCAGCCAGCGCACGCGGTATGAGATGCGTCTCGGGATCGTGCACCTCGCCCAGGTCCGCCTCCGGATGCGCGCCCGAGGCGTTGAAATAGCGCAGCGCAAGGCTCGCCAGACCCGGGAATGCGCTGCCCGCGGGGCCCGAGGCCGAGGGCGGGGGCGGCCAATCCGCCTCGGGCGCGCCGAAGCGCAGGCCCGGGGCCGGGCGATGGCTCTCGCCGGCGCCCTGCAGCATCAGCTCGCAGGCGAGCTTGCTGAGCCCGTAGGGGCTTGCCGGGTCGAGCGGACCGTCCTCGGCGAGGGCCGCCGTGCCCGCGGTGCCGGCGTAGACGGCGGCCGTCGAGGAGAACACCAGATGGCGCACGCCGCCCGCCGCGAGCGCGCGGAAGAAGCGCATGGGACGCGTATAGTTGCGGTCCCAGTAGAGGTCCGGGCGGGCAACCGACTCCGCCACGTCGATGAGGGCCGCGAAGCAGACCGCCGCCAGCGGGCGGTAGTGCGCCAGCAGCTCGGCGATGCGCGCCTCGTCGGCGATGTCCGCGACCTCGAGGCGATGCCGGCGTGCCGCCGCGCCCCGGTAGGCGGCGACGCGCTGGCTGCACGGGTGGATGCTGTCGACGACGATGGGCGTAAAACCGCGCTCGGCAGCGACGTGGCAGAAATGGCTGCCGATGTAGCCGGCGCCGCCTGCGACGATGATCGGCTTGTTCTGCATGGCGTGAGCGCCGCTCCCAGAGGACACACAGGGGACCTCGAGCCGCCACGTCTCTCGCCGGAGCGGCCTTGTCAAGCGCCGCCGGGCTGTCACTCCGCCGCAGACGGGCCCCTGCCGCGCGTCCACACAATGTTGGGGGGGCAATCTTGCCCTGCCCGGCGTTCTGCCGCAGGTATCGGCCCGACGTGGTGGAAGTGCCGGAGGGGGAGCCGATGCCGGCGGTCGCAGCCTCTGTCGAACGATGGGCGAAGGTCCTGGTGGTGATCACCGAGGACTGGTTCGCGCTCTCGCATTTCGTGCCGCTGATCGCCGAGTTGAGGCGGCTCGCCGCCAGCGTGGTGGTGGCGACCCGCGCCAGCGGCAGGCTCGACGAGATCGAGCGGCTGGGCGTGCGCACGCGGCCGTTCGACATGCACCGCGGCTCCCTCAACGTGGGCGTCCTGCGCCAGGTGCGCGACGGCCTCGCCGCCCTGATCGACGAGGAGCGGCCCGATGCGGTGCATGCCGTCGCCATGCAACCGATGATCATGGCGAGCCTGGCGCTGGCGCGGGCCAGGCATCGCCCGGCGCTGGTGGTCCTGCACCTGACGGGGCAGGGCTATCCCGGCTCCTCGCGCGCGCCGATGGCGTATCTCTTGCGCCCCCTCGCCCGCTCGGCGCTGCGCCACTGCGCGGCGCGGCATACGACCTGGCTCGTCGCAGACACCGGCGGCGATGTGGAAAAGACGGTCCTCGACCGGGTGGCGGTGCCGGAGCGCACCGCCATCGTGCCGGGCACCGGCGTCGACCTGGCGCTCTATCCGGAGCTGCCGGCGCCGGCGAAGGCCACCGTGCAGATCGCGTTCGCCGGGCGCATGCTGAGGTCGCAGGGCCCGCAGGTGCTGGTGGAGGCGCATCGCCTGCTGCGGGGGCGCGGGCTCGCCGTCGATCTGGCACTCTACGGCGTTGCCGACAGCGGCAGCCGCGAGGCAATCCCCAGGGAGACGCTGGCGGCCTGGGACGCGGAGGCCGGCATCGCCTGGCACGCCCGGACCGGCGATACGGCAAGTGTCTGGCGCGCGGCGGACATTGCCGCCGTGCCAGCACTGGGCGGCGACGGCATGCCGCGCGCGATGCTGGAGGCTGCAGCGTGCGGCCGGCCGCTGGTGGTCTCCGACGTTCCGGGCTGCCGGCAGTTCGTACGGCCCGGAGTGGAAGGGCTGGTGGTGGCTCCCGGCGATCCTGCCGCTCTCGCCGAGGCGCTGGCCCGCCTGGCGGGCGACCGCACCTGGAGGCTCGAAGCCGGAGCGGCGGCGCGGCGCCGGGTGCAGCATTGCTCGGAGGATGCGGTGCGGGCAAAGATACGCGACGTCTACCGGGCGGCGCGCGCGCCGGGCGGGGCTTCGGTTGCCGTTGCGGTCGCGGCAGACAAGGGCGCGGCCGTGCGGTCCGCCTGAGCGGCGAGGGCGCGTGAGGGGTGCCGGGGCATCCGCCCGGCGCGGAGGCGGCACCGGCTCAGTCCTCGTCGTCGGCGATGCGCCAGTAGCTCTCCGCGCAGACGTTGATGCCGAAGAAGTGCACGACCGCCTCGTCCCGGAACACCGCGCGGAAGTCGAACACGCATTCCCCGGTGCCGTCGTCGAAGTCGACCCGCATCCTGCTGCGCGCCCTTATCGGCCGCTTCCAGAGGATGTTCTCCTCCCAGTCCTCGGTGGTGACGCGCGCGGCGTAGAGGCGCACGATGTCCGACGCGCGCTCGTTCACGATCTCGACCACGCGGTTCTCGCCGTCCGCGCTCTGGGCGTGCACCGGCGAGGGCGCGACCGCGGCGGCCAGCACGCCGCAGAGCCAGAACGAGCCGATCTTCCTCACGCGCCCCTCGCCGGCAGATATCCGTCCGCAGGTATATTTTTGCGCTGGTCCGCTGTCAAAGCATCGCGGGGAGGAGCCCGGGGGCTTGTCATCCCGGAGCTCCGCCCTGGATCAAAGCCCGGGGCAGGCTCCGCGGACTATCCGAGACCCAGGGCCAAGGGGAGGGCGTGGAGCCCTGGACTTCTGGGTGCCGAGTCTCGCCCCAACGGGCTCGCCCGGTATGACAGCAGCGCGGAGTGCCAGGGCGTGTACCCAATTGCGTGCGTGTCGGTTCAGGGCGTTGAACGGCCGCGTTGCTCAACCTGTGCCTTACCGCCTGTGACCCGCAGTTGCCGTTTCAATGGGAAAGGTGTGCGCCCCCGAACCGGATTCAGAAAGGTGAACACACTTAAAGGTGATCACTCCGTTACCTTTCAACTCTCCGGTAGCCCGGCCTTTCGCAGACCGTCGGCTACGTGGTCCCGGTCGCTCGCCTTCGCGAAGGGGAGAGCATTGAGAGAGGTCACAGTCATGTCGGGCTTTGCGCGACGCAAATCGATACATGCGGCTTGCGCGTCAGCGGCGCGACCGACCTGCGCCAGACCCGCCGCATACATGATAAGTGCCAACCACCAGTCCGGGCGGAGTTCGACCACGACCGCCGCGTGCTCCAAGGCCTTTGCGTAGCGGGCCGCGAGATAGTGAGCCAATGCCAGACCGAAGTGACGGTGGGCATTCAGGGGATCGCTCGGATTGATCCTCAATGCGAGTTCGTTATTTGCAATCGACTCATCGGGCTCGCCGCGCCAGGCCAGCACGGTTCCTAACGTTCCGTAGCCCAACGAGAAGCTCGGGTTGATGTCCAGCGCGCGCCTCAGCGAGACGATCGCCCGGTCGTGCTGGCACGCCATCAGGTGCGCGAGAGCCAGCATCCAATGCGAGTATTCATCCGTCTCCTCGGCGGCGACCGCGCGCTGAGCGAACGTCATCACCCTGTCTGCCGCCGACCGATCCCACGGTATGATGCCCCTGTAGGCCTGATGCCAGATTCCGGCGGCAAGCAAGCGGCTGGCTTCCCCGCTGGTTGGATCGAGTGCGAGCGCTCTTTCGGCGAGCGAGACCATCTCCCTCAACCCGTCAGCGGTTGGCTGATAGAGTCGCCCCAGCGCGCGAGCCAGAAGTTCGCCGACGCGAGAGACAGGCTTTGCTTTCCGCGCGACCGACTTGCCTTCGCTTACGATGAGCTGCACCTGAACCGAGGCCACGACAAATTGCGTGAAGTCGTCCTGCAGTTCGAATAGACCCGCGCTATCGCGGTCGATCTTGGCAGCCCAGATGTGGTGCCCCGTCTCTGTCTCGACCAGTTGCGCCGTCATGCGAAGCCGGCCCTCGGCCTTCCGCACCCTTCCATTGACGGCATACTGCACACCCAACTCCTTGCCGACGGTGCGCACGTCGATAGCCCGCCCTTTGTAGGTAAACATGGTGTTGCGTGCGATGATCCAAAAGGCCCTTATGCGCGACAACCCCGTAATGATGTCCTCGGTCAGTCCATCGGCGAACCCGTCGAGTTCGGGGTCTCCGCTGGTAGCGTCGAACGGAAGTACGGCGATTGATGGCCGATCGGGAAGTGCAAAGGCTGTCGGGAGACCTCCCGCTTCGCGGCTTGCTGCGATTTCAAGACCGGGGTCTGCAGCAGCGGGAAACCCTTTGTGTCGCTCTATCGCGAGCGTCTTGGAGCCGCTCGCGTCTTTCGGAGCGTGCTGCTCATTGACCTCGCCCACGAAGCGAAACCCCTTGCGGGCGATGGTACGGATCCAATGCTGCTGATCGCCGCTGTCGCCGATCGCCGCGCGGGCCGAATTGATGCGGCTGGACAGCGTTGACTCAGAGACAAGGCGGCCACCCCAGACGCCTGACAGCAGATCATCTCTGCTGACAACGCGGTCCCGGTGGCGGATCAGATAGACCAGCACGTCGAAGACCTGCGGCTCGACCGCGACCAGCTCACCGCCGCGCTTGAGTTCGCGCCGGTCGCAATCGATTGAGCAGTCGTCGAACGTGAACAGCATCGGCTTTCCGAGACGCAGGCGTCTGGAGATTCTCTAGCCCGACAATCATAGCTTCCTAGGACAGAAATCACACCCCTCTCGAAGCGCAGGGAGCAGCGTGCCGGCATCCTCTACCGAGACTTGGCCGTTGGTCAGATCGGGAGTTGGGAAATGCGATGCACTATCCGCTGGAGCATCCTTTCTCTTCTAGGCTTCCTGGGAACTCAGCAAGGGCAAGTGCAGCCGGCTGCGTGCGGGGCTGACGAGGCCTGCATTGTTGGAGAGCTGGCAGCGACGCCCAAGACGCCCGACCGATCGCCGAAGCTCACGAAGGTGGCTCGCCCAGCCAATACGGAACGGTGCCCGGACGCGCCCGTCGATGTCACGGCAGAGTCTGCAGACGAGCGTCGGCTCGCGTGTTCTGCGGCTGCTGACGCCATTCAACGGCTCGACGCGTGCGGGATAACGCTACGCAGGCCGCTTCGTGTGCAGATCACGAGCGAGGTCCGGCATCCCTTCAGCGGTGCAGTCTTCGGCCTCTTCGATACGAAGCAGGAGCGGGTGCTTGTCACTCAGGAAGCGAATATCCCGGCTCTGGTGAAGGGCACTCCGTATGCCATGCTACCGCGGCGCGACTTCTACAGAAGCGCCATCATCCACGAGGTCATCCATGGTGTCATGCATCAAAACTTGAAGCGCCCCGCATCGACCCACGCGGCTTACGAGTATCCTGCGTATGCGCTTCAGATCGAAGCCCTTCCCCCAAGTGTGCGGGACATGTTCCTGCAATCGTTCGACCAACGAGCGATCAAAGCCAATTCTGTATTCAGCGATTCCATCTTGCTCTTCGATCCGTACTTCTTTGCCGCGCGGGCCTACGAGCATTTCAAAGCATCTGCTGACGGATGCTCCCATCTCGCTGCAATCTTGGAGGGTAAGGTTTCGTTCATTGCCCCGCCAATGTAGCCGCCTCGGCGCTGCGATGTGAACCATCATTGCTTCCAGAATGGCGCGAAGCAACCGTTCGCGGCACTGCAGCGTGCCCGTCGGCTGTGAGAGGCCCTTCTGCCGCTCCCAAATTGAGTACAGGCCCTAGGAGCGGAGGGCGGCGGTTGCGGCGGCGCGGATGGCGGCGATGTTGTCGCGGTAGCGGCCGTTCTGGAACACGGCCGAGCCGGCCACCAGCACGTCGGCGCCGGCCTCGGCACAGGCGCCCGCCGTTGCCGGTGCGACGCCGCCGTCCACCTCGAGATGGATGGGCCGCGCGCCGATCATGGCCCGCACGCGGCGCATCTTGTCGACCATGGCCGGGATGAAGGCCTGGCCGCCGAAGCCCGGATTGACGGTCATCACCAGGATGAGGTCGACCCGGTCGAGCACGTAGGCGACGGCGCTCTCGGGGGTATGGGGATTGAGCGACACCCCGGCCTTCTTGCCCAGCGACCGGATGAGCTGCAGCGACCGGTCGAGATGCGGCCCCGCTTCCGCATGCACGGTGATTATGTCGGCGCCGGCCTCGGCGAAGGCCTCGATGAACGGATCGGCCGGCGCAATCATCAGGTGCACGTCGAGCACCTTGTTTGTGTGGGGACGGATGGCTTTGACGACACCGGGCCCGATGGTGATGTTGGGCACGAAATGGCCGTCCATCACGTCGACGTGCACCCAGTCGCAGCCGGCGGCGTCGATGGCGCGCACCTCCTCGCCGAGCCGCGCGAAGTCGGCCGCGAGGATCGAGGGCGCGATCAGGATGTCCCGGTTCATCTGTGCTCCGTTTCTCCCTCTCCCCGCTTGAGGGTCGGGGTGAGGGGCAGAGGTAAACTCCAACGTCGGAGATTGCCACTGCCCCTCACCCTAACCCTCTCCCCACGCCGAAGTGGCGTGGGGAGAGGGGAGCCTCAGCCCACGCCGCGCGTCCGGGTCTCGCCCCGTCGCGCGCGCCCCTCCAGGAATGCGATCATGGCGCCGGCGACATCGACGCCGGTCGCCTGCTCCATCCCCTCGATGCCCGGCGAGGAGTTCACCTCCATCACCACGGGACCGCGGTTGGAGCGCAGCATGTCGACGCCGGCGACATTGAGGCCCAGCACCTCGGCCGAGCGGATCGCTGTGCGCCGCTCGTCCTGCGAGACGACGACCGGCTCGGCCTTGCCGCCGCGGTGCAGGTTGGCGCGGAACTCGCCCACCCCGCAGGTGCGCCTGATGCTCGCCACCACCTCGCCGCCGACCACCAGCGCGCGGATATCGGCGCCGCCGGCCTCCTTGATGTACTCCTGCACCAGGATGTTCAGATTCGCGGCGCTGAACGCCTCGATGATCGACCGGGCGGAGGCCGCGGTCTCGGCAAGGATCACGCCGCGCCCCTGGGTGCCCTCCAGCAGCTTGATGACGCAGGGCGTGCCGCCCACAGCCTCGATCACGTCCTCGGCGCCGCGCGGCCCGTGGGCGAACGCGGTCACGGGCAGGCCGATGCCCTCGCGCGCTAACAGCTGCAGGGCGCGCAGCTTGTCGCGCGAGCGGCCGATCGCCACGCTCTCGTTGAGCGGGAAGACGCCCTGCATCTCGAACTGGCGCAGCACGGCGAGGCCGTAGTGGGTGATGGAGGCGCCGATGCGCGGAATGACCGCGTCGTAGTGCGGGAGCGTCCGGCCCCCGTGCATCAGGGTCTGCCGGCTGGATGTGATGTTCATGTGCAGGTGCAACGTGTTGATCACGTCGATCTCGTGCCGGCGGAGGGTCGCTGCCTCGACGATGCGCCGATGCGAATAGAGGCGCGGATTGCGGGCCAGCATCACGAGCTTCATGGGGATCTCTTCGGGCTTCACGCCCACCGGAGCCTGCGCCACGCCACCGGCGGCGACCGGGCCTCCGCTGATACCCTACCGGCCGGGTGCGGCAAAGTCACGGGGACAGCCGCGTCCACAGAGGCGGCTACACAATTGCTCCGAGGGTTAAGATTGCCTCGAGGACAAGGGGACCTCAGCCCGGCGGGATGGCGTACCCGCCGTGGGAGCCGACGCCGGCCGTCGAGCCATCGGGCTCGAGGCTGGCATAGAGCAGCAAGGCGCTGGCGAGCGTCACGATGAGCAGGATCGCCAAGCCGAGCGCCGCGCGGCGGAGCGCCCACCCGAGCGTGGCAAGCTGCCGCTCGCGTTGCCCATCCAGCTGCCCGTCCAGGGAAGCATGTGGAACGCTCGGCGAAGCCATCGGGCCTGTCCTCCTCACCATGTACGCATTACGCCCCGTTGCGGATCGGACCCCGCCCTGCAGACCGCGCTCGCATCGACGCTTCCCGGCCGAGTTCACCGCCGCGGCCTGTCCTCGATGCGAAGGGGCCAGGATTGACCCTCAGGCGTGGGCGGCGTCAAGGCGGCGGTGGGCGCGGCAGCGTTGTGCCTGCCCTGTCTGTGGCGCAGATGCGACAAAAGACGCCACCGGCTCAGCGCATCCGGCGGCCGAAGACGGCGATGGCCGCCAGCGGCAGCACCAAGCCCAGCGTCATGACGGTCACGACGAGCGCAGGCAGGTTGCCGTAGGCGCCGCGCGCGATCGGGAACAGGAGATTGAGGTACTTGGTCTGCAGGGCGCCTGCCTGCAGCGCCAGGTTCATCAGCGAGGCCATCAGGGAGAACCAGATGGCCCGGTGGCCGGCCGGCGCATAGATGGCGATCAGGGTCAGCAGCGGCACCATGCTCAGCTGGAGGAACGGCGAGACGCCGACGGTCTCCAGCAGGGCGATGGTGCGGGGACCGACGCCGAACAGCTCGCCGACCACCTTGTACCATTCGAATACGAGCAGGAGCCGCGGCAGGGCCAGCGCCGTGCCCAGGAGGGTGATCCACAACAGCACCTGCGCCACCGGCCGGCGCGTGATCGTGTCGGACAGCATCCAGAGCGTGACGATGCCGACGCCGGCGGCGATCTGCTGCAGCAACCCGAAGAAGGCCTCGTTGAAGCCGAGCGCGTCGATCTCGAACCAGGTGTAGCCGTCGCCGACGAGGGGCGTGGCGCGGAAGGCGAAGATGATCACGGCCGCGAACGCGATCTGAACGCGGGTCGTATGGTCGATGGAGCGGGTTACGCGGTCGAGCATCCAGACGACCACGGCCATCGAGAACACGAAGATGATCTCCTGGGCATAGGGGACGCCGCCGAGCGCGAGCCCCATGACGGCGGCACCGAAGGCGAGCCCGCCCCCCAGGATGCGCCAGTCGATCGCGCGGCGCTCGGTCGTCTCCAGGCGCACCAGGATGGCCCCGGTGACGGAGACGACCGGCACAATCAGGCCCAGCAGGAACACCTTGTCGTAGGAGAGGTAGTTGGCGAGCACCCCGGAGACGCCGGCCACGGCGAACACGCCGAACAGCAGCGCCAGGCGTCCCAGCACCTGCACCATGCCGAGCTCCCGGTCGATCTCCGCCTTGGGACGCGGTGTGCCGTCGGCATCGGTGCGCGGCACCACCTCGCTGCTCATGGCATCGGCAACCACGTCCTGCAGGACGAGGCCCGTCGCGCCCAGGAGGCCGGCTACGACATAGGCCTGGTCGGGCGTCACCGCCGTGATCCAGCCGCCCGCGCTGCCTGCCTCCAGAACGAGCGACGCAGCGAGCAGGGCGGCACCCGCGAACACGTAGGTGCGGCGCTGTGAGCCCAGGAGCGGCACGGTATCGACGAGCTCGCCGAACACCATCTTGACGGTCCAGGGCAGGTTGAACCACACCGCCAGCGACGCCAGCTCGGCAGGGCTGAAGGACAGGGATTTCCTGACCCAGAAGGTCTCGGCGACCAGGACGAGACCCGTGGCCCCGTAGGCGAAATAGACCATCAGCAGCGGCAGGTGCGACCGCCTGACCGCGCGGATCGGCGTGAGCAGAGCCTTCTCGATCTGCTGGCGCCAGTACGGCGCGGGTGCCGGCTGGGCGGCGTCCATGCCACGCGTCTATCCGCTGCATCGAGGCAGGCCAAAAACGGCCATCAGACTTCGTTAACCGTGCTGCGGGAGTGAACCGTACCGGGGATGTGGCGAGGGCGATATGAGCTGGATCAAAGCCGCGCGGTTGGCGGGAGCAGGCCTCATGGCCCTCTCGGCGACCTTGCTCGCATCAGGCGTGCGAGCTCCGCCTCTCCACGCGCAATCTGTCGAAAGGGCTCAGCTGCACGGCTGCTGGAAGCACGACGAGCGTTGGAAGCACGATGAGCTGCGAAGCAGTGGAAAGGGGGTCGCCTTCTCGGTGATCTGTTTCAATCCCGATCAGACTACGTATCTCTATTCGGTCTCACCTTTCGGGGGGAAGGAGCAGCGCCTGGACTGGCGCCTTGCAGACAGGGACCTCGTTGTCATTGATGCCCAAAGTTGTGACGTGGTGAACTTCAGCGGGTCCCACTTGTGGCTGAGCCGGTGCCTCTACGCGGGAGCGTGGATTCGGCAATGCACGCTCATGAACGAGGGCGGCAAGGGTTGCGCGGGGACTGCCGAGCCTCACACTCTTCTCGGCCATCGGCTGCTTGGGTGCTGGAAACGAGACGGCCCGAGAGGGAGCTTGGTGGAGCTGTGCTTCAAGGGCGATCAATCGATCGACAGGATATCCATTCTGCTGGATGGGGACGCGCTCGACGGAGTGTCCGACGCACTCGATTGGCGCGTCGCTCTCCCGGACCAGATCGTCATCGACGAGCAGAGCTGCAGAGTGTTGCCCGGGTCCGATGACAAGCAGCTGCTCATGTCGCGCTGCGCCTTCATGGGCGTCTGGCTGCGGCAGCCGGAGCGCAAGAGCGCGGACGACAAAGCCGGCTCGAAGTAGGCAGGCGCAGAGTCTGTCGAAGTGTGGCCCAGGGACGGTCAGTAGCCCAGCAGCCAGGCCTCCAGGGGCCCTTTGGGCAGCGGCACCAGGAACCACTTCTCGAACATGAGGAACAGGAGCGTGGGCGTAATGACCGAGACGCCCAGCGCTTTGATGATTCTCTCACGTCCGACGTAGATCATGAATCCGAACATGAAGATCGCCGAGGCCACATAGATCCCGAGGCGCGGAATTCCGATCGGAACCTCGAGCGACTCCGAGAGGCCGAAGATGGAGACTACGTTCTGCGGGATCGTCACCGAGAACCCGAACGAAAGCCCGCCGATGAGGGCCACATAGATGACCGTTGGAACGAGCACCGTGAGGACACGGCCGAATGCCTGCGTGGTGACGAAGATGCCCTCTCCGCCCGACTCCAAGCGGAGTGCGGCGCGCACCAGGTTGACGACGCTGGCCACCGCCAGCATGAGCCCGATGTAGAACGGGAAATAGCCGGGTGCGGGCCCCTCGCCTTCCAGCCATCCGAATCCCAGCCGCACCGAATCGTAGATGACGATGCCGCTGCCGAGGAGGAACAGCACTGCCACGGCCATATCCATGGTGCGCATGGAGACAAGCGTGCGTTCCTGGGCGCTCTGGTTGTCGTCGTGCATGGACTTGGCCGCTCTACTCGGTCTCTTGCTCGGTCGCTGTGGGTGCTGCAGAAGAAGGAAGCCGGCGTAGCAACGGCCGCCGGCTTCCCGTCGTGTGTGCTACTTCGTGGCGAGGAAGCCCGCTTCCTTCATCAGGTCGACATGGAGCTTCTCGTTGCCTTCCACCCACTTGCGGAAGTCGGCTCCCGTCATGAAGGTCTGGTTGAACGCGCCCCGCTCCATGAACTCCTGCCAGTCCGCGGTCGCCATCACCTTCTTGAAGAGGTCGACGTAGAAATCGACCTGGGCCTGCGACACGCCGCCCGGCATGAAGATGCCGCGCAGCATCTGGTACTGGGTGTCGACCCCCGCTTCCTTGCAGGTCGGGATGTCGGACCAGGCCATCGTGTCAGTCACCTTCTTGGTGTAGGTGCTGCGCTTGGAGTCGAAGATGCAAAGCGGCCTGAGCTTGCCGCCGCGCCACTGTGCCACCGCCTCGATCGGGTTGTTGACGGTCGAGTCGACGTGCTTGCCGACGAGCTGCACGGCCACGTCGCCGCCGCCCTTGAAGGGCACGTAGGTGAACTTCTTGGGTGCCGTCAGGCGCTCGAGGGCAGCGGTGATGATCTGGTCCTCCTGCTTCACGCCGGTGCCGGCCATCTTGAACTGCTTGTCGGCCCCGCCCTTGACCGCGGCCATGTACTCCTGCGCCGACTTGTAGGGAGCCTCGGCATTCACCCAGAGCACGAACTGGTCGAGAGCCAGCATGGCCACCGGCGTCAGGTCCTTCCAGTTGAAAGGCGTCCCCTGCGCCAGCGGCGTGGTGAACAGATTGGAGAGCGTGATGATGATCTTGTGCGGGTCCTTGGCGGCTCCCTTCACGTCGAGGAAGCCCTCGGCGCCGGCACCCGCCGACTTGTTGACCACCACGATCGCCTGCTTCGACAGGTTGTGCTTGGCGACGACGCTCTGAATGAAGCGGGCCATCTGGTCGGCACCGCCGCCGGTACCGGCGGGGATGACGAACTCGACCGGCTTGGTCGGCTCCCATTTACCCTGCGCGGCGACTGTCCCCGAGAGCGCGAGGAAGCCCAAGATGGCAGCGCAGCTTGCCAACCCCCCGAACCCAGCTCCGGCTGTTCCAGTCCAAGACTTTGCAGTCATCTCCTCCTCCAAGTGCTGGTTCCCGTCTTCAGGCACGCTTCACCGCGACTGATCCCGCAACCTTGTGGGCGCCGGCCGGCCTGCATCGCGAAGCGTTTCACGGCTGCAGACTGCGTCTCCCAATCCCGTTTCAGCGTGCCTATGCTCCCTTCATGGCCGGCGCAGTCCTCGCTCGTGCCCGCAACCAGCTGACCAACGGCCAGAGCAGGACGAGAATTCCAAGACCGATAATGAGCGAAACGAGCCAGTTTGCCCAGAAGATCGACAGGCTTCCCTGCGACAGCAGCATCGACTGCCGGAACGAGCTTTCCGCGAGGTCGCCGAGCACCAGCGCGAGAACCAGGGGTGCGATCGGGTAGCCGAGCTTCACCATTGCGTAGCCGGCGATGCCGAAGATTACCATCAGCCAAACGTCGAACATGGCGTTGGACACGGTATACGCGCCGACCGCGCACGCGACCAGGATGATCGGCGCGATGATGCTGAACGGCACCCGCAGGATTGCGGCGAACAGGGGCACGCAAGTGAGCACGATGATGAGCCCCACGACGTTGCCGAGGTACATGCTGGCGATGAGGCCCCAGACGAAGTCCTTCTGCTCCACGAACAGCATCGGGCCCGGCTGCAGGCCCCAGATCAGCAGGCCCCCGAGCAGCACGGCCGCCGTCGGCGAGCCCGGGACGCCGAGCGTTAGCATCGGCAGCAGCGCCGACGTGCCTGCGGCGTGCGCGGCGGTCTCCGGCGCCACCACGCCCTCGATCTCGCCCTTGCCGAAATGCTGCCCCCGCTTGGAGAAGCGCTTCGCGATGCCGTAGCTCATGAAAGACGCCGGTGTCGCACCTCCCGGCTTGATCCCCATGAAGCAGCCGATCAACGTGCCGCGCAGGGCGGTGGCCCAGTAGCGCCCGAGCTTCGCCCAGGTCTGAAGCACGATCCGGAAGTTGATGTCCGCCTTGGCGCCCCGGAAGGTGAGGCCCTGCTCCATCGAGATCAGGATCTCGCCGATGCCGAACAGGCCGATGACGGCGATCAGGAACCCGAAGCCGCGCAGAAGCTCCACGCTTCCGAACGTCATGCGCAGCTGCCCCGTCACGTTGTCGAGGCCAACCGACGCGAGGGCAAACCCCACCATCATCGATGCCAGGCTCTTGAACGGCGAGGCCCGGTCGAGTCCGACGAAGCTCGCAAAGGTCAGAAACTGCACCGCGAACAGTTCCGCCGGACCGAACTTCAGTGCAAAATCGGCAACGATCGGCGCGAAAAAGGTGATGAGGATGACAGCAAAGAGGGCGCCGACGAACGACGAGGTGAACGCCGCCGTCAGGGCCTCTCCGGCGCGCCCCTGCTGGGCCATGGGATGGCCGTCGAAGGTGGTCGCCACCGACCAGGGTTCACCGGGGATGTTGAACAGGATCGAGGTGATGGCGCCGCCGAAGAGCGCACCCCAGTAGATGCACGAGAGCAGGATGATGGCCGAGGTGGCGCCACCCGGCTGATTGGCGAGCGAGAACGTGAGCGGCAGCAGGATCGCCACCCCGTTCGCACCTCCGAGGCCCGGCAGCACGCCAATGATGACGCCGAGTACAACGCCGACCACCATGAGAGCCAAGTTGAACCAGGTGAACGCAACCTGGAATCCGCCGATCAGCGAGTTGATCTCGTCCACGCGTACTCACCTTCCCCACGTTTCCCCACCGGCGGCTAGACCCTGGATCCGGGTCCCCTGCCCCCTATTTCTTCTGCGCGCCCCGTTCTACATTCAGCATGTCCGGGGCTTGTGCAATATGGCAGTTCGGCAAGCCGGCTCGGAGATTAGAGTGAGACGCCCGACTCTTGATATGATCAGCGCATCTCCGATACGCGCCCCCGTGCACCTCGCCGTGTGCCCCGGCATGCTGCTCGGACGTGATATCCGATCACGCCCTCCCCGCTCGCATGTTTTCGCGTTTGCCCGGGCACTGGTGTATGGTATACCATACACCATGACGAATTGCCAGCCCTTGATCGGTCACCGGCATACTTAGGTCTGACGTGGTGGACACCCAGCTCAAAATTACGCCGATCGGCGAAGGTCTGAGCTTGAAGGCGCGGGCGTACGAGGCGCTCAAGGCCGCCATTACCAACATGAACATCTACGCCGACGACGCGGAGCTGCGCCTCGACGAGCGCGATTTGTCGCAGCGCTTCGGCGTGAGCCGGACGCCGCTGCGCGAGGCGCTGGCGCAGCTCGATCAGGAAGGCCTCGTCAGGATCGTGGCGCGCCGCGGCATCTTCATCGTGCGCAAGACCAAGGCCGAGATCCTCGACATGATCACGGTGTGGGCAGCGCTCGAGAGCATGGCGGCACGCCTGGCGACCAAGGAGGCGAGCGCGCGCGAGCTGGCCGGTCTGCACACTCTGGTCGATCAGTTCTCGCAGGACAAGATCGCCACCAAGATGGGCGAGTACTCGGACGCCAACATCGAGTTCCATCAGGCCATCATCGCGCTCGGCAAATGCCCGCTGATCGCGGACATCACTGACGGCCTGTTCTTCCATGTGCGCGCCATCCGCCAGCGTACGATCTTCGAGCAGGACCGCGCCAGGCGCTCGATCGTGGATCACAAGGAGATCATTGCCGCCCTCGAGGCGCGCGATACCGAGCGCGCGGAGCGCCTCGTGCGCGAGCACACGCTGCGGCTGCGAGACCACGTCGATCGCTTCGTCTCGCTGGATTGACCGGGCAGAGCGTCTCGAACGCGCAAGGGATGCGGCCCAACGGGAGAGCCCATGGGTGAGAGCAAGTCGATGGGGGAAACGAGGAATGCCAGTGCGGTTTTGGACGTGGGCGAGCGGCAGGTCGCGGTCCCCGCGCTCTGAGACGAGCAGCCGAGCCGAGAACGAAAAGCACAGCGGGAAAGGGAGCGAGATGTCCGCAGCAGCGCAAAGCGTCGATTCGAGAGCAGGGGCGGAGCAGGATCTCACGGACGGCTTTCACCTCGTCATCGACGCGCTCAAGCTCAACGGCATCGACACGATCTACGGCGTGCCCGGCATCCCGATCACCGATCTCGGCCGCATGGCCCAGGCCGCCGGCATGCGCGTCATCTCCTTCCGGCACGAGCAGAATGCCGGCAATGCCGCGGCCATCGCCGGCTTCCTGAACCGGAAGCCCGGCATCTGCCTCACCGTTTCCGCGCCCGGCTTCCTCAACGGGCTCACTGCCCTCGCCAACGCCACCACCAACTGCTTCCCGATGATCCTGATCTCGGGCTCGTCCGAGCGCGAGGTCGTCGATCTGCAGCAGGGCGACTACGAGGAGATGGATCAGCTGGCGATCGCCAAGCCGCTCTGCAAGGCCGCCTTCCGGGTGCTGCATGCTGGCGACATCGGCACCGGCGTCGCCCGCGCGATCCGCGCCGCCGTCTCGGGCCGCCCCGGCGGCGTCTATCTCGATCTGCCGGCCAAGCTGTTCTCCCAGGTGATGAACGCGGACGCCGGGCGGAGATCCCTCGTCGAGGTGGTCGATGCCGCACCGGTGCAGATTCCTGCGCCCGCCGCGGTCAGGCGCGCGCTCGATCTCATCAAGGGCGCCAAGCGGCCCCTCATCGTCCTCGGCAAGGGCGCGGCCTACGCGCAGGCCGACGATGCGATCCGTGCACTAGTTGAGAAGAGCGGCATCCCGTTCCTGCCGATGAGCATGGCCAAGGGTCTCCTGCCCGACACGCATCCCCAGTGCGCCGGCGCGGCGCGCTCGCTCGTGCTCAAGGACGCCGACGTGGTGATGCTGATCGGCGCCCGCCTCAACTGGCTCCTGTCGCACGGTAAGGGCAGGACCTGGGGCGAGCCCGGCTCGAAGACCTTCATCCAGGTTGACATCGAGCCCAGGGAGATGGACTCCAACGTGGCGATCACCGCGCCGGTGGTCGGCGACATCGGCTCGTGCGTAGCCGCGCTCGTCGAGGGCATGGGCGGCAGCTGGCCGGGGGCTCCCGCCGAATGGACCGGCACCGTCAAGGCAAAGCGCGAGGAGAATATCGCCAAGATGGCGCCGCGCCTCATGAAGAACTCGGCGCCGATGGACTTCCACGCCGCGCTGGGCGTGCTGCGCACCGTCGTCAAAGACCGCCCGGACGCCATCCTCGTCAACGAGGGCGCCAACACCCTCGATCTGGCCCGCGGCGTCATCGACATGTACCAGCCGAGGAAGCGCCTCGATGTCGGCACCTGGGGCGTGATGGGCGTCGGCATGGGCTTTGCCATCGCGGCGGCCATCGAGACCGGCAAGCCGGTGCTGGCGGTCGTCGGCGACAGCGCCTTCGGCTTCTCCGGCATGGAGGTGGAGACCGTCTGCCGCTACAAGCTCCCGGTTTGTGTCGTGGTCTTCAACAACGACGGCATCTATCGCGGCACCGACGTGAACCCGACGGGCGGCGCGGATCCTGCAACGACGGTGTTCGTCAAGGGCTCGCGCTACGACCGCATGATGGAGGCCTTCGGCGGCGCCGGCGTGCACGCGACGACGCCCGACGAGCTGCGTCGCGCCGTGACCGAGGCGATGGCCTCCGGCCGGCCGACCCTCGTCAATGCCGCGATCGACCCAGCGGCCGGCAGCGAGAGCGGCAGGATCGGCAATCTGAACCCGCAGAGCGTGCTGAAGAAGAAGTAAGCGGCATGTCGCAGACCGCGCGCAAATTCACACATGTCTCGGCGGCCGAGTATCTGGCTGCCGAGAACGACGGATCGTGGCGGCACGAGTTCGTCAACGGCGTTGTTTTTGCGATGGCTGGCGCAAGCCGGTGGCACAATCTCATTCGCAGCCGCCTGGCCGCGACACTGCTGGGCCACGCGGCACAGGGTTGTCGTGTGTTCAGCGCCGAGATGAAGCTGCTGATACGGGATAACAACGACGAGCGCTACTACTACCCAGACGTATTCGTCTCCTGCGATCCGAACGACCGCGAGCCTTACTCGTGTAGCACAGCGGTGCTGGCGGTGGAGGTCTTGTCGCCCAGCACGGAACGCATCGACCGCACCGAGAAGTTCGAGGCTTACAAGCGTATTCCCTCGCTCGTTGAATACGGCCTGCTCACGCAGGACGCCATGGAGCTGGAGCTGTTCCGCCGGCGTACCGACTGGCAGCGCGAGTTCTATCAGCGCGACAACACCGTCACCTTCGAGAGCGTCGGCCTCACGATCAACGTGTCGCAGCTCTATCGCGACATCGATTTCGAGGACCCGACGCTGCCCGCGACGGCGGGGCACGCGACATAGGTGGACTAGCGATGGGCAGGGGCCGAGGGTTCGGCACGGACGGAGCGGGAGATCGTCGATGACGTGGTTCGACAGGTTGAGAGGAAAGCCGAGAGGCGGAGCGGATGCGACAAGGGAGACCCTGATGGGAAAGGCACTCGAAGGCGTCAAGATCCTGGACATGAGCCACGTGCAGGCGGG
>Ga0075421_100000469_pt1 | contig 42278 bp, 37 predicted proteins | sample SoiMetdeltSBSDD5_FD_75292 | JGI IMG/M metagenome (GOLD analysis project Ga0075421, IMG submission 75292) | Bulk soil microbial communities from a Populus tree surrounding site in Tennessee, USA - Soil MetaG P. deltoides SBSDD5 | ecosystem: Environmental > Terrestrial > Soil > Tree plantation... | reverse complement strand
GAACTTATTGATAGCATTCTTAAGATCAGGAATATTCAGATCGATATTCAACAGGACGGATTCAAAGAAGATGAGCTTTCGGATATTCAGAAGCTAATGGTTTACCGCATTACGCAGGAACAGCTTAACAATATTCTGAAACATTCCAGGGCCGACCATGTACAAATTGCTTTCGCGCGTTCCGGTTCACATGTACATCTCACAATTCAGGACGATGGAATAGGCTTCGATACCAGGAAGGTGAAATCCGGACTTGGTCTCAAGAATATCCGGCATCGCCTTGAGTTGTTCAATGGAAAAATGAACGTCACTTCATCGCCCGACAAGGGTTGCAAGCTTGAGGCGACGTTTGAAATACATTCCTGAAAATAATAAGAGCCGCATCAGCGGCCCTTACCATTAATTGTAAAAGATCACTAATATTATCAGATCAATTTTACATTCACAGCATTGAGGCCTTTTTTCCCGTTCTGTAAATCAAATTCAACCTTGTCGTTCTGTTTGATCTCATCGATCAGGCCACTCACGTGTACGAATGTTTCCTTGCTGGAATCATCGTGCTTGATAAAACCGAATCCTTTTTCTGTGTTGAAAAACTTTACGGTTCCATGGATCTTGTTTTCCATCATTAATTGTATTAAATAAAAAATTGAGCGGCAAATGTAACGAGAATAACTCAAAAAAACACAAGGCACACCGGTTGAGGTATAGCAACCTGTTTACCAGCGTTTTCGGGTGTGCCATCCTGGTTCCTTTTCAGGATCGTGATATTATCCGACCCGCCATTTGCCGATAGAATAAATTTATCTGTGGGGTCTATTGTGAAATCGCGTGGAGCTTTACCACCGCTATTCACAATTTTCTGTGCCTTCAGTTTTCCTGTTTGCGGGTCTATAGTAAACGAAGCTATCGTGTTCGACCCTCCGCGGTTGGAAGCATATAGCGATTTTCCATCATTCGATATTTTTATAGCTGCACTTCCGATGTCACCTCTATAACCTTTAGGATGTGCCGTTATCGTTTGAATGTTTTTTAGTGTTCCACCGGCACCAACACTGTATGCACTTACATTACCTGACAATTCTTCTATCGTGTAAGCATATGGCAGTGTTTTATGAAAAATGATATGCCTTGGTCCCGCGCCAGGTGCGGTAGCGGTTTCTACGGCCTTTTCCGTAACAGGTTTTTCAGCAGTTGCATCAAAGGGATACATATAAAGTTTGTCGGTACCTAGATCTGTAACTGCCAGAAATTTTCCATCTGGTGCGAACACAACAGAATGTACATGCGGTTTTTCCTGCCTTTCTTTATTAACGCTTCCGCCTGAATGTTGAATTACCTGTGCAGCCTCACCAAGTGAACCATCTTCCTTAACAGGATATACAGATAAATTTCCGCCGGTATAGTTTCCTGCAACAACCCATTTGCCGCTATTGTCAACCGAAATATAGCAGGGATGATCGCCGTTGCTCGGCTGTGAATTAATTTTTGTGAGCCTGCCTGTTGCTTCGTCGAATGAAAATGAACTTACGCCTCCTTTATTATCGCCGTTTTCATTTACCGAATAAATGTATTTTTTATCTCGTGATATTGCGAGATAAGATGGATTTTCTGAAAAAACGCTGCTCACTTTTTCCATCGCGCCCGTTGATGTGTTGAATTTGTATACATAAATGCCTTCGCTGTTTTTGCCCGTATACGTACCAACCAGCAGATAATTTTCCTGCGCAATCAGCATGTTCATAACCATCATCATTGAACCAAGAAATAGAAATCGCATGTAAGATTGATTTTTGATTTTGACTAAGGTACGATCAGTTTCAACTGACCGGCAATAATATTTGCGTCGACGCGGTGCACTTTGCCGAGATATTCACCATCCACCTGAAAGTGTACTTTTCTTGTTGTTTGTATGCTCACCGAGGTTGCAGGATACACTTTAATTTTCGCCGGATTAAATGGCTGCGGCCTGAACCACACTTTCAACAATTCCGATAGGGCCAGCTTTTTCATTATCACAACCTCAAACTGCCCGTCGTAAAGATCCCCTCCGGGATTGATTACGGCTCCTGTGCCATATTTGGTTGCGTTTGCCAGCACAACCATCAGCGCCTTCATATTCACATCCCTGCCCCTGATATTAAGTGTGAGCGACATGACCGATTTTGTCCACAATGTTTTTAAAACTTTCGTTGCGTAACCCAGCTTGCCCCGCACTTTTCCTTCCTCAAAATGTTTGATAAGCTGTGCATTCAGGCCGATATCGCTCAGGTGAAGACATATATGATTGTTTACGTCTATAACGTCGGCATTTTTAATTGTACCGTTTGCGATTATATCCAGAGCTTCGTTTGCGCTAAGAGGGATATTAAGCTCCCGGGCCATGCCATTTGCTGATCCCGCAGGCAAAATACCTAGCGCCACATTCTTTCCGATTAATTCACGGGCCACCAGTGAAATTGTGCCATCGCCCCCAACGGCCACCACTTTTTCCGGTTTGATTTTTTCTATCCAGTGTCGTATGGAATCGCTATCATCGGTGCCGGTTAGAAAATAGAATTCGGGGTTCTGCCTTAGTGTTTTGTAATATTCCTTTATGGCCGATTCCCAGTCGTTCTTTATTCTGCCGCCCGAAACGGGGTTGACTATAAAAAGTATGGAAGCCGAAGCGTCCGATGGCATAAGAATGGATTTATAACTATCAAATATGGACGAATCCCTCATAACTAACAATAATTATTCCCCGCCCTTTATTAAGAGGTTCAAGGAAAAATTATTCAGCTGGATGCGACTTACAAACAGGCCGGTGGTAAGAGTGTATCATAGCTATGGCGGAAACGGTGAAATTGTTGTGCTGGGGCATGTACTCAAAACGAGTCCGCTTCCACGTGTAAAGTACAAGCAGAATTTCTGGACCAACACCATGGCCCTGATTCGTCTTTTTATTGTAAAACCCATACCTCGGGCCAGAGTTTCATTAACCTTCCAGGGACAAACCGTGGAGCATGTTACGGAAGATGATGGCTTTTTCAGGTTTCAGTGGGCACCGCATAAAATGCCACCGGCAGGCTGGCACAAAGTACAGGTGACACTGGCAGAAGGTGTAGTAAATAAATATCATGGGAATGTTACGGGTGACGGAGAGATTTATATTCCTCACGTTAAGCAGTATGCGATCATTTCCGATATCGATGACACGTTTCTGATTTCTCATTCTTCGAATTTGAGGAAGAGGTTATTTGTGCTGCTTACCGAAAACGCATACAGCAGGAAACCTTTCGAGGGGGTGGTGAACCATTACCAGGCGCTTGCGCACGCGGGCACGGTGCCGCATGAGCCTAACCCGTTTTTTTATGTGTCGAGCAGTGAGTGGAATCTTTATGATTATATCCGTGAATTCTCAAAGAAGAATGAATTACCTAAAGGAATTTATCTTCTTAACCAGATGAAGCAGCTTGCCGAAGCGTGGAAAACGGGACAGAACAAACACAGAACCAAATTCTTCAGGATAGCCAGGATACTTGAAGCGTTTCCTGCGCAGGATTTTATTTTGCTTGGTGATGATTCGCAGCAGGACCCGGAGATCTATGCCAGTGTTGTGGATCATTTCCGCGATCAGATAAAGGCGGTTTACCTGCGTAATGTTTTTCATAAGAATGAGAAAATTGTTAAACAGGCAATCGCACGAATGCAGGCAGCGGGTATCGAGGTGTGCCATTTTAAGCATAGCGCCGAGGCTATGGAGCATTCTTATAGGACCGGGTTGATCAGTTAGCAGTTTCATTCCGGGCGAAGCGACGAACCCGCGCAGAATTGCACTATGCGTATGCCTCAGTTGGTTCACATACACAAATCAAATTCCTGTCTCCATACGTATTATTGATCCTCGCCACAGCCGGCCAGAATTTATTCTTCGCAACGTAAGCCAGCGGAAATGCCGCCTCTTTTCTGGAATATTTATGATTCCACTCATCATCGCATATCATTGCCATCGTATGCGGAGCATTTTTCAGAGGGTTATCCTGCTTATCAAACTTTCCAGATTCAATGGCAGAGATCTCTTCATGAATGCTGATCATCGCATCACAAAATCTGTCAAGCTCAGCTTTCGGTTCACTTTCCGTGGGCTCAATCATAATCGTTCCCGGCACGGGGAAGCTCATGGTAGGCGCATGAAAACCATAATCCATCAACCGCTTAGCAACATCTTCTGCTTCTATGCCTGCGGTAGACTTAAACGGCCTTATATCAACAATAAACTCATGTGCACAGGTACCATTCTTTCCCAGGTATAATATCTTGTAATATTTTTCAAGCCGGGCTTTCATATAATTCGCATTCAGAATTGCATACTCTGTGGCGCGACGTAACCCATCAGATCCGAGCAATTTAATGTATGCATAGCTGATCAGCAGTATGCTCGCAGAGCCGTAAGGCGCAGCACTCACTGCATTGGCATGCTTTGCTTTTTTGTTTATTGAAATATGTCCCGGTAAAAACGCCGCAAGTTTTTCATTTACACAGATAGGTCCCATGCCCGGACCGCCACCACCGTGCGGAATAGCAAATGTTTTATGAAGATTCAGGTGACACACATCGGCACCGATCATTCCGGGCGATGTAAGTCCAACCTGTGCATTCATGTTTGCTCCATCCATATAAACCAAGCCGCCGTGATCATGCACAATCTGGCAAATCTCCCTTATCCCTTGTTCAAAAACTCCATGCGTTGAAGGGTAGGTAACCATCAACGCAGCAAGGGAATCTTTAAATTGTTCTGCTTTTATTTTGAGGTCTTCAACGTCGATATGCCCTTCATCATCGCTCTTCACAACCACCACTTTCATTCCAGCAAGCACGGCGCTGGCTGGATTAGTACCGTGCGCAGAAATAGGAATCAACACCACATCACGGTGATCATCGCCACGGTCGAGGTGATAGGCTCTTATAGTAAGTAACCCTGCATATTCTCCCTGCGCACCGCTATTGGGTTGCAGCGAGCATGCGTCAAGTCCTGTGATCTTACAAAGAAAATCGCTAAGCTCACTGGTGATCTGCCTGTAACCTTCCGCCTGGTTCACCGGTGCGAAAGGATGCAATTGGCGGAACTCCGGCCAGCTTACAGGAATAAGCTCTGTAGCGGCATTCAACTTCATGGTGCAGCTGCCTAAAGGGATCATCGAAGTATTCAGCGAAAGATCCCTGTTCTCGAGATGCTTGATATATCGCATCATTTCCGATTCGCTGTGGTGAGCGTTGAATACGGAATGAGTGAGGTAAGGCGACCTTCTTTCGAGTGCCGCAGGTAAATGGGTGAGTTCATCTTCCGCATCGAAAGTTACAGATGTGGTATCAATTCCTTTTGCTTCAGCAAATATTGCTACGATGTCGAGCACATCGCCGGGTAATGTGCATTCATCGAGCGTTATGCCGATGAAATTATTATCGAAATACCTGAAATTGATACCTCGGCTTTCTGCGATCTGCCGTATTGCAGCGGTACTATCCGTTTTGATTTTCAGTGTATCAAAATAACTTGTATTCAATTGGTCGTAACCGATTTCAGTCAGTTCTTCAGCCAGGGTGTTTGTAAGAATACTTATTCTCGTTGCAATTTTTTTCAATCCGGCAGGACCATGATACACAGCATACATTGCAGCCATATTAGCGAGCAGGGCCTGCGCCGTGCAGATATTAGAAGTTGCCTTTTCACGCTTTATGTGCTGTTCACGTGTTTGTAATGCCATGCGCAATGCGCGCTGTCCTGTTGCATCAACAGATATACCGATGATACGCCCGGGTATTCCCCTTTTAAATTCTTCTTTCGTTGCAAAAAATCCTGCATGAGGTCCGCCATAACCTATTGGCACACCAAAGCGTTGAGCGGACCCAACGGCAACGTCGGCACCAAGCTCACCAGGAGGAATGAGTAGTGTAAGCGCAAGGAGGTCCGTTGCCATCACAACATATCCGTTTGCATTGTGAATATGTTCTATGAAATGACGTGTATCTTCTACGGCGCCGTTGTTATCGGGATACTGGAGTACGGCACCAAAAAACGATTCGTCGATCTGCGCATTATGATGGTCTCCAAACACGAGTTCAATGCCCAATGGCTGGGCACGGGTGAAGATCACATCTTTTGTTTGAGGAAATATGTCGTTATCGACAAAAAATTTCGGCTGTTTAATTTCTTCTGATCTGTTAACATGATGAAAGATCATGCTCATCGCTTCAGCCGCCGCGGTCGCTTCGTCTAACAACGATGCGTTTGCCAATGGAAGTGCTGTAAGATCTGTGACCATCGTCTGAAAATTCAGCAGGCTCTCCAGGCGGCCCTGCGAAATTTCTGCCTGGTAAGGAGTGTATTGCGTATACCATCCTGGATTCTCAAAAACATTTCTTAAAATCACCGAAGGTGTGATGGTTCCATAATAACCCTGGCCGATATACGAGCGGAAAATTTTATTTTTATCCGCAACCTGTTTTATTTGCTGCAGGTATTCATTTTCACTATGTGGTTCAGAAGTTTCGAGTGGACTTTTGATGCGGATATCATGAGGAATCGTAGCATCGATCAGTTCGTTGAGTGAGGATTTGCCGATCACTTTGAGCATTTCTGCGGTTTCATGTTCATCGGGGCCTATATGACGTTGCCGAAATTCATTCTGTTGTTCTTCGAAAAGATTCATAACGAGGTTGAGCAGATTTTTAAAAAAGAATGCGCAAAGTTAAAGCGAAACACTCACACTAACAGTTGTTTGTGTCCACAGTTTATAAAGGGTTTGATTTTTGCAAAAATAGAGTGTAAATGATTTACGGATGAAATGGGAGATATCGACTATATACCTGATAATCATCGGCCTGGAGGTTGCCATAAGCAATTATCATCACAAGAAACTGTACACCTGGCGTGAAACATTTGCATCGATTTTCCTTTCAGTTCTTAACGGCCTTCTCGACTTAGCTATACGAGGTGGCTATCTTATTATTTTATCATATATATTTCAATATCAACTGGTAAAAATCGGTCAGCCGTTTGTGTATTGGGGGCTGCTTTTCCTGCTCGTCGATTTTCAATTCTATTGGCTTCACCGACTCGAGCATTTCTGCCGTTTATTCTGGGCAGCGCATGTTACCCATCATTCTGCTGAACACATGAACGTCACGGTGGGCTTTCGCGCATCACTTATGAGGCCGCTGTATGATATTTTCTTTTTTCTACCCTTACCGCTTTTAGGTTTCAAGCCGATAGAGATTTTATTAATGTATTCCATCTGCCAGATCTGGGCAGTGTTTGTGCATACCGAAATGGTAAGAAAGCTTGGTTACCTTGAATACTTATTTGTAACGCCTTCCCATCATCGCGTGCATCATGCTTCGAACCGGAAGTATATTGATAAGAATATGGGAATGACCCTTATTATCTGGGATAAGTTATTTGGAACCTTTCAGAAGGAGCTATCTCCCGAAGAATATGAGCCCATACGTTATGGTTTGGCGAAACCTTTGCAGGAGAAAAACCTTTTCATGATTATCTTTCATGAATGGATAAGTATCTTAAAAGATGTAAGAAGAAAGGATATCAGCTGGAAGCAAAGGCTGCAATATATTTTTGGACCGCCGGGATGGTCGCATTATGATAGTCATTCCGAACGTAGCAAAACGTAGTAAGAAACCGGAATAATCAGCGATTCCCGACAAGCTTTTCCAATACAAAATAAACGATAGGACAAAAGCCTGCATTCTTTAAAGTAAGATCCTGGCGCTTTACTATTATATCTTCATCGGTATATGGGAACCTGTGACAATCCGATGGCCGTACCTCATAGATCCCACATAAATTATCCGGTCTGAGAAAAGGACAAGGCGATGATTTGACAACGTAATCTCCATCTTCATCAAGCCTTAAATATGTTTCAATAAAATCACCCTCCTTCATTTTAAGGTGTCTTGAAATTCTCCTGATGTCGGGTGTTTTAAATCGAGGAGAGTAATTCTTACAGCAGTTAGCGCATTTGGTGCAGTCGATTTTTTCAAAAGCCTCTTCATGCAAAGCAGGAAGCTGCTTTAGCACCTTATTCTTATCCGCACGCTGAAGAAATTGTTTGTAGATCTTTTTCCTTTCAGAGCTTTTCTTTTCCCAGTTGTGGAGGATGTTGGCCATGAAAAGCAAAGGTAAGGAAAGGGGAGAGGGCATCAAGGCAACACCAAAAGATGCTGCCCGCTATCGTAATCCTTATCCAATGAGTCAAGCAAAATCTTAAAATGTTTATCATTCCCTAAAAAATCCGCATTGCTGGCATCAACAAACAACGTTTTAAGATTATGCTGTCTGATATAATGAGTATATGTTTCCTGCAAACGGAAAAGATAATCATCAGGAATATTCAATTCATATGACCGGTTTCTTTTCCTGATATTTTTTTGCAGCTTCTGCACCGGCACGTGGAGGTAAATAAGCAAATCAGGCTGAATCAGCGGTTGCCTGATAATATCATATAGCTTATGGTACAGTCGGAACTCTTCTTCTGAAAGATTAACCTTGGCAAACAGCAGACATTTTGTAAACAGGTAATCCGAAACAGTAATATTCTGAAAAAGATCTTTTGTGTGTATCAGATCTTTCAGCTGCTTATATCGCTCCGCCATAAAAAACAATTCCAGCGGGAATGCATACTGTTGCGGATTTTCGTAAAACTTTGGAAGAAATGGGTTGTCTGCAAACTCTTCCAGCACCAGGCGGGCATTGAGTTGTTTTGCAAGCAGGTGTGCCAGCGTGGTTTTGCCAGCTCCGATATTGCCTTCTATTGCGATAAAGTGATAGTTCATGTTATTTTTTTCACGGGCAATTTATCGTCGCACTGCTCAAGTAACTCTGTAACGGTTTTATAATAGATGGGATGAATATACGCAGGGATCACCTGGTTAAGGGGTTCGAGCACAAATCTTCGTTTCGCCATTTCGGGATGAGGTATTATTAACCCATCTTCCTTAATTATCTGGTGATTAAAAAATATAATATCGATATCAATAATGCGGGGACCATACTTCTCCACGCGGTCGCGGCCCATAAGGCTTTCAATGTAAAGTATCTCGTTCAGCAGGTCGCGGGCGCTAAGCGTAGTTTCAAGCACCAGGGCCTGGTTCAGAAAGCTGCTTTGATCTGTTTTGCCCCATGCGGCAGTTTCGTAAAGCGACGACCTGTCTATAATGATTCCGCAGCGTTCTTCAATCAGCCTGGCGGCATAAGCAAGTTGCTCATCGCGCTGCCCCATATTACCGCCTGTAATTAAATATGCCGAATTCATTCGCTGCAAAGTAACCCCTAAACAATAAAAAACCAATCATTCAGGTGCCTATCGGTACATTTGCATGCTCTTTATCAAAAATTTCGTGGTATGAATAATTTCTTCAGAACGTTCTTCGCAGCGCTGCTCGCATTGGCGGTGTTTGCACTGATAATGCTGATAATTACCATTGGCGCAATTTCGAGCATGAAAAGCTCGAAGGAGGCTGTTACAGGCGAAAACGCGGTGCTGGTGGTAGACCTTTCCCAGCACTTTTCAGAGATTGAACAGTCGAATCCGGTTGAGGCGATATCAGGTGAAAGATCTTCACCGCCTTCGTTATACGACATGATACGCCTTATCAGGCACGCTAAAAATAACAAAGCAGTTAAAGGCATCTATATCAAGAGCGGTAACAACAACAACGACTTTTCATCTTCCCTTGAATTAAGAAACGCCATCACAGATTTTAAATCATCAGGCAAATTTGTAATTGCCTTTGCTGATGCCATAACACAAAAAGCGTACTATGTTGCTTCTGCGGCCGGCAAAGTATATTGCGCTCCAACGGGGGGCGTTGACTGGCACGGCTTTGCTATGACGTTACCATTTATAAAGGGCACCCTCGAAAAGCTGGAAATAGAGCCACAGATATTTTATGCCGGCAAGTTCAAAAGCGCCACCGAGCCATTGCGCGAAAAGCAAATGACAGACGCCAACAGGCTGCAGAGCATGGAGCTTTTAAACGACATCTATTCCCAGTTTCTATCTGCAATTTCCGCATCACGAAAAATAGATACAGCTACACTTCACCGTTATGCCGATTCAAATGCAGTTCAATTCGCACATGCGGCATTGGATAAGAAAATGGTAGACGGACTGAAATACGACGACGAAGTGAAAGACGAAATCAGGAAACTGCTGAAGATCGACCGGGACGCAAAGATCAATTTTGTGAGCGCGGGTAAATATGCCGATGCCGAAGATTTTTATCAGTCGGGCCACGACAAAATTGCTGTGATTTATGCAGAAGGCACAATTATCGATGGCAATGGCGAAAGGGATGCAATAGGAGGTGTCACCTACAGGAATCGCATTCGTACCGCACGGATGGATAAGTCCATTAAAGCCATTGTTCTTCGTATAAATTCCGGAGGTGGCAGTGCGTCCGCAAGCGAACAGATATGGCGCGAAGTGGAGCTTGCTAAGAAAGTGAAGCCCGTTATTGTAAGCTTTGGTAATGTTGCCGCGTCGGGTGGATACTATATTGCATGCGGAGCTAACATAATATTTGCACAGCCAAATACTATTACAGGATCAATTGGTGTATTCGGGGTACTTCCTAACATGGAGAAGTTTTTCAACAATAAGCTTGGTGTAACGTTCGATGAAGTCGCCACATCTCCGGATGCGGGAATGATGACCGTTACAAAACCGCTTTCGGCATCTCAGAGAACCTATGTGCAGAACGCGATCGACACGATATACCATCAATTCAAAACACGCGTTGCATCGGGAAGGAATAAAACGATGCAGTTTGTAGACAGCATTGCGCAGGGCAGGGTGTGGAGTGGTAAGCGTGCTGTGGAACTTGGTCTGATTGATCACATTGGTGGTCTTGAAGATGCGATCGCCGCCGCAGCGAAGGAAGCAAAGATCAAAGACTACCGCCTGCGCGAATATCCGGGCAAGCAAACTTTTTTTGAAATGCTTTTTGGTGATGACGGTGATTCGAAGAAAGAAACGATGATAAAAAATGAATTGGGAGAGGAGGGATATAAAACATATAAAGCGGTCAGAAACATTAAACAGTTTATTGGTGTTGCGCAAACAAGAATGCCATTTGAGATCATAATAGACTGACACCAGAATTTTCAGTAATCGTACATGTCTAAACAATATAGTCAGATCCGGGCGATGCTTTCCATTACCCGGGCAAGTTTAAGGGCGATATTCAGAAGTCCGAGTGCCATCATATTCAGTTTTGCGTTTCCACTGATATTCATTCTTGTGTTTGGTTTCATAGGAAGTGGTGGCAAAGTGTCGGTAAGAGTTGCATTCGATAAGCAAACGGATACAACAAGCGATATGTACAGGTCGATCGCTTCTATGGAGGGGATAAGAGTTGTAAGAGGTACCGATGAGCAACTAAAAAGCGATCTCGAAAAAGGACGGCTTCATGCGATCTTGCAGTTGAGGAAGACGACCTCAGCAACGCCTGCATATAATATTAATCTTGTTAGTTCCGAAGCGGTAAATCCGCAAAATGTTCAGATACTTCGTTCAATGCTGGAAGGCATGATCAATGGAATTAATAAGCGGATGTTTTCAAATATTCCAACCTATGCTACAGTGAGCAATGAAGTAGAGAAGGTTCCGGGCAGGGTATACAGGACGATAGACTTTATTTTACCCGGACAGCTCGGCTTTTCATTATTAAGCGCAGGAGTGTTTGGTGTTGCGTTCATCTTTTTCAGCTTGCGGCAAACGCTGGTGTTGAAAAGGTTTTTTGCCACTCCGATAAAACGGTCATATATCGTGTTTGGTGAGGCGCTAAGCAGGGTAATTTTTCAGTTGACCACAGCTGTGGTGATATTATTAATCGGTCACTTTGCTTTTCAGTTTACGCTCATATATGGCGCTGTTACTTTTTTTGAATTGCTGGTATTGAGCTTTATTGGCCTTGCGGTTTTTATGGGATTTGGTTTTGTGGTGAGCGGCCTCGCTAAAAATGAAAGCTCAATTCCTCCGTTTGCGAACCTTTTCACGCTGCCGCAGTTTTTGTTGTCGGGCACTTTTTTTCCAATAGACAATTTTCCTTCATGGCTGCAACCGTTGTGTAAGATATTACCGCTCACGCATCTGAACGACGCCATGAGGAACGTAGCATTCGAGGGAGCGCGCCTTTCCGACTGCGGAACACAGCTGGCTGTGCTTGCGGCATGGGGGGTGGCGGCGTATGCTATAGCGATTAAAGTATTTAAATGGGAGTAACTCCGCGGGAAGACGAACCAGTCAGCCGTTAAGAATAAATTATGCGAATCATCAAACTGGCAATAATAAGCTTCATCGTGATTTTCATCATTGTCTTCCTGATATCATTGATGATTCCCTCAACCGTCAGAACATCCCGGGCGATCAACATAGAAGCGGAAAAAAACAAAATATACCCGCTCATGGCCGACACAAGCAACTGGAAAAAATGGAACGACCTGAAAAACGACCTGGTGAAGGTTGAACTATTATCCGCCGACAGTAACCTGATAAAGTCTAACTGGAGCTACGGCACCCGCACCATACATAGCTTTTACCGCCTCGAACGACTGGGCGACCTAACGGTAGTTCAATGGTATTTTGAATTTCACCTGAAATGGTACCCCTGGGAAAAATTCGGTAGCATTACGTTTGAAAAACAGTTCGGGCCACCGATGGAAACGTCATTAATAAATCTTAAAAATCTGCTCACTAAGTCTCCGTAACTTAGGATATCGATTCATATATTCGAATCTTCAATTTAAAAAACGTCATTATGAGGCAATTAGTTTTTCTTTCATTGATCATGGTATCTGCGGCATTTATGGAATGCAGCAGCCAGCCACCTAAAAGTCCACGCGTATCTGCTGAAGGCAAAGACGTGAAAGTGGCATATGGCCAGCCATCAAAAAGAGGCCGGGTGATATTTGGAAACGGAGGTCTTGAACCTTATGGAAAAGTATGGAGAACCGGCGCGAACGAAGCAACAGAGATCACTTTCGCAAAAGACGCAACATTTGGCGGGCAGGCAGTGAAAGCGGGAACTTACACGCTTTTCACTATCCCGGATGAAAAGGAATGGACAGTTATACTGAACCCTGAGCTGAAACAGTGGGGCGCGTATGGCTACGACAAAATAAAGGATAAGGATCTGCCGCATTTAAAGGTGCCTGTAAAGAAACTCGACTCACCTGTTGAAAAGCTGACTTTGAAATTTGATGAAAAGAACAGTTTGGTAATTGAGTGGGATCAGACACATGTTGAAGTGCCAATTCAGACGAGTTAGTACGGCTATAAAAAATCTTCAGTTGGCAGTTTGCATTAATTTTAACGGCAAACTGCTAACTGTTAGTTAAAGACAAAATTGCTATTACAACTGTATCATATACCTTCTCCAGCTCCTCTTTACTGATACAATACGGCGGCATCACATAAACCGTATTCCCCAGCGGCCTTAAATAAACCCCATTTTCCAGGGCTTTCAATGTAAACCTTTCACGCACATCACTCGTATACCCACTTACGGAGTCTTTAACTTCAAACGCAATAACAGTTCCGCACACACGAACATTTTCAACATTGGAAATTCCACGAACCCTTTCAGCAAAAGATAAATGCTGCTGATGTATGCTTTCAATGCGGGAAAATGTATTTTCCTTCTCAAAAATCTCCAGACTCGCCAGTGCAGCCGTACATGCCAGCGGATTTGCAGTAAACGAATGCCCGTGAAAGAATGTTTTCATTTTATCATCCACCACGAAGGCATCATGAATACTCTCCGTGCAGGCGGTAGCTCCGAGCGCCATTGTTCCACCGGTAATCCCTTTACTCAAACAAATAATATCCGGCTGAGTCGCACAATAAGAAGAAGCAAACATTTTTCCGGTCCGGCCAAAGCCTGTCATTACCTCATCGGCGATACAGATAACACCATGCGCCCTGCACTTTGCAATGAGTTCTTCCAAAGCCTTCGCGTTGTACATCTTCATTCCCCCCGCGCCTTGTAAAAGCGGCTCGTATATTATGCATGCGCATTCATCGAGTTTGTTATAAAACACTCTTTCTCTCTCTCTTTCTCTTTCTTCTCCCTTTCCTCCCGGCATTTCCACAAATACCACATCGAATAGCCTGTCCTGAAATGCCAGCGTGAACAGTCCTCGTTCACTTACACTCATCGCCCCGAAAGTATCCCCGTGATAGCTATTTGTTAACGCCATTATCCTGGTTCTCTTGTTATCTCCTTTATTCCACCAGTACTGGATGGCCATTTTCACGGCTACTTCTACAGCTGTCGAACCATTATCGGAATAAAAGATCTTTGAGAATTTGCCTGGCAGTATGTTAAGTAATTTTTCAGCCAGCTCAACTGCCGGCTCGTGCGTAAAACCGGCAAATATTACCTGCTCCAGTTTTTTTGCCTGCTGAAAGAGCCTTTCAGCGATATAGGGGTGTGCATGACCATGAATTGTTACCCACCAGCTGCTTACGGCATCAATGTATTTGTTGCCCGTTTCATCATGCAGCCAGGCGCCTTCACCTTTTACGATTGGTATGACATCGGGTGCGTACTTTTGGGGGGTATACGGGTGCCAGATCACCTTTTTATCCCTTTCCTGTAATGATAAACCCATAGCGGTCAAAGGTAAGGGATACGGCATCTTCAGGGTATGGAGTGCAACGAATCAACGCCGGTGATTGTCAAACACTACGTATACTAACACATGGATCCGCACAGGTTGGTAAAAGACTGTATTAAGGGGCGGCCGGAGGCACAACGTCAGCTTTACGATGAATTTTCAGAGGTAATGCTCGGTGTCTGTTACCGGTACACAAAGTCGCTTATGGATGCGGAGGACGTTATGCAGGAAGGATTTATTAAAGTTTTTCGCAATATAGGGCAGTTCAAGTTTCAAGGCGAGTTAGGCGGATGGATAAGGAAAATTATGGTAAACACAGCGCTGAACTACCTAAAGCAAAACAGAAACTACCAGGCCGATCTGTCGTTTTTCGACAATGGCATGCACCCGGTATCCGACGATAACCCTGATGTAAAAATTCTTGCGGGCGATCTGGCCGACCTTATCAGACAGCTTCCAACAGGGTATCAAACCATCTTCAACCTGTATGCGGTAGAAGGCTTTACTCATGTTGAAATAGGAAAAATGCTTGGGATCAACGAAGGGACCTCAAGATCACAATATGCAAGGGCAAGGGGACTGCTAATCACCTGGCTCGAAAAACAAACCGAAGAACACAAAACTGCTACCTATGTCCGGCCATGAATTTGAAAAACAGGTCAGGCAAAAGTTGAATGACCTGAAAATGACGCCTTCCGCGGGATCGTGGGAGACAATAGAGAATAAACTGCGTAAGCGGAAGCACCGCCCTGCCGCTTTTTATTGGCTGCCGCTGCTTATTATTGGGCTTGCAGCTGGCGGCTATCTATTTTTAAATAACGATCGGTCGAATAACGATCAAAAAACTGTTCTATCGGATAAAAACTCTACTCATAACGTTAAGGCTCAGCCGAAAATATCTGACGTAAATACTTCCCGCAGTGGCTCGACGAGGGTTGTTGATCAGAATCCTACTGTGTCCCGCGGTGTTTTGCCAGACGCACCCGAAAGAGAATCAGCTAAAGAACAGGCTTCCGGCGGTTTTTTCCGGAACGTGAAACAAGGAACACAAACTCACCGCGACGAAAAATCTACATCCGCTGATGTTTCCTCTGCTGCGCAACAGAAAGATATCGGCACCCAGCAGACTAATCCAACTGTTACGCAGGAAAAAAGCGCGACAGGCAGAAGTCTTTCTCTAAAGATCTCCAGTTATCCCATTGGAGCCATAACTCCTTCGCCGCTCATCTTTGCTCAGAACGAAAAAAAATCACAGGCGAAAAAACTAAATAAATGGTCGTACGGCCTGAGTGCCTTTGCCGGGATGTCGGCTGTGAACGAGGGACATTTCCTCAATTTCAACAATGCGCAGGTGGAAGACGTTTCGCTGGTACCTTCTTTCGCACCGCGACCTTCTTATAAGGCATCGTCTATTGAGCCAGGCATTGCATACTCCGGCGGCTTGTTTGTGAAAAGGGAATTGAATCGCAAATTCTCACTTTCACTTGGTGTAAATTATTTGCAACTGAACACAAGGAGTAAGGTAGGTGATCGCGAGTATGGCAGCCAGGTAGTAAACGCTGGTGCAAGTGGTTACCAGTTTGTGTATAGTTATTTCCGCGTTGAACGCGATAAGCCTTCAGAGTATCATAACCGCTATCACTTCATTGAAGTTCCGGTTGAGTTGCACACACGCTTGAATAAGTCTGAAAAAACACCTGTACTGCTTACCACCGGTGTTGCCGTTTCGCAGTTGCTTAAATCTAACAGTCTGCATTTTGATGGTACTACGGGTGTTTACTATAAGGACGATAGGCTGCTTAATCAAACACAGATTGCCGCGAAAAGTGGTGTTTCTATTGGCATATTAAATAAAACCACACGCCCATTGTGGATAGGGCCTTCTGCGAAGTATAATGTCTCCAAGATCTTAAAGAAAGACGTTTCCGCGAGAACGAATTTTATGTCTATTGGCATCGATGTGAAGATGTTTATTCAGTGAAAACTGCCAACCGCCAACTGCCATCCCCGCTCTCACTCTGTCTCTTTGCGCGAAACCCCGAGGAACTTTATATTCCTCATCAACCCGTTGTATTTACTCCTCCTGACAGGCGAATCCTTAAATATTTTCTTAAACGATTCTTCCGTTAACTGCTCCCAATCCTTCGTTGTTAAGTTCAACACTCCTTGCAACGGCGCAAAGCCCACTTCATTTGTGGGTCGCGAAAAGCGGTTCCATGGACAAACATCCTGGCATATATCGCAACCAAACATCCAGTTGTCGAATTTGCCCTGCATCTCCGAAGGGATCATCAGTTCCTTCAACTCAATCGTGTAATACGAAATGCATTTACTCCCATCCACAACTTTGTTGTCGAGTATAGCATCGGTGGGGCACGCATCAACACACTTCGTACAACTTCCACAATAATCTTTTGCAAATGGATCGTCGTAATCAAGTTCAAGATCGGTGATCAGGGTCGCAATAAAGAAGAACGTTCCTCCTTTCTTAGTGATCAGATTTCCACTTTTACCAACCCATCCTGCACCGGAACGCTGCGCCCACGAACGCTCAAGTACCGGCGCCGAATCCACAAATCCCCTTCCATGCACTTCTCCGATCTGCTCATGTATCAAATCCAGAAACATTCGCAGTTTACCTCTAATCACTTCGTGATAATCCGAACCGTAAGCATATTTCGATATTTTGTATGAATCTTCAACCTGTTGCTCTGAGGGAAAATAGTTGATAAGCAGCGTGATCACCGAATTCGCCCCAGGTACCAGCTTCGAAGGATCAACACGCATCTCAAAATGATTTTCCATATACTTCATCGATCCGTGCATGCCCTTCGCCAGCCACTCTTCCAGCCGCTTCGCATCATCATCAAGCCGCTCCGCGCGCGCAATGCCGCAATGATCGAAACCAAGGCGGCGCGCGAATTCCCTGATAAGATTTGTATGCGAAGTTTTTGTGTGCAACTATTTCATAATTTGAAGCCCCAAATTTAAAACATGTTCGCGAAGTACCTGCTTGGCATAGATATCGGCTCGTCGTCAATAAAAACTGCATTGTTGAATGTTGATACAGGAGAACCAGCTGCTTCAGCATTTTCTCCATCCGACGAAATGCCGATGATCTCCACTCAACCCGGCTTCGCCGAACAGGACCCCGAACTATGGTGGAAGGAACTCATCAATTCTCTCGAACTGCTAAGAAAAGTTCGTCCGTTCAAAGGCGAAGACATCGCCGCGATCGGCATTTCTTACCAGATGCATGGATTGGTTTGCATCGATAAAAACAACCGGCCTGTTCGCAATTCAATTATCTGGTGCGACAGTCGCGCCGTTGAAATAGGAAACAAAGCATTCAAATCGTTAGGGGAATCATATTGCCTCAGTAATTTTCTTAACTCACCCGGCAACTTCACCGCATCAAAATTAAAATGGGTAAAAGACAACGAGCCCGAAGTGTTTGGCAGGGTATATAAAGTATTGCTGCCCGGCGATTACATTGCATTAAAGCTCACAGGCGAAGCCGTTACCACAATACCGGGACTTTCTGAAGGCATCATGTGGAACTATTCAAAGAACAATGTGGCCACCGAGCTCCTGGATGAATACGGTATAAATAGTTCTGTAGTAAGCAGCGTTGTAAATACTTTCAGTGAACAGGGTAAACTTTCTGTATCGGCTGCGGAAGCCCTTGGATTGAAAGCGGGAACCCCCGTAAGCTATCGCGCCGGCGACCAACCCAACAATGCGTTTTCATTGAATGTGCTACAGCCTGGAGAAATAGCTGCCACCGCAGGAACTTCAGGAGTGGTGTATGGTGTTACCGACAAAGTGGAGTACGATCCTGCATCGCGCGTAAATACTTTCGTGCATGTAAATAATTCTGCCGACAAACCCCGATACGGAATTTTATTATGTATAAACGGAACGGGAATATTGAACAGCTGGCTTCGCAAAAACTTTTTCAATGGTGCGTCGTATAACGAAATCAACAAAAAAGCTGCCTCGATCAAGCCAGGCGCTGAGGGGTTATCTATTTATCCTTTCGGTAATGGCGCAGAACGCGTACTTGAAAATAAGAATGTGGGCGCCAGCATTAAAGGTTTACAATTCAATACCCACAATCAGAACCATGTGGCGCGCGCGGCACAGGAGGGAATTGTATTCTCTCTGTTCTATGGAATTGCTATCATGAAACAAATGGGCATGGAAGTAAAGAAGGTGAGAGCGGGCCACGCTAACATGTTTCTTAGCGAAGTGTTTGCCGATGTGTTTGCCAATACTGCCGATGCAACGCTTGAATTATACGACACCGACGGCGCCACCGGTGCGGCCCGTGCTGCGGGTATTGGCGCGGGGATATATAAGAGTTTTGATGAGAGTTTTCATGGAATGAAGAGGGTGAAGACGGTGGAACCCGGGAAAGAAAAGGTAAAAATATATAGTGAGATTTATAATAAGTGGAGTGAAGAGTTATATTCTCATTCCGGGCGCAACGGAATCGGAAGGCAAAAGACTGACTGAAAAAATCATTTAGAAAATCAAAAAACCATAAATGAACTACACCACAGAAAACGCGAAAGAATTCTTCCCGGCCATCGGCAAAATCCAATTTGAAGGCCGCGACTCCGACAACCCTCTGGCATTTAAATGGTACGACGAAAGCAGGAGAATAGCAGGCAAAACAATGAAAGAGTATTTCAAGTTTGCCGTTTGCTACTGGCATACCTTCTGTAACACGGGCAACGATCCTTTTGGTCCGGGTACAAAACATTTTCCATGGGACGCCGCATCCGATCCCATGCAGCGTGCAAAAGATAAAATGGATGCAAACTTCGAATTCATTACCAAACTCGGCGTGCCATATTATTGCTTTCACGACATCGACCTGTTCGACGATCCAGGAAATCTAAAAGAATACGAAATCCGCCTCCACTCGATCATAGAGTATGCAAAGCAGAAACAAGCCGACACCGGAGTAAAATTGCTATGGGGCACATCTAATGTATTTTCTCATCCGCGCTACATGAACGGTGCATCAACAAATCCAGATTTTCATGTGCTTGCCTGCGCAGCAACCCAGGTAAAAAATGCGCTCGATGCCACTATCGCTCTCAACGGCGAAAATTACGTTTTCTGGGGAGGCCGCGAAGGTTATATGACTTTATTGAATACCGATATGAAACGGGAGATCGATCATCTCGGACGTTTCCTCGCAACTGCGCGCGACTATGCACGCAAGAACGGATTCAAAGGTGTATTCTTTATCGAGCCAAAGCCCATGGAACCAACCAAACATCAGTATGATTATGATTGCGCAACAGTTGTTGGTTTCTTAAAGCAATATGGCCTTGATAAAGATTTTAAAATAAATATCGAAGTGAATCACGCTACGCTTGCCGGTCACACTTTTCAGCATGAACTGCAGGTGGCTGCCGACAACGGCATGCTTGGAAGCATTGATGCGAACCGCGGCGATTATCAGAATGGCTGGGATACCGATCAGTTTCCGATTAACCTAAATGAACTAACAGAAGCGATGCTCGTGATCTTGAACGCCGGGGGCTTCGGTGGAGGAGGCGTGAACTTTGATGCGAAAACAAGGAGGAACTCTACCGATCTCGAAGATATTTTTCTTGCGCACATCGGCGGAATGGACGCATTTGCACGTGCCGCGATCTCAGCGGAGAAGATTCTTGAGAAGTCAAGTCTTAAAGAATTTTTAAAAGATCGTTATGCATCGTTTGATAGTGGTAAGGGAAAAGAGTATGAAGAAGGAAAGCTAACGCTCGAGGATTTGCGCGAGTACGCACTTGCTCATGGCGAGCCGAAGCAGATCAGTGGCAAACAGGAGTGGTTGGAGAATTTAGTGAATCATTTTCTCTAATCACCAACTGTCAGGTTGCTTATTCTAAAGGCGCCTGTCGATTTCGGTAATAATTTCATTATAATATTCTTTCTTATCTTCCCTCGCCTGCCCCATTATAAGCAACGCGTACTTCTTTTTCGTATCAATATAAGCCCATCCTCCCTGCAGTGATGGGCTTGTTATTATCCCATCCCTGATCCAGTTCCCTAATCCATACACATAACCCTGCAACTCCGCAGGCACAAAAAGATTTTTCGAATTGCCGGTCTGCAGCTTCTGCATTTCTTTTATCGACTCTTCGCTTAATACTTTTTTTGTCCCCGCCATTCCACCACTCAACAACATCGCCTGGAATTTGATAAAATCAGCCGGCGTAGACACCGCGCCGCTAAAAGGATTAACCGCCATATCGGAAGCAAAGCTGCTTCGCTTCATGCCGCATGGCCTGAATATCCTGTCCATCATCAGCCTGTCGAATGCTTTCTTTCCAACAATCTCCAACACGCGCCCGACGATGTTTGATCCGTAGTTGTTATAATAAAAAACTTCACCGGGATTATTCTTAATCTCTCTCTTCGCGATTGCGTTCACCTCATCTTCGAGCATCGCGAATTTGTTTTTCTGGAAAAACTTCTGCATGCCCGTCTTCTCAGGTTCAATTCCCGTAACATTCGCCAGGCAATGCCTGATTGTTAAATAGCTCTTGGCGTAAGTACCATAAATTGGAAGATATTTTGCCACAGGGTCGTCCAGGTCCAATTTGCCCTGTTCAACAAATGTCATTGTAAGTGCCGCAGTGAGCCATGCACTTTCACAACCGATCGGCACCTGCGTATTGAGCGACATGTCTTCACCAACCAGCTTTTTATACACAATCGTATCCTTCCAAACCATCACCGCCAGCTTTCCGCCAAAATTCTTTTTCTGCTTCTCCACGATTACGTTCACTCCACTAAAATCCTGCGCAAAACCCATCTGCAAGTTTAGCATCACGAAGCAAGTGAAAATGAAGGAAAGGCAGACATAACGTGTTTTATATGACATACTTACAGGTTATATTGTTTGGAGTACGATTTGCGGCATCTTATTCAATTAAAGCAATTTATTGATAATTCCATAGTACCGGAATTGCGTATAACACTTTAACTATTCATGTTATGAATTTGAATAATTTCACGATCAAGGCACAAGAAACTATAGCCAAAGCGCAGCAGTTGGCGTACAATAATTCCAATCCGAATATTGAGACGGACCATCTGCTGAAGGCGTTGCTCGACGACCAGGATTCACCTGTGGTATATCTTTTAAAAAAGAACAACATCAACGTTGCTTTCATAGAAAGTAAGGTTGATGATGCCATATCTAAGCTTCCGCGTGTCCAGGGCACTGAACCAGCACAATCTGTAAGCCGCGACTTCAACAATGTGGTCCTTCGTTCAAATGGGTTGCTTAAAACATTTGGCGACGAATTTGTAAGCGTTGAACACCTGCTTCTCGCAATTTTGCAAGGGAACGATAATGCTGCAAAGCTGCTGAAGGATGGAGGTCTTACTGAAAAGAACCTCATCACTGCGGTTAAAGAACTTAGGAAAGGTTCTACCGTGAGCTCTCAAACGAGTGAAACAACTTTCAACGCGCTAAATAAATATGGTAGAAACCTGAACGAAGCCGCAAGAGAAGGAAAGCTCGACCCAGTTATCGGACGTGATGAAGAGATCAGAAGAACACTACACATACTTTCGCGTAGAACGAAGAACAACCCGATTCTTGTGGGAGAACCCGGTGTAGGTAAAACCGCAATCGCCGAAGGTCTTGCACACCGTATAGTAAATGGCGACGTTCCAGAGAACCTGAAATCAAAGGTGATCTACGCCCTCGACATGGGCTTGCTCATTGCAGGTGCAAAATATAAGGGTGAGTTTGAGGAAAGACTTAAATCTGTAGTAAAAGAAGTAGGCGATAGCAACGGCGAGATCATATTATTCATCGATGAAATTCATACGCTCATCGGTGCCGGTGGTGGAGAAGGAGCAATGGATGCTGCGAATATTTTAAAACCTGCACTTGCAAGAGGCGAACTTCGCGCAGTAGGTGCGACAACCCTTAATGAATACCAGAAATATTTTGAGAAAGATAAGGCACTTGAAAGAAGGTTTCAGAAGGTGTTAATTGAAGAGCCTTCTGTTGAAGATGCCATCTCTATATTAAGAGGATTGAAAGATCGCTATGAAACCCACCACCATGTGCGCATTAAAGACGAAGCCATCATAGCCGCCGTTGAATTGTCGCACAGGTATATCACAGACAGGTTTCTTCCCGACAAGGCGATAGATCTCATAGATGAAGCAGCAGCCAAGCTGCGTGTTGAAATGAATTCGATGCCGGAAGAACTTGATGAACTGGAAAGAAAGATCCGCCAGCTTGAAATTGAAAGGGAAGCAATCAAGAGAGAAAATGATGAAGCAAAGCTGAAGGAACTGAATACAGAAATTTCAAACATTACCGTTCAGCGCGACACACTCAAAGCAAAGTGGCAACGCGAAAAAGATCTTGTAGAAAAATTGCAGAATGCCAAAGCTGAAATAGAAAGCCTGAAGCAACAGGCAGAACAGGCTGAACGTAACGGCGAATACGGTAAAGTTGCAGAGATCAGATATGGTAAAATTCAGCAACAGGAAAAAATAATTCACGACCTCACCGGACAGTTGCAGGGCATCAGTGAAAAGAGATTGCTAAAAGAAGAAGTAGATGCTGAAGATATAGCAGATTCTGTAGCAAAGGCAACTGGCATCCCTGTTTCAAAGATGCTGCAGAGTGAGCGCGAGAAGCTGCTGAACCTGGAAGATGAACTTCATCAAAGGGTGGTGGGTCAGGATGAAGCCATTGAGGCCGTGTCTGACGCGATCAGGCGTAGTCGCGCAGGATTGCAGGATCCAAAAAGACCAATCGGTTCATTTATATTCCTTGGAACAACCGGCGTCGGAAAAACCGAACTCGCAAAGGCACTCGCGGAATACCTGTTCGACGATGAACATATGATGACAAGAATTGATATGAGCGAGTATCAGGAGAAACATTCGGTCAGCAGGCTGGTCGGTGCACCTCCGGGATATGTTGGATACGATGAAGGCGGCCAGCTTACTGAAGCTGTGCGTCGGAAACCTTATAGCGTGATCCTTTTCGACGAAATTGAAAAGGCACACCCCGACGTATTTAATATATTGTTACAGGTGCTGGACGATGGACGCCTTACAGATAATAAGGGTAGGGTGGTGAACTTCAAGAACACCATTATTATTATGACCAGCAACATGGGTAGTGACATTATCCAGGAAAACTTTGAAACCGTTGATGAAAAAAACATCGATACGGTAGTAGAGAAAACCCGGGGCCAGGTTATCAATCTGTTAAAACAGTCGATCCGTCCTGAATTTTTGAACCGTATCGACGAAATCATCATGTTCCGTCCGCTCATGAAAACGGAGATCAGGGGTATTATCAGGATCCAGCTCGAGCAGCTTAAGAAACTGGTGGCAGAGTCTGCTATTCAATTGGAATTCAGCGACTACCTCATTGATTACCTCGCCGAGAACGGTTTTGACCCGCAATTTGGCGCAAGACCCCTTAAGAGGTTGATACAAAAAGAATTAATAAATAAGTTAAGTAAAAAAATACTTGCAGGAGATATTGACAAAACAAGGCCGGTTCTGGTAGACGCATTTGATGGTAATGTGGTTTTCAGGAACGAGATACCTGAAATAGAGCAGGCAAATGGCCGAAAAATTACCTAATCTTGCAGTTTTATCACTGTTGCATTAAACAAGCAGCATGACTACAAAGGAGAACATATTATGGCAGTTAAAGCACCGATTGAGATTATCGCACCAAAGGAATTCTGGGTAGGAGATAAGAACGCATCAGTTTCGCTTGTTGAATTTGGAGACTATGAAAGTGAAGCATGTGCAAAAGCAAATGAGGTGGTTAAAAAGTTGCTCACAGAGTTTGAAGGCAAGTTAAAGTTTAACTTCCGGCACTTTCCACTAACCAAAATACATCAACGGTCTATGAAGGCGGCAGAGGCCAGTATCGCTGCATCGCAGGAAGGTAAATTCTGGGAGATGCACAACCTTCTGTTTGCCCGCCGCCGCAACCTGGGCACGATCAGCCTGAAGCTTTATGCAAAAGAGGCAGGAGTAGAAAATAAGCGTCTTCTTTCCGAGCTTGTGGATTCGGTTTATGGATGGTCTGTAAGGAACGACCTGCTCGAGGGCCTCGATAAAGGCGTACGCGACGTACCGACCTTTTTCATCAATGGTGAATTGTATGAGGGCAAGCCTACTTTTGAAGGGCTTAAGAAAGCAATTGCTGAAGTAGTAAAATTGCAGAAAGCACCTGCAAGGAAAAGAGCGTAACATCAATAACCTGGTTAGGGTATTCCATTTGCAATCACATTGTCGTGAATAACTCTTTTACCCGGTCATACATATTTGTTCATGCGCTTGCTGTTGGGTTGATTCTGATCCTTTGTGCACAGCGGGCAACCGCACAAGACGACACCACAGACGTTCCCAAAAACGACAGCTTCTTTCTCCTGAAAAGCAAAGGATTGATAGGTAAGCTTGCCCGAAGCATCACTACCGATACCGTTAAAGACGACGACCTCGTCAGAATCGATTATATATATCGCCATTACCGGGGTAGGATAATCAGGAACATTGAAGTAAGGAGTGTTGACTTTGGCGTTCCTATCAACGACACTTCACAAAGCTTTAAAAACAAACTAACCCGTCTCGCCGACCAGTTCCATCATACCACGCGTGAGTACGTAATACGAAAAAATTTATTTTTTAACGAAGGCGACAAACTGGTTCCCATTCTGCTTGCAGATAACGAGCGCCACCTTCGTGATCTTGCTTATGTTAACGATGTAAAGATCGTTGTGAGGCGCGTAATGGGAACAAGGGATTCTGTAGACATTATAGTGCTTACCAAAGATGTTTTGTCAATCGGTGGAAAGTTTAAGATGAGCTCACTAACAAAAGTGGAAACTGCGGTGCGCGAAGACAACTTCGGCGGAACAGGCGATAAGTTCGAAGTGGGTGTGTTCTTCGATCAGAAAAGATCGCGAAACATTGGATTAGGAAGTGAGTACACACTACGCAACATTAACGGAAGTTTCATCGACGGGGTGATTGGATTGCGTGATTACGCTAATGCATTCAATACGTTCGATAAGCAGGAGAAAACTATTTATGCTCAATTCACCAGGCCTCTGGTAAATCCATACATGAGGTGGACATACGCGCTGGAGGCCGCCTGGCACAAGAACGTAAACCAATACATGAGCGATTCACTGTTCCAGATGGATAACAGGTATCAGTACTATAATATCGACGCGTGGATAGGATTTAATAAAAGCGCTGCAAAGCTGAACAGAAGCATCGATCCCGACCGTTTGCGCAGCATGTTCGGCTTACGATTTCTGCACAATGAATTTCGTACAATACCCATTAAGTATGAAACAGAATATTATTACCAATATGCAGATCTTACAGGCATACTCGGCTCGATATCCATCTTCAGGCAGGATTTCTACAAAACAAGGTATGTGTACGGTTTCGGAAGAAATGAAGACGTGCCTGAAGGAATTGATATTTCACTGACAGGCGGATGGACCAATAAAAACGCCCGAATACGTCCTTACACAGGACTCGACGTGCAGCTCAACTATTTTTCGAAGAAGAGAAATTATTACAACTACAAGCTGAAAATAGGGGCATACCAGTATCAGAAAAAATATGAAGACATCGCCATCCTCGGTCAGGTTGAATTTTTCTCTAGGCTTAAAAATCTGGGTAAGCGGTGGAGGCAGAGAACATTTATTACGGTGGGCGTAACTACACAGATCCGCAAACAGCTCGCTGAGCCATTGTTGCTGGAAAGTGAGTACGGCATGCCTGAGTATCAGAACATTTTTCTTGGCGGTGATCACAGGCTAACGCTGAAAGCAGAAAACGTGATGTTCAACAATTGGCGATTAGCGAATTTTAGATTCGCTCCATTTATATTTGGCAACGCCACTTTACTAACTCCTGAAGGAGAGGCCCTAATAAAAACGAAATTCTATAATTCATTAGGTGCCGGCATACGCACTCGTAACGAGAGCCTGGTGTTTGGGACTTTAGAGTTGCGCGGTTTTTTCTTTCCCAATAAGAATTTTGATGGAAGTTACTGGAGAGTTGACTTCAATACAAACGTGCGTTTTAAGTACAACACTAATTTTGTGAGACGCCCGCAATTTATTGTGGTGAATTAAGTAGAGTTTTTTTCTTTTTTTGAGGAATCAAATTCGCACCGTTCATTTTTTTTCCGATCCCTTTCTCTCTACTCCGCTTTCAATTTTCTGGCACAGTTATTATACTTATTAATGCAGTACAATCAGATCTTTTTTCAACGGGGTGCTTCACAACTTACAAGCTGAGAAAGACCCATTGTACCTGATCCGGGTAATTCCGGCGTAGGAAGAAAAAAGATCTATAAAAGGCCTCCGGTAAAACGGGGGCTTTTTTTATAATATAATCTTATTAAAGCCGTTATAGAAAATTCTGATATTTTCGCCCTGACAAATCTATTGATATGAAAAGCCCCGCTATTATCCTGGTTACCTGTGTGCTTATGTTATCGTCGCTTGCCTCGTGCCTGTCGCAGGACAGTGCCTTTGCAGAAGGCAGTCCGGTCAAAGACACCAATGGTACACAAGCAATTAACTCAGACGACGCCTCGCAACCTGTTGGTTCAGCAGTTCTCGATACTACCTTATATTACGAAAGGATGGAGCACATGCTCAACGGTGATTCGTCGGGAAAATGGCCCGTGAGGGCGCCACTGCCGTTACCCGGCGCCATACTTCCTTTCAAAACGGTTATTGCCTATTACGGCAACCTTTACTCAAAACAGATGGGTATACTTGGTGAATTGCCCCGTAAGCAGATGCTTGAAAAGCTGAAAGGCGAGATGGGTAAATGGAAGAAAGCCGATTCGACACTTGAACTGCAGCCGGCACTTCACTATATAGCAGTTACTGCACAGCAGTCGCCCGGAAAGGCCGGAAAGTACAGGTTAAGGATGCCATTTCACCAGATAGATTCGGTGCTTAGCATGGCAAAAGAAATTGACGCAATTGTATTCCTCGATATACAGGTGGGTAAGAGTACGATTCAGAATGAGCTTCCTGAATTTGAGAAGTATCTGAAGCTGCCTAACGTGCACATAGGAATGGACCCGGAATTTTCCATGAAAACAGGACATAACCCCGGACAGGTTGTAGGAGTGTATGATGCATCTGATATCAACTTCGTTTCTAACTATCTCGCGAAGATTGTGAAAGAAAATAATCTTCCTCCCAAGATTCTTGTTGTGCATCGCTTCACACAAGGTGGTGTTACCAATTATAAGAACATTAAGTTACAGCCGGAAGTGCAGATCGTGATGCACATGGATGGATGGGGCGAGCCTGCGCGTAAGATCAATACATACAAATCGTTCATTCACCGTGAACCGGTGCAGTTTACAGGGTTTAAATTGTTTTATAAGAACGATGTTATCCGCTCAAAGGCCCGCCTGATGACTCCCGAGGAACTATTAAAGCTGAAGCCGAGGCCGGTTTATATTCAGTATCAGTAAGGTGAGAAGTGAGAAGTGAGAGGTGAGGCGTCTTTGATAACCGTTGCGTCTTTGCGTGGAATTTATCGCATATAATGCAAAATCAAATAAACAACCACTGCTAAAATAAGTATAAACAATACGGCCACAATGGTCCACATGTTTACGGGGAAAAGATCCTTCTCCCTTCTAACCTTCCTCAGTTTAAGATATTTGCGCAGTGCAGCATTAATCTCCTCTACTTTGGCAGAAACATTTTTTACATCCGATGCCTGCAAACCCTCCACGGCCTCATTAAAAAAGGGATTGTCAATCATCCACTTCTCCACCTCGTGCTTTTGCTCGGCAGAAAGCTTGCCGCTGATATAATCCATCAGCTTCTGGTTATCGATATCCTTATTGCTATCCGACAGTATGTTCAGGAGGTCTTCATGCATAGCGAATCATAATTTGCTGATCTTTTTTTCCATTATCATCTTAAGGTTTCTTTTCCCATTCTGTATATAACTCTTCACCTGCATCACTGTGTAACCCGATTCATCGGCGATCTGCTGATACGACTTTTTCTGGAGGTAAAACAAAGTTACGCATTGTTTCTGCTCGTGATTTAGTTCATCGAGGCTATCGCTCATCAACTGAAGATGGCGGTCTTTCTCTAAATGGTGATACTTTGATGCAGGATCGGATTCATCTGCGATCTGTTCTTCCGCCACATCTTTGTGGAACCCGGGTTTCTGACGAAGCCTCATCAGGCAGTGATTTTTGGTGACCATATACAGCCACGACTTAAAATACTGCACGTGATATTTGTTAAGTTCGGTTATTGCTTTCAGAAAAACCTGTTGAACCGCATCCTTCGCTTCTTCTTCATTCTTAAGGTATTTCATCGCCACACCATATAGCAGCAGCGTGTAGCGTTCGAGCAAAACGCCCAGCCAGTGGTTGTCCCTGTCGTTGTAAAAATTATTCAGCAGTTGTTCATCGGTGATATGCGGATACCTGTCGGGCACTTATGAGAATAAATGTTTCAACCAATTTACGATTACCTTGTCCCAATCAAGCAACTTAACGCCCGTATAGAACAGGATCAGCGCGAATATTTTTTTAAGTGTGGCCTGATCAATTTTTATTGCAAGCGAGCTGCCAACCAAACCTCCGATAAGAAAACCTCCTGCCACAATAAGTATCACTTTTAATTCAATCGGCGAAGTGGTGTTCATCGCATCGCGGTAATAAGCTAGGAATGCCAGTATAGTTACCGGAAATGTTAACACTCCCAGCGAGGTGCCCTGCGCCTGATGCTGCGTGTAGCCTAAAAAATAAACAAGTGCTGGTACGAGAATGATTCCTCCGCCAACTCCAATGAGTCCGCTGAGCACACCGGCCGCCAGGCCGATCAGGATTAAGATGATTACAGCCTGGTAGTCCATACGTTTTTTCATGATTTTTTTCTGAACGTGTCTGCGTAATGTTTAATCGCTTGAGTAATTACATTCAGTGCCGTATGTTTATCCCCCAGTTCATCTACCTTAACGGTTTTATTTTCCAGTTTCTTGTATTCTTCAAAGAAGTGGCGCAGCTCATCAAAGAAATGCTTGGGCAGTTCTTCGAGATTATTATAATGTCTTACGCTCGGGTCGTTTGCAGCTACCGCTATGATTTTGTCATCGGCATCGCCGCTGTCAACCATGTGCATTACGCCTAACACTTTTGCTTCCATGAGGCACATCGCCTGCACAGGCATAGAGGTGATCACAAGGATATCGAGTGGATCTTTATCGTCGCCGTATGTTTGAGGAATAAAGCCGTAGTTGCACGGGTAATAGAACGATGAGAAAATGATTCTATCGAGCTTTAAAAGGCCACTCTCTTTATCTATTTCATATTTGGCACGTGAGCCCTGTGGAATTTCTATGATGGCGTTTACTACGCGTGGTGCGTTTACTCCATAAGATACACCATGCCAGGGATGTGTTACGGTTAACATGGGTGCAAAGTAATTATTTATTTGTCATTCCGAGCGAAGCAAGGAATCCATACAATCACCTGGTCAGTATGCTTTTCAGGTCCACTAACCAATTCCCATTGCTTTTCACAATAGCGATAGTAGTAGTGTCCTTCGGATTGTAAGTTGTGTAATACTGGTAAGTGGTAACCGAATCATTAAGCTTTTTAATATTCAGCGGCCTGATATTCGATTCTCGGTGCTGCCGCTTTTCTTCCATGCTCAGGTGATTGTAATTCTGCTGCTGTTTCTCCATCAGCAGCAGGTTGGTTGTATCCTGCAGCATGTAAAATTTTGCTTTTTTATGGTCGCCTTCCAGGGTGGCTCTTATAAATTCCCTGCCGGCATCCTGTGCGTTTTCTGCTTTTTCATATGAACCTGTGGTACATCCGGCGATCGCTGCGAAGAATAAATATTTAAGCCTCATTCATCAAAAGTAATATAAAACAAATGAGGCATGGCGTCTTCATATTACTTGCGTTCAACTTTATTGCGCCTCGCGCTTTGCCTCATCCTTATGATGTTCCCTGTCATACGCCCTGATTATCGCCTTCACGAGCCTGTGCCTCACCACATCCTCTTCATCAAGCGTAATATGCGCGATGCCATCTATATTCTTTAGTATTCGTGCAGCCTTCTCCAAACCACTCTTCTGATTTTTCGGGAGATCCACCTGTGTAAGATCGCCGGTAATTATCGCTTTGGCATTGGCACCAATACGAGTGAGAAACATTTTTATCTGCAGATCGGTGGCGTTTTGTGCCTCATCAAGAATAATAAAGGCATTATCAAGGGTACGACCACGCATATACGCGAGCGGTGCAATTTCAATTACACGTGTGCTCATATAATAACCGAGCTTGTCGGCTGGGATCATGTCGTCGAGTGCATCGTATAGGGGGCGCAGGTACGGGTCAATCTTCTCTTTCAGGTCGCCGGGAAGAAAACCCAGGCTCTCACCAGCTTCAACGGCAGGACGCGTAAGAATGATCTTCTTTACCTGCTTGTTCTTCAGCGCACGAACGGCAAGTGCAACAGCAGTGTATGTTTTACCGGTACCTGCCGGCCCAATGGCAAACACGATGTCGTTCTTGTCGGCCTCCACCACCATCCGTTTCTGGTTGGCGGTGCGGGCCCGAACACTTTTCCCGTTGGGCCCGAACACGAGTATTTCGTGCGGGTTCCGTTCCCTGAAATTGTCTATTATTTCGGCATCATCTCCTCCGAGTATCTGCTCAAAATAATTCTCGCTCATATGTCCATTGCGCTGCAAATACTGAACTATCAGCTCGATCTTTTCCTTGGCAATATCCACCTGCTCGGGGGATCCGCTCAGTTTCAGCTGTGTGCCGCGGGAGAGTATTTTCAGGAGGGGAAATTTCTTTTTTAAGATATCTAACTTGCCATTGTTAACACCGAAAAATTCAATTGGGTTAACGGTTTCGAGATTAATGATAGTTTCTGTCAAGGATTACTGTTTTGTTTGCAAATCTTCAATCTTCGTAGGGTTGGTACATCTCCTACATCTCATATCTAATTTACGAAATTACTGATGGATTTTCCGCAAATAGATTTCAACAATTCGTTAATAATCTGTGGATAGTGCAAACGCCGCAATAGCAAATCGCACATCATTCGCTTATCTTTGGCCGCATAAAATATCTTATGCTTAAAGTTGGGATCTTTGGTGTGGGTCATCTCGGTAAATACCATCTCGCCAACTGGCAGCAGATAACAGGGGTGGAGGTTGTCGGATTCTACGATCCCAGTGATAAAATGGCCCAGGAGGTAAGCGAAAAATTTCAACTAGCCAGGTTTCTCGATGCCGATACCCTGATAAATGCGGTGGACGCCGTAGACATAGTTGCACCTACCAATTTTCATTTCGATCTTTGTAAAAGGGCGATCCGTAAAGGCAAACACGTATTTGTTGAAAAACCTCTTGCCCATACTATGGACGAAGGGCGGGAAATTCTTAAATTAATACGTGAATCGAATGTAAAAATGCAGGTGGGCCACGTGGAAAGGTTCAACCCTGCCTTCCTGGCGATAGATGGACTGAGACTAAACCCAATGTTCATCGAGGTGCACAGGTTGGCGCAGTTCAATCCACGAGGTACAGAAGTGAGTGTGATATTAGACCTGATGATCCATGATATAGACATAATCCTGAGTCTTGTGAAAAGCGAAGTAAAATCAATTGCTGCCAATGGCGTGAGTGTTATGACGGAAACACCCGACATCGCCAACGTGCGCATCGAATTCAACAACGGTTGCGTGGCCAACCTCACTTCCAGCCGCATCTCAATGAAAAGGATGCGGAAGATGCGACTGTTCCAGAAAGATGCTTACATAGGTATCGACTTCCTCGACAAAAAAACAGAGATCATCAGGCTGAAGACCCCGCAGGATATCGATTCATTTACCTTTGATGTAGAAACGCCAGGTGGTGAAACCAAAACAATCGCTGTAGCTACTCCGCCTGTGCCCGAAGTGAATGCGATAAAGCTCGAACTCGAGAAGTTCCGTGATGCTATTCTAAATAATACGCCGACTGTTGTAACTGGTCTCGACGGCTTCCGTGCGATGGACGTTGCACACCAGATATTGCATAAAATAAAAACCAATAATACCAGTGCCTTTAGAGAGTAAAAGGACTATGACGCTGCAAGCCATTATGAAACGACTGCTTGATATCATCATTTCGATTTGCGTAATGATCGTATTGTTGCCGCTTATTGTTTACGTGGCAATAAGGGTAAAGTTTTCCTCCCGCGGTCCCATTCTGTATTTGCAGGAGAGAGTTGGTTATAAAGGAAAGATATTCACGATGCGCAAGTTCCGTTCGATGTATGTGAATGCGGAAACAAATGGCCCCCGGCTATCTGTAAGTAATGATCACAGAATTACCCCCTGGGGAAGGGTCATGCGCAGATGGAAGCTCGACGAATTGCCGCAGCTGTGGAATGTGCTGGTAGGAGAGATGAGCATTGTTGGCCCGCGACCAGAAAGAGAATATTACATCAGGCAACTTAAAATGAAGGAGCAGCCCGTTGAACGATTGCTTGAGGTGAAGCCGGGTATTACTTCTTTAGGTATGATCAATTTCGGCTATGCCGATAATGTTGCGGGAATGGTAGAGCGCATGAAGTATGATCAGTTGTATATGGAGAAGAAGTCTCTTACACTGGATATGATGATTATGGTGCGCACGCTGAAGGTTATATTTACGGCGAAGAACCGTTAACAGCAAATAACATCACTTGAAACACGCCGTAATATTTATTTTTGCTCTTACCCTTTCTATCTTCGCATTTGCACAAAAAGTTAACTACAACATCACTGCTACTCTTAACGACAAAAACAATTCGATCGACGGATTTTTAGCGCTCGATTACATCAATACCACTTCCGATTCGGTACGTTTTCTTTGGTTCAACATATATCCGAATGCATTTAAAAGCGATCGTACAGCTTTCAGCGAATACATGCTGAGTAAGGGAACAACTGCATTTTATTTTTCCGGGCAAAGCGAGAAGGGCTACATGAACCGCCTCGACTTCCGCTCAGGTGATAACATATTGAAGATGGAAGACCACCCGCTGTTTATTGATATCATCAAAGTTATTTTTGACCATCCTCTTGCGCCTGGCGAGTCAAAGATTATTACTACTCCCTTTCACGTCAAGCTGCCTTATAATTTCGATGGGATTGGATATAAAGATTTGCAGTATGATTTGAAGTACTGGTATCCTGCCGTGGCGGAATATATTAAGCCGCTGACTGATGCCGATTCCTCTTCTAATGTGGCTGGTGATTACAATGTTAAGCTTTCAGTAAAGAAAGATCTTTCGGTTAGTTCGCCCTTTATTGTAATTGATGGCGAAGCAAACACATCCGATTCTCTAAAATCGATATCATTAGCGGCCACTGCAGTGAAAGACGTTCCTGTTATTATTATAAAGCCTAAAACAGGAAAAACCTCACCAACCACATCAAACGAGCATGACATATTTAAATTCTTATCGGCTTCGTCAAAAAGCAAATTGAATAGATCAGAAACCGACAGCCTGCCATATAAAATAATACAGAGACTCATTTCTCGCTCTTTTCTGCCTGCGGTTGGCTACAATGAATACGATGGTCTCCAGTTGGGTGTTCTCACACATAACTATCATAAACAAAAAAAACTGTCATATTACGTCGCCCCGGTATACACATTTAAAAGCAAAACAATTGCCGGCATAGCGGGGGCATCATACAGGACCCAACAATTTTTTCATGAACTTCAAATAGGCTTTAATGCTTCGTCATTTTCATATCAGGATGGGGTAAACGCAAGCAACGAAAGAGTATTTGGCAAGCTATTCAGAATCGTTCCGTTCATAAAGGTGACCCTGCCATCACGATTGTCCCGGATCAGTAAGTCACTGACTTTCAAAACATACATCATAAACGAACGCGACCTTCAATTTGTACGCGACAGCGCCGCCCAAATATTTCACCAGGAGGAAGGAGAGTGGGCATCACGATATGTAAACGAGCTAACATTCGATTATTTTTCCGACAGGGTATTATATCCCTATCGCGCGCAGTTGCAGGTTCAACAGGGCCAAAACTGGTATCGGCTTAATGCGACAGGAAATTATTTCTTTAATTACCCAAAGGGCGGGGGAGTAAATGTGCGCGCGTTTGCAGCCAAGTTCGGATACATCGGAAGTTTGAGCTCATCTGAAAAATTCAGAACCCTGAGATATATGCCTAAGCTTACTGCGGTGCGTGGCAGCGAGGATTACACATACAGCAATTATTTTATCGGCAGAAATGAATTCGATGGATTTGCCAGCCATCAGCTAATGATGCGTGATGGAGGATTAAAGCTCCGGACCGATCTTTTTGAGGGATTGCAGGGAAGGTCCGACGATTGGCTGGCCTCTGTGAATATTAACACGACCATTCCGCAGATTTTTCCAGTTAAAGTTCCATTAAGAATATTTTTCGATGCCGGTACACATTCCGAAGCGTGGGACAACGATAATCCCAATCCGCGGTTTCTGTACGTAGCAGGACTGCAGCTTTCGTTATTTAAAGACATATTAAATATTTACGCGCCTATAATTTATAGCAAGCAATTCCGCGACCAACTCAAAACGGTTCCTGAGGAAGATAAGTTTTTTAAGAAGGTGAGCTTTAGTGTGGATCTTCAGAAAATAGCAATAGAAAAATTGTTTTAAACAGAAATATTTTCTGACTACTTCTCAATGCCTTGCAATTCCGGATTGCTTTATACATCTTTAGTTACTTAGTCAACACGATTTTGAAACGACCGCCCCCTGGTTCCATCATCAGCAGGTATAGTGTACTGCTCAGTAGATTGCTCAGCGAACTAATCATGTGCTGGCAGCGGCCACAACCTGAAATGATCTTAGTGGAATCCGCATTCCTCATCACTCAAAAACACTGCGACAATCTTAAACAGGAATGCTGGCAGCATAAGTTCACATGCAAGCAAGAAGAAATATACTTTTTCAAAGCCATCCATCCTCAATTTGCCGGCAGAATGATGTATTACTCCATATTATATGAGTCCCTTTTATCCTGCCCGGATTGCCATGAAGCTGCAAAAACATTCTGGGGTAAAGAGCTCGATAGATATGATCGTTTCTGTAACAGGTATGAACGCGTTGTTGAATACCTCGATGAAAACCGCACCGACCAGGATGAACGATATTTTTTAATGAGAGGGGACCGCACGACATCTGTAACAGAAAAAACACAATTCATGTGCTGCAGCGAAACAGCAATCTGGAGTGCATCAGCTGCGATGTGCTTTGCCGAGAAGAGTTATCGTCAATTTGTTTTGTCGAAAATTGCTTGTTCTTCGGAAGAAGAGGATGTGTCGAAAGCATCCTAGCCGCGTTATTGTCATCCCCGGCATTGCTAATTAGAGATGCCCGGAACCAGTCAGGGACGCCTATACTGCAATAACATCAAGCCCGAATCATACTGCCTTGAAAAATACAATTCAAAATCCATCGCTCCTGTTGATTCAAAGAGGCGCCTACCCTCACCAAGCACAACCGGCACAATGCGCAAATGATACTCATCGATTAGATTTTTTTTCATCAGCTGCTGTGCAACGGAAATGCTACCCCACAACACCATATCTTTCCCTTGCTTTGTCTTCAGCTCTTTAACAGTTGCAATAGCATCAGTGCTAATAGCCGCATCTGGAAACTTGCCCCACGGGGCTTTCTTCAACGATTTAGAAAAAACAATTTTCGGAATGCTGTTAAGTTTATCGGCAATCACTTCCTGATCAGTAGTGGCCGTGGGCCAGAATTCAACGAACAGCTTGTAAGTATTTGCGCCTAACAAAATTGTATCAATCGTATCCATCCACCGCAGCTGATCAAGATCTGAGTATTTATTTAACGTTGTAGATTCAATAAAAGTTACCGATCCGTTTTTGTCGGCTGCAAAAGCATCCATCGACAGCCACTCCTGGAATATCAACTTGCGCATGACGTTTTTTTTCTTCAAACTTAGAAGTTATTCGCGTTGGCGAAGGTGGCTGAAGGCGACAATACATGGGTGTATTGCGACAACACCATTTAATGAACTGCCTGCCCGCAATCATATATTACTGAATCAGTAAATGATGAAGACTCGAGAAAATTAAAATATTCATTAAATGTCAATGGCAGGCCTGCATCATTGTAGCTCGTTGCCTTCACCGGGTTATTAATGCTGTAATCCAGATTGAGGAACATCCATATTGGATGTATTCTGGAAATGTTCGTTTTGTTATCATACGTTGCATCCTGACGCACACGATTGCCTCTTTGATCATACCTGATATAGCCGGTTACGGTTTCGCCGAGACCCTCCTGTTCGTACGCATCGTAATAATATTTCCTTGTTAACTTTACCACTCTTCCATAAAGATCATAGTAGAATTTAGTTTCAAAACGCGCATCACCACCGGCATAATGCTCATACGATGAATCAAGCACTATCTGCCCAAGATCATTGTAAAAGTAATAATGCGTACCATACCCTTCAACACGTATGAGTTGCTGTTTGTCGTTGTAATCAAAATAGAAATTCGGTGTGCCGGTTCCACCTCCGGTTTCTACATATTCCACAAGTGTAGGATTACCATGTTCATTGTAATGGAATTTCCTTGTGATGGGCATTTCAAATTCTTCTCCTTTATATAATGAGCCTCTGAATTCGTCGATGCGGCAATGACGCGCAGGATCTCGGAATTTAAAATCAAATTTTCGGCACGCGCCAAGCAAAACAGTAGCAGCTAAAATGCCAACGCACGTGGTAAATGAGGGAAGGGTCATATTAAGGGCTGTTTAGAAAAAGATTTAATGTTGGGAACGGGAAGGGATATACTAATTTATCGAAAATACCTGACATTTAGTGTATGAAACTATTATTGACATTGTTCTGCGTTTTGACAGGCACTGCAGTTTCATGTCAACAACCTGCCGGTAAAAATTTTCCTGGTGATACCGACTCAGCATATTCATACCGCAAAACGTCTTCCGGCGGCACAGGTAAATTTTATTTCGGCAGAGAGATAGCAGCCATCATGGATGCCAGCGGAAGCGACTGGCTTGAACGGTCCTCTCGTCCACAGGAGGAAAATACGCAACAGATTGTAAAAAGTATGAAGCTTAAGCCAAATATGGTGGTTGCAGACATCGGCGCGGGAACAGGCTATTATACGTTTCGCATGGCCAAACTGGTGACCAATGGAAAAGTATATGCAGTAGAGATACAGGATGAATTAATTAATATCCTAAACAAAAAGAAAGCTGAAACGAGTGCTGATAATGTAGAGGTTGTTCGCGGTGACACGCTTAGTGTAAATCTTCCGGCCAATACTATTGATATGGCGGTTCTCGTTGATGTATATCACGAGCTTTTATGGCCGCGCGAGATTATTCAGTCGGTCGATAAAAGTCTTAAGAGTGATGGAAAGATTCTATTAGTGGAATACCGCGGCGAAGATCCTGAAGTGCGTATAAGACCGTTACATAAAACAACAGTTGCGCAACTCACGCGTGAAATGCTGGCCAACGGATTCGTACTGGAGAGGCACATTGATACTTTACCGATACAGCATTTTTTATTGTTTAGTAGGAAGTAGAAATAACTATGCAAGCACTGTATCAAATCCGTACATCCTACGTACGGAAACGAACGATCCGATAAATCTCAACCGTTCCTAATTGACTCTTACACAACCAGTGATAATTTGGCACTACATATGAACTTCCCCATTATTATATTCAATATATGCTCACCAACGACCTGCGCAGTTCATGGCGCAACCTGATAAAAAATAAAACTTTCTCACTTATCCATATAGCCGGATTATCCATCGGTATGGCCGTTTGCTTTCTCATCATGCTTTATGTACACCATGAGCTAAGCTTCGACAAGTTCAATGTAAATGCCGACCGTATCGTGCGCGTTGCATTCGATGCAAACATCAATGGCGGACAAATCAGCGAAAGCAATGTAATGCCACCTGTTGCCGCTGCGATGAAAAGCGATTACCCCGAAGTGCAGGAATCGGCCAGGCTTAAGAATGCCGGATACATCAGCGTTATAATCGGAGATAAAATCATCAGGCACCAAAAACTCGGGTTCATCGACCCGTCATTCTTTACGGTATTCACGCTACCATTTATTTCAGGCGATCAGCATACAGCGCTTGTCGAACCACAAACTGTAGTTCTCACCGAATCAACGGCAAAACGAATTTTCGGAAACACCGATCCTATTGGCAAACTCATCAGTATCAACGACCGCAACAATCAGCTGCGCGTTACAGGAATTATAAAAGATATCCCCGGCACGTCGCACTTTCAGTTCGACATGCTTGGCTCAATGAGCAGCATTCCCGACTCAAAGTCTGACTCCTGGATGCGTTCAGATTTTTATACGTACCTATTGTTGAAACCTGGCACGAGTGTAAAGGCGCTTGAAGCGAAGTTGCCGCATATGGTAGAAAAATACATGGGCCCGCAGATACAGCAGGTAATGGGCATCAGCCTCGCACAATTCCGCACAAAAGGCAACAGGCTGGGCTTTTTGCTGCAACCCCTAACATCTATACACTTATACGCACGTTCAAATGCTGAATTATTACCCAGCGGGAACGTGATGTATGTGTATATTTTCAGCGTGATAGCCATGTTTATGCTGGTGGTGGCTGCAATCAACTTCATTAACCTGTCGACCGCCGGCGCGTACAGGCGCGCAAAAGAAGTGGGCATACGAAAAGTGATTGGCTCGGGTAAGTGGGCGCTCATCAGATTATTTCTTACTGAATCAACGCTGCTGGTTTTTTTATCGTTGCTAGTATCCGTTGAGATCGTAAAGCTCGCGCTTCCATTGTTTAACGAGCTTTCGGGTAAAGAACTTAAAGTGCATTTCAATCTTAATATCATCCTGGCGTTTGCGGGGTTGGGTGTTGTCGTGAGTTTGTTATCTGGCATTTATCCTGCGGTGTTGTTGTCGACCTTCAATCCTGTGAAAGTGCTGAAGGGGAAAATTACAGGAGGCTTCAAGGGATTCAGTTTACGTAGTGGCCTCGTAGTGTTCCAGTTTTTTATTTCAGTTGCGTTAGTGATTGGTGCCATAGTGGTGTGGCAGCAGATGCGATATATTCAGAAGAAACAACTGGGTTATAATAAAGAGGCGATCATGGTGTTACCCAACTCTTATACGCTTGGCAAAAATGAAACTGTGTATAAAGACATGCTGAAGAAAGACCCGAGGATTGAAAATATTACTGTGTCATTTTACAGGCCCGCGGGTCCAACAAATTCCAATAACGCGTTGGCATATCCCGAAGGTCGTGAGAATGAGATGATGAGAACAGTGGAATTTCATATTGATGAAAACTACATTCCCACATTTGATATGCAGATGGCCGCCGGAAGAAATTTCTCAAGTGAGATGCATACCGATTCAACGGCGCTGATCATCAATGAAACCGCGGCAAAGTCGTTCGGATGGGATGCGCAGAGCGCATTAGGCAAAATTATTATCAGGCAGAACAGCTTCATGGGCACGAATGTGCCGTTTCATGTTGTTGGTGTGGTTAAGGATTTTCATTTTAAGAGTCTGCATGAGCCGATAACACCCTTGTTGATGGCGTTTCATACCGAGGGTGGATTGATACTGAAGGTGAAGACTGCAGAGATACAATCGCTGATTGCCGACATGAAAAAGCAATGGGATGGTTTTAACACTGTTGAGCCCTTTAATTACCAGTTTCTCGATGAGCTATACAGCCAAACTTACACCGCTGAGCAGAAAACGGGAACGATCCTGAATATATTTACTGTGCTTACCATACTGGTCGCGTGCCTGGGTTTATTTGGTTTGGCGACGTATATGGCAGAGCAGCGGACGAAGGAAATAGGGGTGAGGAAGGTGCTTGGTGCGAGCGTTATACAGGTGGTAGGTATGTTATCGAAGGATTTACTGAAACTGGTTTTGATAGCATGTGTGGTGGCGTTTCCACTCGCGTATTGGGCGATGCATATGTGGCTGGAAAGTTTTGCATACAGGATAAATATATCATGGACTGTGTTTGCAATAGCGATGGTTGTGGCGTTGATGATAGCCCTAATAACTATCAGTTTTCAATCGGTGCGGGCTGCGCTTGCTAATCCGGTAAAGAGTTTGAGAAGTGAGTGAGGAGAAACTGCTGCACTTTTCTTAATTTCTCCAAACAAGACGATTAATATTTCCGCCGATTTTTTTCCCTTCTGCCAGTCCGGTTTCATTGTCCTGTGCTGTATGTATTCCACCAAGCAGGCGGCTATATCCCGTTTCTTCAGCGCACTGATGGAAGCTGGTATACTGCCGCGGCTTCATGGGTTCCGCGAAAGGAAATCGCACTGCGCCTTGATGAGTATCATCAGTAAATGCGAAGTCGTTTCCATATAAATCCGTCAGCACTGCAGCAGCAGCGGAAGCCTGTGTGGAGTGGCCGGAAGGAAATGCGGGAAAAGGTGGTTCGGGCCAGAATGGTCTCCACGAAGTGTCAATAACGCTCTTAACATAGGTGGATGGCCGTTCGTTATAATAGGTATACTTGGTCTTAAAACAACAGATAAACGCATCTGCCACGGCCATGCCTACGCGCGCATACGTTTCCGCAGCTTTGATCAGGTTTGGTTTTACTTTTTTTATCGCAATTGAAGCAAGGTTGAAAGAATGTCCTGGTGGTGAAAAGGTTTCAGTGGGGTCATCCGCCCACCACGCTGCGATCTCCTGATCGGTGCGCGTCAGATGTTTACTCAATTCATAAGTGTCGTGGTAAGTTTTATAATAATCCGAATTGGGATCAGTAGAGTATTGCATGATCGGCGGCACAGGCAGTTGGCCGTTGGCTTCGCTGAAGGTTCTGTTTTCTCCCCAGTGTGGATGCAGCGGGAACTTGGATACGGTCTGGCCTTTTAATGGTGGCACCCAGTACGATGGCCCAGATGGAACGGGCGATTGAGGATCGAATGGCGTGAGGTATGCATTGTTGCCGCCATCGGTACTTGCCCATTGATATATGGCGGTTGCAATATCCTTTCCATACTGTATGGAACGATCAACAGTAGTAGTACTAACACTGTCGCTGTATTGCGCCAGGTTCACTTGATAAAGCGAATCGATCGTGTGCCCGGTTTCTGGTTTGATATTGTCGGTGGTAGGGTACAATAGTTTCAGTATCGTTTGTACTCCGCTGTTAAGTACCAACCGCCATTCATAAGTTGTGTTGGGATCGGGTTGCGGCAGTGACGACAAGCCGGTTAGTTGTAATTGCATGGAACGGTATGAAGGGTCGGCATGCACCACGCATTCATACATTGTGAGGCCAATGTAACCCAGTGATCGGGAGGAGTACGTCGGAGAATTTTTCCCCTGGGTAAAAGTATAGAGTGTCATGTCCGCCCACTCCTGCGCGATGGAAGAGTTGGGCAGGACAAGTGGTGGTTGCTGTTGTTGTTGCAACGCGACATCACCTTTTTTACACA